>Ga0209755_10000276_pt1 | contig 99419 bp, 74 predicted proteins | sample TergutCo191P1_FD_187301 | JGI IMG/M metagenome (GOLD analysis project Ga0209755, IMG submission 187301) | Cornitermes sp. P1 segment gut microbial communities from Petit-Saut dam, French Guiana - Co191P1 (SPAdes) (version 2) | ecosystem: Host-associated > Arthropoda: Insects > Digestive system... | reverse complement strand
CGATAGATTCGCTGCCGTTTTTCAGACAGCCGGAGCCACAGCCCCGTTTTCAACCGAGAGAGTACTGCTAAATGCTAAATGTCTTCCAAGTAAACCAAGAAAAGAAAAAATCCACAATATGCGTGGATACAGTTAATATACGTTATGGGATGGCAATATGCAAGAAAAATGTCAAATACTTGTACTTTACCGCTAAGTCATGTGTAGAACCAATAATCCTCGGCCATCTCCCTCCCCCATCTCCTCACTGTATCGTCGGAATCCAGGTCCACGGCGGTATTGCGGGGGCTGGCCACTTTCAAATCGTCGGGGTTGTCAGACACATCACCCTCAGTCGTTGTGTCAGCGGGTATCGGTGTGGTTGGGCGGTGAGGTTGGTTTTGGCGTGGGGGTATTTTGCTCGCAAATTTTACACTTTTTGATATCACCTGAACCACAGCAAATTCAAGTTTTATGCGGCTTTCACTAATTTCAAGACGGTAGACTTTGTAACTCGTTGTAGTACAATGAGTTACAACTACGCAACACTCGGATTCATGACACGCACGTGAGTTATCATGGCGGATGTCTATGAAAAACACACGCCTGTCTTTTTGCGGCGCGTTTTTTGTGCGTGAAATTTGCGGGACCCTTAAAAATCATAAAATCTTGTATGTGCGGGATTTGTTTTGAAAAGAGTGGTTTGGGCGGCTGGAATATGGTATATTTGTTATATTGGAGGCGAGCGGGTGGCTGTGGGAAAACTCACTATTACGTTGCTTATAATTTTTTTAAATGCTCTGTCGGCGACCGTTCTGGCATTTTTTGCCGGTTGCGGGGTTGTGGCGAATCTTTTGAGGCGGTTTGCGCCGCAGCTTTTTTCGCGGCAGAAGTTTTTTCGCATCAGGCTGCTCACGCTCCCTTTCTGCGCGGCCATAATCGCGGCGTTCGCGTTGGAGGTTACTGTTTTCAACTGGCCGTACTACGTTAAATTTTTCGCGGATGGGGAGGTGTATGTTACGGATGGGTCTACGGAGGGGCCGGGGCTTATTTTAACCGACAGTAGCGTTACCGCGAAAATGTTTTTTGATAAAGATGACACGAATGGGTACCCGTACGGGATCACTTTTGAGGGTCTTGACAGGCGGGTAACGTCGTTGCTTGCAGTGCCTGTTTTTTATGATCCCGACGGTTTGGTGGATATAAGCGTTGAGTGGTCCGGCGAGATGGGTGGCGGGCGGGCGGCCAAGAGGCTTTACAGCGGTTTCTTTTACGATTGCCATACTGCCCTGCCGCCCGGCGGGAAGGTTTCGGAGGTTACGCTCAGGTTCAAAAAGCGGCCATACATACAGCATATCTCCATAAACAGGCAGATACCCCTTTATTTCAGCGGGCTCAGGCTTTTTGCGTTTTCGTGCCTGTTTTACGCTGTTATTTTGTTATTGATTAAGGGCCTGCGCAATCGCGGTGGCCAACCGGTCACTTTCCGCCGCAGGATCGCATACGCATCTATTGCGATGGGGCTGTTCCTTGGCCTCGTTATATATTCAAGCACGGCTCCGGGGCTAAACGATCCCGTGCTGCTGCGTTACCTTGAGTATTCGCTCGGAATCCGTTATTAGGAGTTTGAAGTGTGGAGTTGACGTCAAAACCAGCGTCAAAAAACTCCACACTGTGAATCAGTCTGCCGCTGCCTTTTTGAGGGCTTCGGCGGCTATTTTTTGGAGAGGGAGGACGATTGTAGCGGCGCCTACCTTGAAAGCTTCGCCGGGCATTCCCCAAACTACGCTTGAGGCTTCGTCCTGCACAATCGTGTATGCGCCGGCCTCTTTCATGGCGAGCAGGCCCTTAGCGCCGTCTTTGCCCATGCCGGTGAGGATCATGCCTACGGCGTTGGCGCCGGCGTAGAGGGCTACGGAGTTGAAGAGGACTTCGACCGCAGGGCGCTGGTGGAATACCAACGGGCCGTCTTTTATTTCTACGAGATATTGTGCGCCTGACCTTTTGAGCACCATGTGTTTGTTGCCGGGCGCGAGCAGCGCTCTTCCGGGGATCACGCGGTCGCCCTGTTCGGCCTCTTTTACCTCTATGTCGCAGATGCCGTTCAGGCGGTCGGCGAATGATTTGGTGAAGTATTCGGGCATATGCTGTACGATGACAGTTCCGGGCGCGCCGGCTGGGAAGCGTTCGAGCACGTCTCTTATGGCCTCGGTGCCGCCGGTTGACGCGCCGATGGCGATGATCTTGTTTGTTGTGCGGGTCATGGCCAGCTTTTTGACCGGTTCGGATTGGGTGGCGGCGCGCTCTTTGATTATGGCGGCGCGCTGTTTGATGTCTACGTGGGCGGCGCCCTTGATTTTCTCAATAAGGAGCTCGGACATATCGCCTACGCTGTAGGCGGTGCCGGGCTTGCACATTACGTCTACCGCGCCGCAGCTGAGGGCTTCGAGGGCCAGTTCGCTGCCGGCGGCCGTGAGGGACGACACGATGATGACCGGTATAGGGTGGTGCTTCATCAGCTTGCGCAGGAACGTCACACCGTCCATACGCGGCATCTCGACATCGAGAGTGACGACGTCGGGGCGGAGATGGATGATCTTGTCGCGCGCGGCGTAGGGGTCGGGAGCGGAGCCTACCACCTCGATATCCCTGTCTTTTGAGAGCTCGCGCGTGAGTATCTGCCGTACCACCGCAGAATCGTCAACGATCATTACTCTGATCTTAGGCATAGATATATCCCTGTGCTATATTTTAGGGCGGCAATATTGCCTCCTGCTTTATTTATAGATTACACGATTAAACAAGTACCCTGCGGCTGTCGTGCAACCGCCGGGCGGTACGTATATAATATTTAATCGTGCCGTCAATAACATCTTTGTCTTACCGTATACAAATTACGGAGAACACATCCCCAACATTGTAAGATATACAAACAAATTACTTATAAACCGTCAATTTGACGACTAAATGCTGTTCTTCGATCTCAAAGTACAGCATATCCTCCGAAACGGCATTTTCGTCTATCAGCGTCAGGTCATTTATTGCCCCTATTACCGGGGCTGTCAGGCTGAAAACCGCCTCTTCGCCGTACGCTTCCGTGAGGAAATTGCCGCAAATAACATTGAGCGATTCCTTGAGCGCGTCGTCGGCGAGTTCGCTCGCCTGTCCGTCGTCCGGCTCTATGCCAAGCATATTGCTGGCGAGCAGCAGGCAGAGCTTTTCCCCTGCGGCCATTTCGAATTTGCCGTTTTTGGGGCCGGTAAAGAGCATGGACGCCTTGTGGGCGTCTTTGACTTTATTGTAATCGAACGCCGCCGCGTCCTGCGATTCGCAGAAGAAAAACGCCAACTCTTCGAACTTCTGTTTGCAAACACTGTCTAAGATGAGACCGTTTTGTCCGCCCATATTACTCCCCCTCGCCGGGTTGTTTAGTTACGGTTTTCGTTTCGTTAGCCGCTGCCGCCGACCCAGCCAGTACGCCGTCTACCACATTCTTGAAGAGTTCGGGCGATATCGGTTTTCGCAGGAATCCCCGCACACCCATCTCGCGGAGCTTGTCGAGACGCGTCTTACTGCCCTCCGTAGAGATAACGACTACCGGAGTAGACTCCATGTAGCCGAGCTTCACCATCTCCTCGACCATCTCGATGCCGTTCATGACGGGCATATTGATGTCCGCGAAGACGATGTCGACCCACTCCTTTTCCAAGACTTCGAGCGCTTCCTTGCCGTTACCGGCCTCGAAAGTATTGCCGACCTCAATACCGGCCATGGCAACGGTCTTTACAAGCACCGAGCGCATGGTCTGTGAGTCGTCTACAATAAGTATGTTGTAGGACATTTTCTATAGTTCCCTTTCCTCACCTTTTGAGCGTATTGTTGTTCGCCCGGTCGCCATATCCAGGACGAGCGTACGCGATATATCCCCGCCGGTTTCGGAACCTTTGAGAATTATCCCGTTTTTCCACATAAGTTTCTTGAAGAGCGTCACATTCCTCTCCCCTATTCTGAAGAACCCGTTGGAATCAAGAATGGCCGCGCAGCCCGCCGCTTTAACTATCATGCGCGCTTTGCTGCCGCCCATCTCGAAAAATTTCTGGAACAAAAGCGTTACCCCCGTGTCAACAAACATAGCCGGATTGGTAGTCGCCTTGGTTTTATCCTCCGAAGTGCAGGTCGGGAGTTGGCAGTGTACCATCCCCCCCACACACGCACCCGGATCAAATACCGTCACACCGAGACATGAGCCTAAGGAGTACGTAATAATCGTGTCCTCAGAACTCTTGCTCAACGCCATATCCGATATTCCGACTGTTATACTTGCCATTTTATCATAGTATCCATAGTGTTGATGTTAATTTAAGTTAATCAACCCGGCTTAACATATACTGACGGGCGGCCGGCCGACGGCAAATTGCAAAGGCCGCCTGCCATGCTTTCAGAGTGCCCCACCATCAGGTAACCGCCCGGCCTCAAAAGCCTTTCGAACTCCGCCATCAAATTCTTTCTTACCAGATTATCAAAATATATCATAACGTTCCTGCAAAATATAATGTCGAACGGTCCCTTCATGGGGAACGGCGGCTTTGCCAGATTAAGGCGGCTGAACGTGATCATGTTCGCCAATGTGGGGCCGGCCTTGTAAATGCGGTCCTTACCCGCACCGGCCGCCGTAAAATACTTCTGGCGCAGCTGCGGGGGCACGCCCTGCATCTTCTGCTCGCTGTACTCGCCGGCTCTGGCCTGCGTCAGTATGTTGATGTCTATGTCGGTCGCCAATATCCGGCAGTCGCCGCGGAACCCCTGCGCGCTCTCCAGAAACGTCATGGCAAGGGTGTACGGCTCCTCACCGCTTGAGCTCGCCGCGCACCAGATGCGCACCTTGTTGCGCCCCTCCTCCATCATATTCTGAACCGCGGCGGACATAAAATCAAAGTGGTCCTTCTCGCGGAAGAATGAGGTGGTGTTGGTCGTCATGACATTCATGAACTCGGTGAACTCCGTGTCGGACTGCGGGCCGGTGGCGGATATAATATCCAGATACTCCTTGTAGTTATTGAGGCCGAGCGCGCGCAGACGTTTGCCGACGCGGGCGCTCATAAGAGCCTCCTTCTGGTCACCGAGAGCTATGCCGCACCGGTCGTAGAGCAGTTTGGCAAAAGCATCGTACGTTTTTTTGTCTAAATCCATAGTACCCTGTCTCCGTAAAGCTTGTTATAAGACATTATAACCCGTTTAAAAACCCGTCAAACTATACACTCACTCAATCCAGTCTTCCCCTCTGACCTTGCTCACTTTCATTACTATCACGTCGCCGGTCGTCAAATCAAAAATTACCTTCCGGCCTACGCGCCCGCAAACGTCTTCGGAGAGGATCCTTATACCCTTATCCAACAACACCCTCCGCGCGATCTCAACATTTTTACCGCCTACGCTGTCCGTCGCGCCGTCAGGGTGCCCCCCGCCTATTATGTGGGCGCCCAAACTCTCTATGGTGCACCCCTCCTCGCACATCATCTTTATCAGCCCCAGCATCGCCGCGTTGCCGTACTTAGGCGTGGCCTCCTCTTTACTTGGGGCCTGCGGGTGCTCGAAGTGATTCATGCCGCCGCACCGGCGCTCTGCATCCCAGAGGCATACGGATACGCAACTTCCCAACACAGTCTGCACCACACCCTGACCGCCTGATACATATATACATCCGCGTTCGAGATAGTGCTGGTGTTGTGACGGCAACATAGTCTTATCCATCCCTCCGGTACTTCTCTAAATAAATATACATTAATTATCAACGTATATTACAAAAATTTATGTACGAACTTTTACATCCCGCCCAATACCATTCTCATTCTACATCAACACAGGCGCGAAAACGGGGGGACGGCGTTACGCCGCCCCCGTTTCCGCTGCACTATTAGAAGTCCATCAGATCATCGTCGTTGAGCGGAATGATCTCTTCCGCTTTCGCGGCGCGCATTGTTTTTGTCGCAGGCTTCGACTCCGACGCCGCTGCCATTTTCATGGTTTTGGGAGGGGCCGCCGCCGGCTTGGCGGCAATCATCTTCATCTTAGTACCGCCGCGCTTAGGCGGTACACCGCCGCCGTCGGTTGAGAGCTGGAAGCCCTGTACCATGTTGGAAAGCTCTGCGGCCTGGCTCGAAAGCTCCTCCGCCGCGCTCGCCGACTCCTCGGAGTTCGCCGCGTTCTGCTGAGTAACCTGGTTCATTTGGGCCACGGCGGTGTTGACCTGCTCTATGCCCAGCGCCTGCTCGTTAGACGCGGCGGCGATCTCGGCGATGAGGTCGGCCACCTTGCTTGAGCTTTCGGTCGTCCTGTCGAGCGCCTTGGCCACCTCTTCGGTGATCTTCACGCCGCCATCGGCGTTCTTTACCGACTCCTCAATCATATTGGCGGTGTTCTTCGACGCCTCGGCCGAGCGCATCGCCAAATTACGCACCTCCTCGGCGACCACCGCGAAACCCTTGCCGGCCTCGCCCGCACGGGCGGCTTCGACCGCGGCGTTGAGCGCCAGCAGGTTCGTTTGGAAAGCGATGTCGTCGATAGTCTTCAATATCTTCGCCGTGTTGTCGGACGAAGTCTTGATCTCGTTTATGGCTACGGCCATGCGCTTCATGGCGTCGTTGGCCTCGCTGACCGCCGTGCCGGCCTCGCCCACGAGGTGCTTGGCCTGCGTGGAGTTGTCGGCGTTCTGCTTGGTCATGGAAGACATCTCTTCGAGGCTCGACGAAATCTCTTCGAGCGAGCTTGCCTGCTCGTTGGCGCCCTCGGCCAGAGACTGCGCGCCGCTGGAGATCTCGCCGCTGGCGCTTGTAACCTGCGCTACGGCCTCGCCCACTTGGCCCATCGCGTTGTCGAGGTTAGCGACGACGGCGTTGATGTTCTCTTTCATCTTCGCGTACTCGCCCCTGTACTCTTTTTCGAGGCGCTGCGTAAGGTCCTTATTGGCCGCGGCCTGCAATACCCTGCCGCCGTCGTCTATGATGAGGGAGCGCAGTTCATCAATGGTGCCTTTAAGCGCCGGGGCGATTTCGTCCTGCGGGTCTTTTACTTGTATGTTTGCGCTCAGGTCGCCGGCGGCGATCTGCTTCATCGTGCCTATCACGACATTCTGCAGGTCTTCGGCGAACCCGTCCATAGCGTTGGCCATCATGCCGATCTCGTCCTGGCGGGTAATGTGCATCCTCGCCGAGAGGTGCCCGCTCTTCAACTCATTGAGCATAACCACGCTGGCGGCAAGCGGCTTGCTTATGCTGTTGGTAATCGTGATCCCAAGCACAATACCGATTAACACGCCCGCTATCAGGAGCGTGATAAGCATTTTGCGGCTGCTTTGGTAGACCGCCTCGCTCTTGTCCCACACTTCCTTTGCCAGATTTTCGTTCGTGACAACCGCCTTGCGTGACGCTTCGGCCAAAATATGGGCCGCATCTCCGGCTTTGTCGAGTACCGTCTGGGAACTGGCAGGCAGGTGGGCCCTGTTCTTTTCTTCATGGGTAATATCTACTATGGCATCCAGCGCTTTTATATAATTTTGGTACTCCTCCCATAAATGTTTCCGCATTTCTTTCCCGGGGCCCGCATCATTAAGCAGCGTGGTGTCTAACTGGAGGAACCGGGATTCAACAAATTGTTTTGCTGAATCGATATCGGCAACTATGGCCTTAAAATCGTCATCATCTTTCGTAGACGCCAGTTTCCAGGCATTCATACGGAGCTGCATTACCCCTAAGGATATGTCGTCTGTGGCGCTGAGGCCCATTAGCCGATTGAAATAAAGGTCGTCAAGAATGGCGTTAATTTGTATGGTGCTGCTTATGCCCAATATACCTATAATAGCGCCAATCAAGGCGACGATCATAAATCCGCCTATCAGTTTTACACCTACTTTAATGTTATTCACAACAAGAACGCCTTTCTTTCCAATCAGACAACTAAACGTCGGCCCCGTACACGGCGCAATTGCCGATCTTTTGTTTTTAAACGTTTATTATAACTCAGAACCCCTACCAACCCACCGGTACGGCTCCTTTATCAACACATTTTTTAAATAACCGCCACAGCCAAAAAAGAGCGGGGCTGTAAACGCCCCGCCCCTTATAACCAAATATTAAACCATATTCTCCACATTCTCAAGCTCGGCCGTAGAGAGCACCTTCTCGATGTTGAGCAGGATTTTCACCGACCCCTTGACTTTCGCCATGCCGAGGATGAACGCGGTATCCACGCTCGACCCGAACATGGGGGCGTCTTCAATATCCCCGCCGTTGATATCGAGCACCTCGGAAACGGAGTCGACCAGTATCCCCACCTGAATGTTGCCGTTGTTGCCGACAACATCCACGACGATGATACAGGTTTGCTCGGTGTCTTCGGTAGTATCAAGCTCAAATTTCTTGCGCAGGTCAATCACAGGGATAACCTTACCGCGCAGGTTGATGATACCGCGAACGAAAAACGGCGTACGGGGCAAACTCGTGATCGGCAGAAGACCGATGATTTCTCGGACCTTAAGGATCTCGAGGCCGTACTCTTCGTCGACCAGCTTGAACGTCAGGTACTTGCCGGCTTGGGCAACGGTCTTTACTTCAGCGGCTTCAGCCATAGCTGCTCCTTTCATTTAGTAATTTTATTGTTATTAATACATATAATATTCATACGTTTTACTCCGTTCACATATTGCAATGATATAATTGCGGTATGTAAACCCTATACATATTATAGATTATTCGGCACGCATAAATCAACACTATTTTACTGTACGTTTACCCCCCTTGACAGTTTTACCGTCTCGGCAACATCTATAATGAGGCTGACCTGGCCGTCCGGCATGATCGCGCCGCCGGAAATGCCGTTTATCTTGCCCACCCCCTCGCCCAGTTTCTTGATAACCGTCTGCTGCTGGCCTACAATCTTGTCTACCAGAAGCCCGGTGCGCTTGCCGGAGTCTTCAACAACCATGACTATGCCATCGTGGATCGTAGTCGTGTTCTTCCTGCCCATAATCTCGGCGAGGCTGTATAGAGGCAGCAGCTGGCCGTGGCACATCACCATCTTCTGCGCGCCCATAACCTCGGTAAGGTCCGCTTCCGTAGGCTTGAAGTTCTCGACCACCGAGAATGTCGGCAGTATGTAGCGCTCCTCGCCGGCAACGACAATCATGCCGTCCATTATGGCCAGCGTGAGCGGGAGGTGGATGATGAAGGTGGTCCCCTCGCCCTTTTTGGTGTGTATCTCGATGCGCCCGCGCAGCGCCTCAACGTTCCGCTTTACGACATCCATGCCCACGCCGCGGCCGGAAATGTCGGTAATCTGCGCCGCCGTGGAGAACCCCGGGGCGAAAATAAGGTGGTTGATCTCGTCGTCGGTAATGTGCGATGGGTCGGAGACGAGGCCTTTCTCTATCCCCTTCTTGAGGATGGCGTCGCGGTTTAGCCCGCGGCCGTTGTCCTGGATCTCGATACAGATGGAGCCGCCCTTCTGGTACGCCTTGAGCGTAACGGTGCCCTGGCGCGGCTTCCCGGCGGCCTCGCGCTCGTCGCCCCCCTCAAGCCCGTGGTCGGCGGAGTTGCGGATCATGTGTACGAGCGGGTCGGAAATGTGCTCAATAACCGACTTGTCAAGTTCCGTATCTTCACCAATGGAGACGAATTCGATCTCCTTGTTGGCTTTCTTCGCGAGGTCGCGGACCATACGGGCCATTTTGTTGAAGGTGGCCTTGAGCGACATCATTCGCATGGAGAGGCCGATTTCCTGGAGCTGCCTTGTGATTTTGCGCAGTTGGCGGGCGTTGGTGCCAAGACGTGTGCTCTGCTCGCTGCCGGTGAGCTCGTCGGTGACCATAGCCTCGGTTATGACCAATTCGCCGATCATGTCGACCAATTTGTCCAATTTGTCGGTATCGACCTTGACGCTCTCCTTGACGACGGCGGCAGCCGGGTGCGGCTGCGCAGGCTTGCCTGCGGCGGCGACCTGCTTGTCGAGCGCCTGCGATACCTCATCGGGTGTTACCACGCCGCGGTCTACGAGTATCTCGCCCACCTTGGCGTCGGGCCTGCGCTCCTGCTCGCTGAGGACGGAGGTCATCTCCGCCGGGGTAACTTTGCCCTCTTCGACGAGTATCTCGCCGAGCTTGGGCGGCGGAGAACTCTTGTTGAGGAGGCTGTCGAGCATCGCGTCTACCGAGGAGATTACCTGTTCCATGATCTCCTCTACCACATACATGGTGCCGCCCTCAAGCGCGCTCTTCAGCGACCCGATCTCCTTTTTCAGGACGTCGATCGTGGTGAACACGAGGTCCATGGCGGGCTCGGTGAGCACGAAGACCTTTTCGCGCGCCTTGTCCATAAGGCTCTCGGTGGAGTGCGTAAGGGTCTGGATGGCGTCGAGCGCGAGGAACCCGGCTACCCCCTTTATGGTATGGAACACGCGGAACAGCTCGTTTATGATGTCGACGTCGGCCGGTGCCGCTTCGAGGCGCAGCATGGCGTCGTCGGCGTTAGCGAGGTGCTCCTCCGCCTCCGCGATGAACTCGCCGAGGAGGGAGGTATCGAGCGTGCCGAGGTCTATCTGCTTGCGGAACGCCTTGTGTGTGGATTTTTTGGGCGCGTTAACGTCCACAAAGAACCCGTCCGCGTCCTGTTTGAGCGGCGGGGGCGGAGGAGGCGGCGCCACATCCTCCTTGGCGTCCATGTCGAAGTTCATGCCGGACATATCTGCCGGGGGGGCGCCGTCTGCTGCGCCGCCGTCCACGCCGTCATCGGCTGGGGCGCCCTCATCCGCCGGGGCTTCGTCTCCGTACATGATTTTACGGCGCAGGACAGTCAGCGCCTGCGACAGCGTCTCTACGGCCTTTGCAGGCTCAATCTCCACGAAAATCGCGCTTTCGATCGTTTTGACGCACCCGGCGGCGAGATCGCGCAGGGGGGCGTCGTCGGCGAAAGCGTCATGCAGCGCCTGAAATTTCGTGTGAATACCCGCCAACGCCTGATTATCCTTGGGATCCAAAAGGATCAGGGCCGCCGAAATCTCCTCCAACTTTTCCAGCTCACCGCGTACTTCATCGCTTGACATATCTGACTTCCTTCTCGCTCAAGATGGCACTTGCGACACTTCAACATAATATAATAGAATTCATACATAACAAATTACAAGATATTGTTAAAAAATTCAAAAAAATAAAATCCGGGCCGGCGGCATATATTATCTTTTTAATGGTACGAAACAGCCGTTCGCGCCGGGCGTTAATACCGGGATTGCCGCTGCCGTCTGCGCCGTTTACGGGGCAAATCCCTATACATATATAATATAACACGACTATGACGACTATGAGACTGATAAAAATCAAGGTCTTCGCCCTGATAATTCTGGCCCTCGCGCCGGCGTCGCTGTCCGTCTACGCCCAGCCGCCCAAGTCAAGCAATCTGGAGAGCGCGGGGCGTTACATGACCCAGACGTACGTCGACACGACGGTGCTGCGGGCGTTTTACGTGCTCAACGCCACATCGTCCCAGTACAGCGGCAACACCAACCGCCAGCAGCAGGCCGTAAATCAGGCCAAGCGGATACTCGCCGACCTGCGCCAGCAGGCCAAGGGCGACCCCAACGAGCGGTACGCGCTCATGAAGATACAGGAGGTCGAGGCCCAGATATTCCTTGAGGAGGAGGAGATGCGGCGCATCATGGCCGACCGCAACATCCTTGAGGCCAACAAGCTCGTAATCCAGTACAACGGCGAGGTGGCCAACCCCCGCCCCGACTTCCGGACGCTGCGGGGCCTCTACCTGCGTATGGCGGAGGTCGACTCCCGCCAGGCCAACAGGCTGGCCGACTCCTACAACAAGCGCCACCGCGCGGTATCCCGCGAGGCGCTGCACTCGTTAGAAAAGGCGGTAAACGCCAAAGACTACAATCTGGCGACGCGCGAGCTCGAATATTTGGACAAAAACAAGAACTACCTCCTTATAAGCAGCTCGCAGCTTGACGCCTACCGCGAGCGCCTCGGCAAGCTGTCCGGCGCGAACACCGACCTGCCGCGCATAATATCCGAGCTCGAATCCGGCGAGCGGGCCTATAAGGAATACAGGCTCTCGGAGAGCCGCACGAGCCTGACCCTCGCGCAGAACCACATCCGCGAGATACGCGCCAACCTGCAGGAGAGGGAGGCGAACAACCTCACAGCGCGGGCCGGCCGCGCCATACGCGCCCTCGACAACCGCGAAGACTCGCTGGTACGCGTAGCCCTGTCGGTATTAGACATACAAGGCCCCGACGCCGCGATCGAGTACTTCAACGATGTGCTGCAGCGGCGCATGCAGATGTCGCAGGAGCGCTCGGCCATAGTAGACCAGGCCATACTCAGCGCAAGGCCCGACCTCGCGCTCAAATTAGACTCCAAGATAAAATTGGTGGAAATAGACGACCAGCCCAACAACAGCCACGAGTCATTGTCCTTAATCCAGGACCGCGCCCGCTACAGGGCGCAGGAGCGGGCAGACAGCATACGGGCGGTAAAAGGGCGCGCCGCGGGCATCAGCCTCAACATATATACATTAATAGATAATAAGAAGTTAAAGGACGCCGGCCGCGCCTTCAACCGGGAAAAGGCGTTCCTCACATCCGTCCTTGAAAAAGCGGAGCTGGACCTGCTGACCCGCTCCATCCAAAACGGGACAAACCTGTCTACCCCCGCCGGCGCCAAAAACATGGAGCGCGCGGAGATGTACAAGGCGCGCATATACAAATTAATAGAAGAAAGAAACACCAAAGAGGCCACCCAGCGCTTCCGCAAATACCGCAAACCCCTCCAAAAGTACCTTGACGCGGAATCCTACCGCAATTTAGAAGTAGCGGTCAACCAGTCGGCCAAGAAAAAATAGCGCATACCGTCAACGCCGTTTCCGTTACCTGAACGTGAATTACAAGGTTCAGGCCGTTTTTTTGCGCCCAAAATACCAGGCAAATTTTACACCCCCCCCTAAAATTTTTGCCCACCATACCCCGGTATGCCCCCCCCACCCCACCCTACCCCCCCAAAACAGCCCCAAAAACGCCGTTTTTGTCATTTTTCAAAAGTTTGGCACGCTATTTGCTCATTACTTATCGTGACGCCGGCAAGTTCGGCGAGGTTATGAAAAAAAACCTTAATCAATAACATACAACCCTTAAAAGGGAGGCATTATGCGTATCAACAACAATCTTATGGCGATTAATACCCACAGGCAGTTGGGTATAAGCCAACTGGGAGCCGCCAAGTCGATGGAGAAACTCTCCAGCGGTTTTCGTATCAACCGTGCCGGCGACGACGCCGCCGGGCTCGCCATCTCCGAAAAGATGAGGGCGCAGATCCGCGGCACCAACCAGGCTTCCCGTAACGCTCAGGACACGATTTCCCTGATCCAGACCGCAGAGGGCGCGCTGGGCGAGATGCACCAGATCATCCAGAGGATGCGCGAGCTCTCGGTGCAGGCTGCCAACGACACCTACACCGACTCGGACCGTACCGAGCTCCAGTCTGAGATCAAGCAGCTGACCTCCGAGATCGACCGCATTGCCAACACGACGGAGTTCAACACCCGCAAACTCCTTGAGGGCAGTGCCAGGGGCGTAGCCGCGGCTGTGCCGGGCACCGCGCGGCTGAACAACAACTCGGTAGTCCCCCTCGACACCCTGAAGGTGCAGGCGATGATGGACTCGGTGGCCAACGACAACAGCTGGGCGTTCGACGGCGCGTTCATGGTTATCAAGACCAACCAGACTACCGACGCCGACGGCGCCGAGGTGTACAACGCCAACGACTTCAGGTTAGTAGGGCCCGACGGCAGGATGTACGATTTCAAGGAGGTCGGGCAGAATACCGCCATTAAGGCCAACGAGCTTAAGGGTGGGACGATTATCGCCGACGGCGGGCCTGAAGAAAAAGTGCTTACAGCCGGCCGTATTGACGCCGAGACAAACATAAAGGCCATTATTGCCGCTCATGGCGGGTTTCAGCTCGGCGCGGCGCTTACAAACGCCGAACTTGATAAGGTGGGCGCGACATCCACCCTGGCCTCCGGCTCTACCTTTACGCTTATGGACGGCGCCAACGTCGCTATTAGTGCCACGCCCGACGCCGGGATTAGCAAAATTAATTATGACACCAGCGGCGTGCTCACGATTGTGACTACCGCCGGCACCAGTTTAATAGTTGAACCCGGCAAGACCGCCAAGCTTGACAACGGCACGATACTGCGCAACAACGGCGGCGGGCAGGTTACGGTGGAAAACGGAAGCCTCGTCCTCGGCGGAGCTTTGGATATAGGTACCAACATATCCGCTCTAAAGGTCGCCTCACAGAGCATACTGAGCGCAGATTCCGAAACCGCGCGCCCTGAGGTTACTCTTACATCAGCCTCCTACTACTCAGTAGTCGCGGGCGATATAAGCACCAATGTCACCATCGGCAACGGCATCAACCTTACCAACAAGGATGTTACGTCTCTGAACGAGGGCAGCGTTTTGGCTCGCGGCAGCACGATAGATATGAAAAACCCCGCCGCCATAGGCATGACTACCACAATAAAGATATTGGTCAACGGCAACGAGATCGACGTCGACTACACGAGGACCGCCAACGGCAATATCCTCAAGGTCGCCGGCGATGTGGTGCCCCCCGGCAAGAGCATAACGCTCGACGACGGCACGGTACTCTCGCACTTAGCCGATCTGGACGATCCCAACACGGCGAACGGTATGCTCCTTGTAGAGTCCGGCAAGCTCACTCTGGCGGAGAGGATAGACGTAGGCGGGAACCTCGACAACGTCGCGGGCTACTCTATGGCCAAAGACAGCACCGTCTCATCGGGCTCCACATTAGAGAACAATACCAAGCTGATGGCCGGTACCGTTGTCACCGACAAAGAGGCCAGGACCTATCCCGGCAGCGTGACTCTCGGCGCCAACGGCACCAACATACAGTTCACGGCCAACGCCGGCGCCGGCCTGCAGGCCCCCTACTGGATGGCTGAAGTCGGCGAGACGATGACGTTCATATTCTCCCGCTACGAGCCTGCGGCCAACAACCTGCGCGACTCGGTGATGGGCCAGATAGGCGCCAACAGCGGCCAGACGGTTTTCGTATCGGTCGGCGACATGAGGGCGGAGTCTTTGGGCATAAGCGGCATCGACATTTCGACTAAGTTCGGCGCGGCGACCGCTATCGAGACGATCAACAACGCCACGCAGCGCGTCTCCCACCAGAGGGCGCTCCTCGGCGCGACGCAGAACCGCCTTGAGCACACGATAAAGAACTTAGACACGGCCGCCGAGAACATGCAGGCCGCCGAGAGCCGGATCCGCGACGTCGACATGGCCCGCGAGATCATGACGTTCACCAAGGACAACATCCTGAACCAGTCGGCTCAGGCGATGCTGGCCCAGGCGAACCAGATCCCGCAGAACGTGCTGCAGCTCCTGCGGTAAGCGCGGAATTAACAGCAGTACTGATATTACACTTCAAACGAAGGGGGGCGGCCAAGGGACGGCGGCCCCCCTTCGCTTTTACCGGCGCAAAGGCGCGTCCCGCTCATTATTTTGATTTTGGCCGCCCATATTGTATATTATATTCTAACCGACACTTACATCAATAACAAAGGAGCGTTGCAATGAATATCGACATTTGGGACAATTCCCCCAACATCGTCAAAGACATGGGCCTGGCCGACTGGGGCCGCAAGGAGATTGATATCTCCGAGTTCGAGATGCCGGGGCTTATGGCCATCCGCAAGAAGTACGCCCGCAATAAACCGCTGGCCGGGGTGCGTGTGTCGGGGTCGCTGCACATGACCATCCAGACCGCCGTGCTCATAGAAACGCTCAAGGCGCTTGGGGCCGACGTGCGCTGGGCGTCGTGCAACATCTTCTCCACGCAGGACCACGCCGCCGCCGCCATAGCGAAGAAGGGCATCCCGGTGTTTGCCTGGAAGGGCGAGTCGCTCGAAGAGTACTGGGCCTGCACCTTCAAAGCGCTCACCTTCCCCGACGACAAGGGCCCGGAACTCATCGTTGACGACGGCGGCGACGCCACGCTCCTCATCCACAAGGGGTACCAGCTCGAAAACGGCTCAAAGTGGGTGAACGGCAAGTCCGGCAGCCACGAGGAAGAGGTGATCAAAAAGCTGCTCAAGGAGGTCAACAAAAAAGCCCCCAAGCACTGGCACAAGGTCGTTAAGGACTGGAAAGGCGTCTCGGAGGAGACCACCACCGGCGTCCACCGCCTCTACCAGATGGTCGAGTCCGGCGAGCTGCTCGTCCCCGCCATCAACGTAAACGACTCGGTCACCAAGTCCAAGTTCGACAACCTCTACGGCTGCCGCGAGAGTTTGGCAGACGGCATCAAGCGCGCGACCGACGTGATGATCGCCGGCAAGGTGTGCGTGGTCTGCGGCTACGGCGACGTAGGCAAGGGCTGCGCCCAGTCGATGAGCGGTTTTGGCGCCCGCGTTATCGTAACCGAAGTCGACCCCATCTGCGCCCTGCAGGCCGCTATGGCCGGCTATCAGGTCGCCCGGGTCGAAGACACGCTCGGCATCGGCGACATATACGTGACGACGACCGGCAACGTAGACATAATCACCTCCGAGCATATGTCAAAGATGAAGGATCAGGCCATTGTCTGCAACATCGGCCACTTCGACAACGAAATACAGGTCGAAAAGCTGAACAACTGGCCCGATATCAAGAAGATCAACATCAAGCCGCAGGTCGACAAGTACGTATATCCCGACGGCCACGCCATATTCCTGCTTGCTGAGGGGCGCTTGGTCAACCTCGGCTGCGCGACGGGGCACCCCTCGTTCGTGATGTCCAACTCCTTCTCGAACCAGACGCTTGCGCAGCTTGACCTGTGGAAAAACAAAGACACATACAAGCCCGGCGTCTACATCCTCCCCAAAAATCTGGACGAGGAGGTAGCAAGACTGCATTTGGACAAAATAGGGGCAAAGCTGACGGTTCTGTCCAAAAAGCAGGCAGATTACATAGGCGTGAAAGTAGAAGGCCCATACAAGCCTGAGCATTACCGCTATTAATTTTGCCATTGACTTTGACGTTGATTTTGATTTTGACGTTGATGATTTTGACGTTGATGATTTTGACGTTGATTTTGACTTACCGGTTTTAAAAAGTCCCCTCCCCCTGTCTTTTCAGGGGGGGAGGGGATTGAAGGGTGGGGGGTCTAATATCGGGGCGTTACGGGGCAGAGCCCCGTCCCCATATTAAGACTTTGACTTTAATGACTTTGACTTTAAGGTTTTTCGCATGAAAATAACAGGCATAGGCATCTGCCCCCCAACCGGCGCATCATCAAACCCAAAAGTCACCCCTGAACTTTTGGCAAGCAGCCTTGCGCGTTATTCCCGCTCCAACAAGGGGTTAGACGCCATATTCTCATCTATAGACTGGAACGACACCGATAAATCCGTAGACGCGATATTCCGCTTTGTGGATTACGGGCACGCGAGCATTACCGGCATGACCGGCGGCATAGCCATAGCCATCGACGGTCTGTCCATGTTCCTCGCGTACAAGATTTTTGAAATCGCGCAGCTGTGCGACGGGCAGGAATCCAGCACGCGCTACATCAAATTAGATAAAACGAGCATCCCCGGCGTTGACGATGTCGGCATCCCCGAAAGCTGCGCAAAGGATTGGGAACGATTCACCGAGCGGGCGTTTGAGGTCTACCGCGAGATTTATGACCTCCTTGACGACGAGGTCAAACGTCATCCCGAACTTATAAAACTGCCGGACGGCGTTAATGAAAAGGTCGTAGACAGATTAAGGAAAAATTACGCTCTTGACAGGGCGCGGTATTTGATCCCGTTCGCCTCCAAAACCAACGCGGCGTATGTTATGACGGCGCGGGTGTGGGCGGATACCGTACGCGAATTGGACTCGCTGCTCTACCCCGAAGCGAAAAAATGCGCAGGGCTGATACGCTGCGAACTGAACAAATTTGTCCCGCGGATGACAAAACACAGCACGGCAACCGCGGCGAGCAGGAGCCAGACATGGCAGACGTTAGATTACAGCATAAGCAATATCAGGAACAACGGCGTTAATATCGCCAATATCCCCGATGAAACATATCTGAACGTGATGAACGACCGCCCCCCGTTCTTGCCCGACCTCCAGACAACCGCCAACGCGTTCGGCGGCAAAACGAATCGTTACTCTACTGTGGGGACGACGGTGCGCCGGACGGTGGTACGGGCCGCGTGGAACAATATGGCGATTGCGGAGCTGAGGGATTTGAACAGGCATCGCAGCGGGTACCGGTTCTCGCCGCTTTGTCCGGTCGGATTCTATCTGCCGGAGGAGGTCAGGCATCCGTATGTTGATGAATTATTGCGTGATTACAAAAAATTGGTCGAATCAATAGCGGCCAACGATAACGGCGCGGAGACATACGTATACGCGTTACTGTTGGGTACGCAGGTCGCGTTCGAGCACTCCACGCATTTGGATAAATTCATCTACGAAATAGAGCTGCGCACGGGGATGGGCGCGCATTTCAGGTACGCCGACCATCTGGCGAAGGCGTCGTCAATACTGATACAAAAGATGCCCGAACTCGCGCCGTTTATACAGACCGGAAACGCCGAGCCGGAGTTTTGATGGAATTATTAGCCCCCGCAGGGTCAGTTGAGGCGTTCCACGCTGCGCTTGAGGCCGGGGCCAACGCCGTTTATCTTGGGCTGGGGGATTTTAACTCGCGGATAAGGGCAAAAAATTTCACGGTACGCGATTTATCAGCGCTGCTCCCGTACGCGCACTCACGAAATGTCAAAATATATGTCACGCTGAATACGCTGATAAAGCAATCCGAAATCAAATCCGCCCTTAACATCCTGTACCAATTAGACCAGATTGGCGCTGACGCGGTCATAGTTGCTGATTTGGGATTGATGAAATTGGCGTCAACCCATTTCCCGAACTTGCGTATACACGGCAGCACGCAGGCCGCAGCGCATAACTCTTACGGTGTGGAGACGCTGAAATCGCTTGGAGCGAAACGTGCCGTCCTTGCCAGAGAATTATCAATAGATGAGATTAAAGCAACCGTGAAAAAATCCCCGTCAACCGAAATAGAGGTATTCATCCACGGAGCGTTATGTTACTCTATCTCTGGATTATGCCTCGCCAGCAGTTTCATCGGCGGAGCGAGCGGAAACCGGGGTAAATGTACGCAGGTTTGCAGGCGGAAATTTAAATGCGTTGATAATTGCGGTCAGGCGTGCGAGCGATGCGGATATTTCTTCTCGCCTTATGATTTACAGGCGGTAACCGTCATCAACAAATTGGCAGGCGCCGGGGTGGCAAGCCTCAAGATTGAGGGGCGGATGAAGAGTGCGGATTACGTCCATACCGTCGTAAAGGCCTACCGGGACGCGATAGACTTCCCCGGCGCGACAGATATTGCGGTCAACGGCCTCTGTTTTGATTTCGGGCGGGCGAAGACGATGTTCTTTTTGGACGGGCGCGCAGGAGAACCGGCCATTGACCCATCGCGGCCTTCGGGGACGGGGATTTTGGCGGGGACGATTATTGAGGCATCCGAAAAATCAATTACATTGTCTACGGATATGAGGATTGTCAGGGGCGACCGCCTGCGCGTCCAGCCCAAAAACGGTTTTGAGGGGATAGCGTGCAAGGCCGCCGATTGTCAGGTATCAGGAGATAATATAAAGATCAGGTTGATGTCGTCTGTAGAATGTAATATTGGCGATCACGTATTCCTCATAGGCAAAGCTGATAAATCAACAACATCCCCAAACCCTGAATCACCCCGCAGGGGCGGCCATGCGGGGCCGCCCGCAACGCCCGACAACAAAAACATCCGCATGAACTTCCCAAACGCCGCAAAAATCGCCGATTCCCTTACGCCGCCCGTCAATACAAATATCCCCGCCCCCAAACCCAAATTATGGTTCAAGGCGGATAACATCGGATGGTTGGAGGTTTTAAACGCCTCACCCTGCCAACACCTCATATTCGATGCGGATATCAACGAATTAAACGTGTTGATAGATTCCCCCGGCATCATCAAAACATGGCGCTCAAGGATATTCATAGCCCTGCCGCCGTTTATTGAGGAAACTAAGATCAATTTCTGGCGTGATACCGTCAAAAAATGTATGGCCGTCGGGCTGCAATCGTTCGCGATATCCAACATCGGCCACTTCCCCCTTGTCAACAAGCCAAAAAATATAATCGCGGACGCGCTGATCTGGTGCCTCAACCGGTTCACGCAAAAAGAGCTGGCCGCGCGGGGTGTCAGCAAGTTCGTTTATTCATACGAGGACGAATTTTTGAATATCCGCAATACCGCAGCAGACACGGGAATAGTCCCCCTCTACGGCAATCCGCCGCTGTTCATATCAAGGATGGCTCCGGGTATCGATAACAACAGGGTGATAGCGGACCCGCACGGCAGCAAGTTCATCGTCCGCACAAAGAATAACCTCTACTATACCTTACCGGCAACGCCGATGTGCCTGTTCGCCAAGAGGGAGAAGCTGTCATCCTGCGGCATAAGCGACTTTCTGATAGACGTATCATTCATCAATCCCGATTATGACACGGCAAACAGATTAATTACCGGATTTAAGGACGGCGTCAGGGTGGACAACGGCACGATATTCAATTTTAAAGCGGGACTGCATTAAACTTCACACGCCGCCTTGTAGATATTATCGAACAATTTTTCCAGCAGCTCATACGGCGTTGACGAGAACGCCACCCTGAGCAGATTTCCGAGCGCTATCACGCCCGTATCGTACCTGTCAAGCAGTATTTTTCTGATCTCTTCAGCTTTCCCGCTTATGACCTCAAGGCACATGAAGTACCCCGAATTGAACGGCAGCGGCCTGAAACGTTCGGCGTACTCCTTGCGCGATTCCAGTATCTCTTTTATTTTTCTGTACCGGCGCCGGAGTATGTCGAATTTCTCTGTTTTTTCCTGTTCGTACGATTCGTTTTCGTACGCCCTCAGGAGCATTGTCTGGCCTATGTTCGACACGCTTGATATGCTGCCCCTTATGCTTCCGCCGAGTTTGGATTCCATAGCGCGGCAGAACTCCTGGCCGCCCTGTTTGCAGCCGAAGGTTACGAAGCCTACGCGCATACCCCATACGTAGTCTTCCTTTGTGGGGCCGTCTACCTTTACGGCCAGCACGCGCTCGTGGGCGGTTGCAAGCATAGCGAACATTGATTCGCGCAAAATACCGTCTTCAAAGACCAGCCCGAAGTAGGCGTCGTCTATGAAAACCACCAGATTGTTGCCTTTTTCCGCCGATTCTACTATTATATCCCTCGTTACGGCGGCCTCCTCCTCGGTAATCGTGTAACCGGTCGGGTTGTTCGGGAAGTTGAGTATGACAATCTTCTTGCCTGGGTCGCCGTCCAAGAGTTTCTGGCGCAGCGCTTCTGTATTGAACCCCCCCTTATCATTAAACATGGGGAAGGTTAAAAACGTCGACCCGAAGGCGTAGTTGAAAGCCAGATGGTAGTTTTCCCAGAAGAGGTTCGGCGTTATTATGGTATCGCCCCGGTTTATGAACAGGTAGCCGGTGGCCGAGAGCCCGTGAGTGAGGGCCGCTGTTACCACGGGGGTGCTTATTCCCGGACCCTCTTTGAGCCCCGGATTCTTCCTGAACATCATCTTTCTCCACGCTTTTCTGATTTCCGGCTTGCCGAGATTGGGCGCGTAGGAGAAGATGTCGTCGCCCTCAAACGATATTTGGGCGCCTACGGAGGGCAGTTCCATGGTCTTGCCGCAGTCTTCGAGGGCGGTGCCGATTGTGGCGTTTATCGCCTTGCCTCTGGCCTCGGCGGTTTGGGCCAAAATGCCCTTGGTGGGAAAAAATATCCGCTTGCCCCTCTCAGACAACATAACATATATATAGGGATTGGCGCGCTTAATGGTCTCGTTGAGTTCGGCCGCTTCCGGGTCTAACATTTTTACACTTTTTCTGTTTATTGTGTAGTACTGCGTCTTTCAATGCAAAAAAAATAATATATGTATGGCCCTCATGTCAATACATAAAAAGGGGCACGGCATTATTTCCGCGCCCCCAGCAAAATTTTTTACAAAAAACGCCTATCGCGAGAACATTATCCTGCGGTTCTCCACGGCGGTCGTCTTGCCTCTGGCGTCTATCGCCCTTACACGTATGATGTACATACCCGCGCCCACGGAACCGCGCCTCGACTCCCTGCTGTTCCACTCCGTCGTGTGCCAGGAATTGGGCCTAACCCTCTGCGCGCTCTTCCAAGCCATCCGGCCTCTTATGTCATATACGGAAACCTCGACCATATCGATCCCGGCCATCGGAATGTAATACCTGAGCCGGACACTGCGGGCGCCCTGATTCACGCTTATCCCGGCAACCGTGAACTTCGAGGCTACGGGGGCTACCACCTTGTTCTGGTACTCCCTGCCACCTACCACCATATAGACGTCTTCGTGGGACGAGCCTGCCACCGCCAGCGAGTATACGCCGTTTTTGCCGGCCTCTATAACCGCGCCGGTAACCGCGTTGATGAACGCCACACGCGCGTCAGCCGGAACGCCGCCAACCCCTGGTTCCGCCGTAAACCTGAACGTTGTCCTCTGCCGCTCGTCGTTGTAGAAGCGCAGGCGGAACGTCTTGCCACCCCTCGTTACCGCCGGGGAGAACTGGTGGCCCATAAGGCTGCCGTCCTCGCCTACCAAAACCACCGCTTCGGTGCTGAAACTCGGCGGAACCGGGAACGTCCGCTCCGTCGGCGCGTAGCCCGCCATCACCTCGTTGAGCTCTGACGAACCTGCTGTACTCGAACGTATCGAGTAGTACCACAGGTCCCGGTCCCCCATGCCGGACGCAACTTTTGCCGAACGCGACGCCTGAGAACGGTGACGCGACATGAGCGCCGGCTTTGGCGGAATACGCAAAATTACTTCCGTTCTGCCGTTGTTGTAAACGGTAAACGGATCTTCCCCGCCCTTGAGTATATACGTTGAGTCTATTCTTGCCACAGCCGCCTGCTCCGTTACGTAGTTGTGCCTTCCGCGCTCCACCCTCTTCCACCTGTAGAAGTGGAGGCTGTCGCGCGCGGTAGCCGTCAGAACGTCGCCCAAAGCGATATCATAGGTGAACGGGAGCACCAGATCGGTCCACTGGCCGGGGGGCAGCATTATGGTGAACGTATCTACCAGCGAGTATGTAGTAGCCCCGCCCATTGTGGGAGAGGTACCGTCGGCTGTCTTGACCCACATGAGACGCCCGGGAGTCAGGGCGAAGTCATCATCACGCGCGTTTTCGCTGCCGAATTCCACCCACTTGTTGTTGCTGCCAGAATTGCTGGAATTCGGAAGCCAGCGGAAAAGACGGAACAGCGTGTCGTATGCCGCAAAATCTTCACCGCTTGTCGCGAAAAACTGGCGGTTGAGCGCGCTTTTCGCCGACATAGTGTCAAGATCGGACTGCGTGGCGAAAGGCACCCACTTTCTGGCTTCGGGCGTGGCCCTGAAACCGGTATACGAAAACGATTTTATGCTGCGCGACACGTTTATGGTGTCTGTATTGCGGCCGTCCGTTACCACGAGGAACATGAAGAGACCGTACCCCCCGGCGTCGTTGATCATTTGTGGTTCTATGTTGCCGAATATGGACTGCCCGGCCGCAGTACGGTCGGGTTCCAACCTGCTCAACGTTGTCGGGTTGTTAGCCGGCCCAATCAGCATGAACGCCCGCGCGTTGGCGGTGTTGCTCTGTATGTGGTACGTCTCCTCACTCGGCAATATGGTTTGACCGATAGTAACCGCCTGACGCCGCGCGCTGCCGTAGATCATCGTGCCATGGTTGTTCCTCACCGTCGGACGCTGTGTGCTTATAGCCAAGCGGTATGTGGTACCCATATCGCGGTGTACCATATCTATGCCGGTGCCCACAAAATACCCGTTCTCATACTTTGTATCGTACACCACCTCCCACGTGCTGCCGGAGTAGCGATATATCCTGACGTCATCGGCCGTGTAGGGAACCGGGATACCTTCCGCCTTGATCATAATGGTGAACGGTTCAAGTACGCCTGATGTCGAACTTACGTAGGAACCGGCGCTCACCGTGTAATAGTACCCGAAGTCGCCCAAGAACTCAAACCCGGCCACATTAGACCCCGATGTGGACGGACTGACCGTCACGGTACACGTAACGCCGGAGATCGACCACCCCTGAACGGAAAAACCCATTCTGCCGTTATCCACAAACGCAGACTCTAATGAAGCGCCTGACGTGCCTACATATACAATCTGCCTTGTAAACGAACCTACCCTGACCGCATCAACAGCACGGCTCACGGCCGGACCGTCCACCGGATGGACAGAGTAGAGGTAGACATGGTATACCGTGTCGAACACCAGCGCCTCAAGCGCAATCGTGCGGAGCGAGTCGGTCAGGCCGCCCTGAAACACCCTGAGGGGTATATCATTGGGAGAGCGCGCCACCGTGTCGGAGCCAAGCATCACGAAATAGCGCAGCATCGTACCTGACACACCGTTCTGCAGCTCCGAGATCCTGTAGCGTATAAAGAAATTCGCGTTCTCTTCCTCAAACCTCGCGGTGGTGATCTCCACAATGTTGGGGACAATGTCGGCGGAACCTGAGTTTGTGCGGATCATCACCGGTGGCGACTTGAGGTTCCACCACGCTTGGGGCTGCGGCGGCACCGGCACTACACCGTCGTACACCATGGCGGCGACCCAGTAGTCTGTTTCCGGCTCCATATCTGTTATTATGGTCTCCGTCTCCCCTATCCCCACCTCTTTGACCCCCGGCATGGCGCTAATGTCTGCGTTGGCCGCCGGCTGGCTCAGGCTGTACGCTACGTAGATCCTGCTGTACAAGGTCTCTTCGCCTATGTTGTTGGCCTCTGGCGTAACCCGGTTCCAGCGCACGCGCATAGTCCCCCCGCCGTTCGGCTCGGCCACAAGGCCGACAGGCGGACGCGGCAGCGAGCGCCCCACCGTAAACGACCCCGACTTTGTAGTGCCGAGACCGTCAATGTCTAAAACGTGTATCTCATAATGGACAAGGCGTTCAACACCCACCAGACTGTCGTTCCTGATATCAAATTTGGCGCCGGCCTCAACCTCGGTGAGTTTCAGCGGCACACTCTGGAAGACCTCGCCTCCGGGAGTCCACGAAAAATCAACGCGCACACTGTGCGCCTGCTCATTAAAAGATTCCTCCTGCCCAACCGCAATATTCACAACACGCACCCTTACATCCTGCTGAACCGCGGTGAGCAGACATGGATTGTTCGGCATGGGCCTGCCGGGGTTTACCACAACAGCCTGCGTGTAATTCAGCGGACGCGCAATACTGTCCACTCCGGCGCCAGTCCAATACGGCGCGATCGCAAAGTAGAAAGTGTCTGCAATCGCATTCTCGGCTACCGCCGCGGCCGAGTGCACAAGCGCCGCGTCTGCCTTTAAATCATCAAGGAAGTGCTGTTCGAAATTGTCCGCATTGGCAACCGCAGCTTTCTCAAGCAAATTGGTGTTGCCCGCAAACGCCGGCGCACCCCCGTTCCTCTTAATCCACACGCCCACCACATTCACATATGGCACGTTGGTCCCGCTGGGGGTAAGCGACGCGGTATGCTGCCCTGTAACCATGAGGTTAAACGTTACGGCAGCCGTCGTGGACGTATGGCTGGTAATTGCTATCCCCAAGGGGTTGGCGGTAACCATACTCTTCATGTTTCGTGGGAACACGGAGGCAGCGGCGGAGAGCGGCGGCAGCGAGTCTCTGCCGCCGGCATTCCAATAAACACCCGCGTTAAAGTAGTAAATTGAGTTTAAATCCCCCTTGGAACTGGGGATCGTATAAGTCACTTCCATAGTATTTGTGGCCGGGAACGCGGTCTGGGGATAAACTTGAAACCGCCCGCCGGCAGGAATGGTATCGCCAGGGCCCACCGCCCTGCTATCGGGCCTGTACCATATATATACGCTGCTGACCCTCGGATCGCCGGTCTGGTACGACCGCAGCCCGTTAATCCCGCTAAGCGTCAGCCTGATGACACTGCCGGCCGGCCCCTCGGATACAAACTCGGCGCCAATAACCTGCAAGGGGTTGCTTATGATATCACCAGCCGAAGCCTTCGCGATACTAAGGTGCACAAATCTGCCGGAAACCGAGGTAGTAAACACATAACCGCCCGGAGCCGGCATACCATTCAGAGTAACCGCGGCGAAAGAGGTACCGGTTATGGCGCCCTGAGCCTCCATGATCCGGTAGGTGCCAATGTCGTCTTCAGAGATGGAGGCGTTGGTTATGTTGAGCGTGCCGCCAAGCGCCAGCGTGCCGGTTATAAGTATCTTGCGCCCGGCGTCGGCTTTCATTGCGGGCGTGAGGCTGACGTTTACCCCCGATGCCCCGGCCGCAGCGCCCATCGAGAGGGAACCGGATATCTGCATAAGGCCGGTGCCGGTGTTTTCAATCGCGCCGCCATTGGAAAGTATAACCGGACCCACATACTCTGAACCGACGAGCGTACCGCCGTCAGCACGTATCCCGCGGGCCTCCACCGTGCCTGTACCGGCAAGCACGGCGCCGGAAGCGACTATCACCGAATCTGTCGCCCTCAACCCGGTCGCGGAAGTATAATTCGCGTTAAGTGTGCCGCCGTTCACCCGCACCGTCCCGATGGACATACCGGTACCGGTCAGGTTCACCGTACCCGTACCCGCCTTGGCAATGGCGCCGGTGCCGGTTACGGTCCGCCCAAAATCGAAAGAGCCGTTAAGCGAAAGCGTCCCGCCGGTTCCAACAGTAATGGCGCCCCCACCCGTAGCCGGCCCGATAGCCGTCGCCGTCGCGATACTCAACGTACCGGCGTTGATATTGGTAATACCCGTAAACGAAGTGTTGGCCCCCGCAAGAGTCAGCGTACCGGTCCCCTCCTTAACCAGATTCCCGGCCCCGCTTAAACCGGTCTGTGTCACCGCGTTGCTGCGATTGAACGTGGCGGTGGCGCCCGACGCGATGGTCAGAGAACCCGCGAGCGAGCCGGTAGTCGGAGCAGTGCCGCCGCCTACAACCAGCGAACCCGCGTTGACCGCAGTCGCACCCGTATACGTGTTGTTGCCCGACAGGGTCAAAACAGCGGCGCCGGTCTTGGTCAACCCTCCCGAACCCGATATCACGCCGGTCATACCGAGCGCCGAGCTCACCTCTACGGTATTCGTCCCGGTAGCGAGCGCTACGCCACCCGAAAGCGTGTTGGTCCCAGTGGTGGAAAACAGATTGGCTGCGCCAATCGACAGGTTGTTGGCAATCGTAGCCCCGGCAAGTTCCAACCGCGCATTTGTTGCGTTCACGGTCACCAAACCTGCGGCCCCGGCGCTGGCGCCCAAAGCGCCGGACTTGGACACCCTGACGGTCGTATTCCCGGTAATAAAGGTCGCACCGGTGTAGCTGTTGGCCGAACTGCCGCCGATATTGAGAGTACCTCTTGACGTACCCGCTCCCACTGTATTTACCCGCATCCCCGCCTGACCGGCCAAAACCCCGTTAATAGCGACTGTCTTACCGCCCGCAATGATTATGTTACCGTTATTCAAGGTCAGTGCGGATGTGCCGGTGCCGGTCTCAATAACGTAACCGGTGGCATTAAAGCGCATGGAATCTACATTCGTAACGGCCGCAGTTATTGTATAAGAACCGGTGGCGGCGCCGTCTGGCCCTGCAAAGAGGGCGCGGCTGCCTTGCGTCCATGGGCCACGCGCGGCAGAGGTGGCGGAAGACCAATTGTTAGAACTCCACTCACCGCCTGTGCCCGGAGCAAAATCATTTCCGTTGACCGTGTTCCAGGCCAGCCAGCCGGTGGGAACCTCCATGACATTGGGGTTGAAAGCGACATCAACCGTTCTGTCACCGGACAAATTGGTCACATTGCATGTAAGGCTGTCGGGACTGACGCTGGAGCAACCCGACCATACAACCCTTATTTCGGGCCCGGGAGACGCTGTGATGGTTACATTGGTGCCAGCGTTGTAGGTGTGGACCCCGGGGGCCGGAACGGTGGTGCCGGCGCCGGTGCCGGTACGGTTTATTGTAAGGTTTACCGGGATGCCGGTACAGACGGGGGAACCGGCGGTGGCGTTCTGCATCTGGCTCCAGTTGAGCAAATAAACGTAATAGCCGCCGTCCATTTTAGTCATGGCGTTTACAGCCTGCGGGGTGAAATAAGTACTTCCCAAATCGTTCAAACTGACACCATTAATCATACCGCCATTACTTAAATTATTATAATTGATATTGCCATTGTTGGCGAGACCGGCAATAAATATACAGCGCGGATTTTGATTGTAACCAACGGTAACCTCTGTGGATAAGTTTCTTTCCACATTATCAAACGGAATACCGCCGCACCACGCGGGCTGATAATCGCACCCGGCCTGCGCCGCCGCATCCGACCACCCCAAAACGACCGCCAGACACCCCAAAACCGCCAGCCTACGAGAAAACTTCATCTTCATAGCTCCCTCACTCCATAATATTTTTCGGTAATTTTCCTGTCTGCGGACAGCCAAAATCGGCCCCGCCGGGCAATATCCCAGTATACTATATTATACATCATGCCGCGCCCAAAAGCTACAAAAATTTTTGTTTCACACTTTTTTCGGCCAACCATTGCATTTTGGACGGACATTATTTATATTTATAAGTTATCAGTGCCCGGCGTCGTCTCAGCGCTGGGCTTTACAGCTATTAATTGACGCTTTTGCGAAAGAAGGGTGGTTTTTCATGAACATGAAGGTTTTCAAGGTTTCCACGCTGACGGCATCCGCTTTGGCCGCCGTAGCGGTCGTGGCTGTTATGGTATCGTGCGACGGCGGTTCTGCGGGCGGCGCACCCAAGGGCAAGACGCAGTTTAATCCGGAAGATGAGCGGCACATGACCAGCTACGCCATCGGGCGCGACGCGGGCAGGATCATCCGCGAAAAAGAGGCCGACATAGATATAAACATAGTATTAATGGCGCTGCGTGAAGCGGTCGACAGTTTGCCGGGTAAGATACCCGACAGCGCTGTATCCGCGATCAACAGACGGGTCACGCGGGAGGCCACCGAGCGGCAGAGGCAAAGGCGCATAGCGCTTGAAGCGAGCAATATGGCGGCCTCTCAGGCGTTCATGGAGCAGAACAAGAGCGTGCAAGGCGTCGTAACGACAGAGAGCGGACTCCAGTACATAATGATAACCGAGGGCACTGGCGAAAAGCCCAAGATCACCGACAATGTCAAGCTGCACGTCCACGGCACCCTGCCGGACGGCACGGTCTTCGAAAGCACCTTAGATGGCGAACCCGTATTTTACCCGCTCGCCGGGGTCTTAAAGGCCTGGACGGAAGCCCTGCTGCTCACGAAGGCCGGGGGCAAGATCAAAATATTTGTAGCGCCCGAACTTGCGTACGGACGCAGGGGCCACAGAACGCCAATGGCGCTCATCGGTCCATATTTGGTGCTGACCTACGAGATAGAGCTCGTGGAGATAATAAAGTAGATTTGTACCGAAATACCGCCGGCGCGGTCCCTCCTACCGGGGAGTACCATCCGGCAAAGGCTTTTTTCGGGGTGTAGCGCAGCCTGGTAGCGCACCTGGTTTGGGACCAGGGTGTCGCTGGTTCGAATCCGGCCACCCCGATATATGTTTGGAGGACTAGCATAACGGTAATGCAGCGGTCTTGAAAACCGCCGGCCTTACGGCCTTGGGGGTTCGAATCCCTCGTCCTCCGTTTTGTTGCTTGAGTAGAGTGTCAATATAGGCGGAAAGTTTAACCGAGAATTTTCTGGCACCATTTCCGTTTTAGTCTGTCCCGTTATCTGTTTAATACTTTTGATATTCCGTTACTATTCAAATGCATCCCATCATAGAAATCGTTTACATCTAAATTAAACCGTTTCGGGTTATAAGAGCCATATATATTTATTTCGTTTTCTTTAGCGTATGAAACTATATACTCTTCCATCGTCTGAAATTTAGGCCTCTTTAATTGTAACTTATTGATTTGTAAGGTGTCCGCACCCGAACACCTTACGGTTGTAACTATGACTTAACGATGTATTGTTTAATGTCGTCACCCGTACCGCCTACGGCCTGGCCGAACATCTTTTCCGCCGACCCAAGGGTCGGTATAAAACAAAAAATTATCTTTGGGCTTGACTTTTTTCCGCCAATAATCGTATATTTAGTCTAAAGGATGGTATTATGCAGACTGCTGAAGAAATTTTTGTGGATGAACTCAATAACCTGCCGGAGGTCGAGTACCCTGCCGAGGTAACTGAGCGTTGGGCCAAAATTGCCGAAATCGCCGACCTGAAATTACCCACAGGCGAATTACAACCCAAGTCACTTGAAGACTTTGCACGAGAACACGGACTAAAAATTGGATAAACCGTTTACCCCGCGTTTGAAGACCTATTTGAAAAAGAATTCGCTAAATTATCCACCGAAGATAAACAGCGAGTTTTAAATAAATTGCCTACTCTAATGCAAGACCCTTTTTTCCCATCATTACGCAGCCAAAAAATAAAAGGCTGCCCCGGATTATTTGAGAGTTCTATGAATATGGATATTCGCGTTATCTGGAAATACGGTACAAATAAAACGATTGTTTTAATTGATGTCGGCCACCACGACATTTTGAAAAAATACTGACACCATCCGGCCCAATGCCGCCTTTCCCGCTCCAGCCTCCGCTTTTCCCGCTCCCTTTCCCTCTCAACCGCCTTATTCAAGGTCTCACGTGCCTCCCTGTCTGACCCTCCCCTGATTTAGTGGACACCCATAACCCCCTAAAATTATTTTAAGATATAGGAGGAATTTCAGTTTCAGCTTAGTCAAGTAAAAAGTCACTATGGTGGTCACTATAAAACGTGTTATTCGATGTAATTAAATGTAACTTGGGGAGGTATGGGGCTGGCACCTGATTTTTACATAAAAATAAAAAATATTGCTTTTTTGCGCTGTATTGATGTATTTTTTTATTTTGAAAGGAAACGCCCTCGTAGCTCAGCCGGATTAGAGCATCTGCCTTCTAAGCAGAGGGTCACAGGTTCGAGCCCTGTCGAGGGTGCTTTTCCGTTAAATTCCGATAAACCTGTCATTTAAGGACGTTTTTTAGCCGCGGCTATCAATATGAACATCCCAAAACACATAGGCATAATAATGGACGGCAACGGCAGGTGGGCGCGGGGGCAGGGGCTTTTGCGTACCGCCGGGCACCGGGCCGGGACCGATGCCACGCGCGCTGTTGTGCGGGCGTGCGGGGAATTAGGCGTCTCTTTCCTGACCGTTTACGTCTTTTCCGCCGAAAACTGGGGGCGGCCCACCATCGAGGTGTCAATGCTTATGGACCTATTAGTCGAAATGACGCGGCGGGAGATCAAGAACCTCAACGAGAACAATGTACGGCTCAGGGCGATCGGCGACATGGACCGCCTGCCCAAAAAGACGCGGGCGGAGCTCCGGAAGGGCATAGAAGAGACCGCCGGCAACACGGGGCTTACGCTCATTCTGGCCATAAGCTACGGCGGGCGGGCGGAGATCGTGAACGCCGCAAAGCAGTTCGCGAGGGATGCCGCCGGCGACCCGGAAGCGATAGACAAGCTCGACGAGGCGGCGTTCGGCAAATATATGTACACCGCCGACATCCCCGACCCGGACCTTATCATACGCACCGGCGGAGACTGCCGCATCAGCAACTTCCTGCTCTGGCAGGCCGCCTACTCGGAACTCTACATCACAGACACGCTCTGGCCGGACTTCGACAAAGAGGCCCTCGTCAAGGCAATCGAAGACTTCAACGGGCGCGACCGGCGCTTCGGGAAGGTGAAAGAATGATAAACACCGCCAACCTCAAAAAGCGCCTCCTGTTCGTCGCCGTCGCGGTGCCGATAGGGTTCTTCGTCGTCAACTCCAGAATCGACCTCTTAGAGCCGCTGCTCAGACTTTTTGACATGGGCGCGGACTGGCTTCCGAAAGACCTGATTGACACGCTATACAACAAGGAAAAACTGCCGCCGATAATCTACCCTGGGCAGCTCCTCGCGCTGGCTTTAGTTATGCTCGGCGCGTACGAATACACGAAGATGATGAGCATCTTCAACAAGAAAAACGCCTTCTGGCTCGGCCACATCTGGATATTTGTCATGAGCACGGCGTACCTGATAAACTACTCCATCCCCTCCACCATCTCGAACGCCATGCTTTTGCTGATAGTGGTCTTCGAGGCGTTCGTATGGGGTAAGGAAGCGCCGCAGGGGCGCTGGAAGCGCGCGAGCCTCTTCTTTCTTGGCACAATGTTTTTAAGTATAGCCTCCGTCAGCCTTATGAGCCTTTTCCGCGAGCCGTTCTCCACGCTCTTCAACCCGCCGGCAATACCTATGATGGGCCGCCTCGACTTGATAGTGGTGATAACGGCGGTCTTCTTCTGCGACTCCGCCGCGTACTTCGTGGGGTCTACGGTGGGCAAGCGGAAGCTCACCTCCATAAGCCCCAACAAAACGGTGGAAGGCAGCCTCGCCGGACTCGCGGCGTCGATACTTATGATGTCCATCTGCTGGATATTCCTGCGCAACCCCGAATACCCGATAATCACCGGCATAATAATGGGCGCGCTGATAGGCGTGACGGCGCAGATCGGAGACCTCTTAATGTCGCTGGTGAAGCGGTACTTCAAGGTGAAGGACGCGTCCCACATCATCCCCGGGCACGGCGGAATTTTGGACCGGTTCGACAGCCTGTTCTTCGCGGCGCCGGTGCTGTACCTGTTCGCGTGGCTGCTGACGAGGTGATGACATGACCAACAATCCGACAAAAATCCTGACGCGCGGATCAACAAAATCAACCCGTATGGGCAGCCGCCCCCAATCGCCGGCGTTTTCGACGGCGGTGATCCGCGTATGACTAACAATCCCACAAGAATCCTGATCCTCGGTTCAACCGGATCAATCGGCACAAGCGCCTGTAACTGCGTAAGGCGGTTCGGTGACCGATTCTGCGTGGCAGGGCTCGCGGCGGGGAATAACGCCGATTTGCTGGCCGAGCAGATACGGGAATTTTCCCCCGCGTCAATCTACATCACCGGCCCGCAAAAAGCATCCGCCATCAGGGATCAATTCAAAAACATCAACACATATTGCGGCGATGACGGCCTTGAGCGCATCGTCAACGAGGCTGATTACGACATCCTCCTGAACGCGCTCGTAGGCGCGGTGGGGTTCCGCCCGACGGTGGCGGCGCTTAAGCGGGGCAAACGTGTCGCGCTCGCCAATAAGGAGAGCCTTGTCATAGGCGGGGATTATATCAGGACAATCATCGGGCGGGACAACGGACGCCGCCTGCTGCCGGTTGACAGCGAGCACAGCGCGATCCTGCAGTGCCTGCCAACCGACAGCAGCCTGCACGGCGCGATAGAATCGATAATCCTGACAGCCTCCGGCGGCCCGTTCCGCAGCCTGCCCAAAGAGGCCTTCGCCTCCATAACGCCGGAGCAGGCACTCAACCACCCGACGTGGTCAATGGGCAAGAAGATCACCATCGACTCGTCGACGCTGATGAACAAGGGGTTCGAGCTGATAGAGGCGCACCACCTGTTCGACGCGCCCTACACGAAGCTGAGGGTCAGCGTGCACCCGCAGTCAATAATTCACTCGATGGTGGAGTTCCACGACGGCGCGGTACTCGCGCAATTAGGCATGCCGAACATGGAGCTGCCTATACAGTACGCCCTGTCGTGGCCGGAAAGGCTGCCCATCAACGAGAAAAGGTTAAACCTCTCCGATATCCGCAATCTTGAATTCTTTGACCCGGACATGGACAAATTCCCGTGCCTGAAGCTCTGCATTGACGCGGGGGAAACGGGCGGGACGGCGCCGGCAGTAATCAACGCGGCAAACGAGGTGGCGGTAGACCTGTTCCTGAACAGGCGCATAGCCTACACTGGAATAGCGGAAATCGTAGAATCTGCCTTAACGGAACATACGCCGCTAAAAGCCGACTCCGTTGAGGTGATTGAGGACGCGGACAGAGAAACGCGCAGAAAAATTATAAACAAGTATAAATAAACCTATAAATACATAAGGATAAAAACAAACATGGCGTCACCGTTATACTTTACCCTGTCAATTGTAATAGGCCTGCTGGTATTAAGCCTGCTGGTATTCGTCCACGAGCTGGGCCACTTCATAGCGGCCAAGTCCTGCAAGTTCAAGGTTTTGGCCTTCGCAATCGGCTTCGGCAAGCCTCTGCTGAAATGGCAGAAGGGCGACACCGAGTACCGCATCAACGCCATCCCCTTCGGCGGCTACGTGGCAATGGCGGGAAACGAGACCGAGGAGGACGAAGAGGGCAACAGCAAACCGAAAGAGGACATAGTGGGCGCGGGTGACACCAGCTACCCCATATGGCAGCGCGCAGTAGTTGCAATTGCCGGGCCCGCCGCCAATTTCGTCTTCGCGGTGTTGGTCCTTTGGATAGCTTTCCTCCACGGCATAGACCGCCCTACTTTCATGGATAGCTCGACCATCGGCATCGTAATCAAGGGCTCCCCCGCCGACTCCGCCGGGTTCATGGCCGGCGACAGCGTTATAGCCATCAACGGCGAGCAGATTAACACATGGGAACAGGTGGAAATGCGCCTTGCGCACCAGCTCGCGGCCTACAACTTCACGGTCCTGCGCGGCGGCGAACAGGTCAACCTCGCGCTGCGCGTAGAGCGCACCGGCGCGCGCCTGCCAAAAGACCCGACCGGCGGCCTCTACCCGGCGCGTTTCCCGCCGGTGGTGGGCGGGCTGCTGCCCAAAGGCAGCGCGGCGAACATCCTCGAAATCGGCGACACGCTCCTCGCCATAAACGGCACGCATATCAACTCATTCGACCGCTTCGCGATGATAATGCGCGAGTACAACTCCGAAATGGGGCCGGTCTCCATAGACATCAACCGACGCGGCGAGACCATGAACGTGTTCATCATACCCGTCTACGACTCAACCTCAAACAGATACCTCATAGGCGTAGAGCCGGCCAAAGAACTTACAAAGGTAGTGCGCTACGGCCCCGTCGATGCGCTCGGCCCCACATGGAACAAGACGTGGGAGTACACGATCATGATATTCGACGTGCTGGGCAAGCTGACAAGCGGCGAGGTCTCGGCAAAACAGCTCGCCGGCCCGCTCAACATCATCCCCGTATCGGGGTTCATGGCGCTGCAGGGGTTCTCGAACATACTCAACTTCATGGCGCTCATAAGCGTCAACCTCGCGGTGCTGAACCTGCTGCCGTTAGTCATAACCGACGGCGGGCTGCTGCTGTTCTTAGGCATAGAGGCCATCCGCAAAAAACCGCTCTCGGTGCAGACGCAGGCGGCGATAAACAAGATATTCCTATTCCTGTTCATCGCGCTGTTCCTGTACGTAACACTTAACGATATACAGAGGATGCCAGACATTTTCAGGTGGTTGCGTTAAGAAAACGCTCCGCCTCGATTGCCGCCATGCAACCGCTCGCCGCAGCGGTGATCGCCTGGCGGTACACGGAGTCACGCACATCCCCCGCGGCAAATACGCCGGGGACCGCCGTTGACGATGCGCCCGGCGTCGTAACGATGTAGCCCTGCCGGTCCGTCTCCAACTGCCCGTTCAGAATCCCCGTGTTGGGCTTGTGGCCGATAGCCTCGAACGCCCCGGCAACCGTCAATTCGGATACCGCCCCGGTAACGGTATCGCGCAGTTTCAACCCGTTCAAACAGTCATCCCCCAGAAACTCATCAACGACCTTATTCCACAATATTTCTATTTTGGGATGCGACTCGGCGCGCGACCGCATGACCTTGCTCGCCCGCAGCTCGTCCCTGCGGTGGATAAGGTACACCTTCGACGCGAACTGCGTCAAGTGGACAGCCTCCTCGACCGCCGTGTCCCCGCCGCCTATCACCGCCAGTTCCTTATTCCTGAAGATGGGCAGCGCGCCGTCGCAAACCGCACACGCCGACACCCCCCTCCCCCAAAGCCTCTTCTCCGACTCAAGCGGTAGCCGGTTCGCCGTGGCCCCGGTGGCGATAATCACCGCCTCCGCCCCGTACCGCTCCTCGCTTGACGAAATGACCGCGAACGGGCGGGCGGAGAGGTCCACAGACAGCACATCCTCCGTAATCATCCGCGCCCCAAGCTTCTCAGCCTGCTCCCGCATATTCGCCATCAATGCCGGGCCCCCTATGCCGCCGGGAAACCCCGGAAAGTTCTCAACCTCCCCCGTAATCATAAGCTGCCCGCCGGGTACGCCGCCGTCCTGAAACCCCTCAAACAACAGGGGTCTGAGGTTCGCCCGCGAGGCGTATATAGCCGCCGTGAGGCCGGCGGGGCCGGAACCGATTATTATTACTTTTTCTGACATTTTAGCCTCCTTGCCGCGAGTACGCTGGGATTAGTATCTGTATCCATAATATAATTTATGGCAGAGGCGCCTTGAAATGGGGTGTGAATTATATTGTTCTACCATTAAAAAACCTCTATCCACAAGCTGCTGAACAATCGCCCTATCAAAAACAGTAACACCTTATATATCAACAAGTTACAATTAAGAACAGTCTGTCCGGTAATGAGCTTTAATGGGTTGTCGAAGTGCATACACTGGAAATGATTTAGCGGGTCTGGGGTAAGATGCTCTACATAACTTTCAATCTCTGACAAAACTACTACGAAGATACAACATATATTAAGTTCTTTTACACTTGCTGTTGACCCTAACTTTTGTGGTCAGTTTCATTGAAGGGCAGAAGTAGTTTTGGTAAACAATTCGGGCAATTCGCGTCATAAAAATTTTTACTTTTTTATTTGACTTTCGCACCGCCATCACTTATATTAATAATCTGTATGTCCAAATGGCGGGCGGCCGGGGCGGCCTCCCCTACGAGGCGGCGATATCACGAAACCAACAGATTTACTGTAATTCGGAGGGATTTATGTCCAAGACATGTGAAATTTGCGGCAAGCACCCGAGGTCGGGGCACACCATTTCGCACGCTCACAACGTGAGCAACCGTATCTTCTACCCGAACCTGCGGACCATTAAGGCGCTGGTGAACGGGGCGACCAAGCGGATCAAAATCTGCATGAAGTGCCTGAAGGCTACGGCCAAAACTTAATTCTGTACTATTACTGTATCCTTCTGAATCCCACCAGGCGCCTCGCGTAGTAGGTTTCGTTGAGATCCGTGTAGATTACCCCCGAATTCGTTGATGCGTGGGCAAAGCGGTTGTTGCCCATGTATATGCCTACGTGGCCTATGTCGCTGAAGTTGCTGCCCTTAAAGAATACGAGGTCGCCGGGGCGGGCCGACGTTTGGGGGATTTGGCGGCCAATATTCCACATTTTGGCGGAGGAGCGCGGCAGGGATGCAATGTCGTATACTTCGCGGTAGACCTTCGTCACGAAGCCGCTGCAGTCAAAGCCGGCCATGGTTGTGCCGCCCCATTTGTAGGGGGCGCCGATGTACGAGTTTACAACCTCTTCGAGCAGTTTTTGCGTCCCTTTTTTGCCTTTTCTTAGGACAGGGACCTGTTCCGCCGGTTTTTTGGCATCTTTTGGGGTCTCTTTTGGCGCCTGAGCCTGAGTTTGGGCCTGCACAACCTGTTCGGGGCGTGCGAAGCGTACGGAGGGGGTGCAGCTTGCCGTCGACAGCATCATAAATATTGACGATGCCGCGGCGATCAGTACCCGTGCGTGCAGGCGCATATCATCCCCGGCTCATGGTTTGCACGGCGTACCCGGCTTTCAGGAGCAGGTCTTCCCGCCACTGCGGCGCCATGAACTGCACGCCCACCGGCAGCCCGGCCGCCGCAGGGGACGGGACGCTCAAGCCCGGTATGCCGGCGAGGTTCGCGGAGACTGTGTAAATGTCCGTCAGGTACACCTGCAGCGGGTCGTCCGACTTCTCCCCTATGTCGCACGCGGGGACCGGGGACGCCGGCGAGAGTATGACATCGCAGGAGTTGAAGGCGTTCGTGAAGTCTTGCGTTATGAGCGTGCGCACACGAGCCGCTTTGAGGTAGTAGGCGTCGTAGTAGCCGGACGAGAGCACATAGGTGCCAAGCATTATGCGCCTCTTGCACTCCGGGCCGAACCCCTGCGCCCTGGTTTTTGAGTACATCTCAAGCAGGGATTTTGCGCCCTCGGCCCTGAAGCCGTACCTAACGCCGTCGTAGCGCGCGAGGTTTGCCGACGCTTCGGCGGAGCTTATTATATAGTATGTGGCGACCGCGTATTTTACGTTGGGTAGGGAGACGTCTACAATTTTCGCGCCCCTGCTTTTCAGGTTTTCGACGACCGGCATGATCGCGCAGCGCACCTCTTCCGAGAGGCCGTCGCCGAAGTACTCGGCGGGCATACCTACGCGGAAGCCGGAGATATCGGTTGGGTAGTTGCCGGCGCTGTCGACAAATGGTTTGCCGGCGCAGGTTGAGTCCTGCTTGTCTGGTCCGGCCATAACCGAGAGCATTAGGCCAATGTCGCGGACATCAGAAGCCATAGGGCCTATCTGGTCGAGGGACGATGCGAACGCCACCGCTCCGTAGCGCGACACCCTGCCATAGGTGGGCTTGAGGCCGACCGCGCCGCAGTGGCTGCACGGCTGTCGGATTGACCCGCCGGTATCGGTGCCCAAAGCCATGGGGACGACCCCGGCGCCAACTGCCGCAGCGCTGCCGCCGCTTGAGCCGCCGGTGATTTTCTTTGGATTGTGCGGGTTGCGCGCCGGGCCGAAACAGGAGTTCTCGGTCGCCGAGCCCATCGCGAACTCGTCGAGGTTGGTCTTGCCTGCAATGACCGCGCCGGCCTTTTCGAGCCGCTCGATGACGGCGGCGTCGTAGGGGGGTATGAAGTTTTCGAGCATGCGCGAGGCGCAGGTCATCCTCACCCCTTTGGTGCAGATGTTGTCCTTTACGGCAAGTGGTATGCCGCACAGGGGCATGGACTTTTTCTCTGACGGCGGGAGGGCATCTATCTCCCCGGCCCTTTTCAGGGCGGATTCCCTGCAGACCGTAATAAAGGCGTTGATGCCGCCGTCGCGCTCCTCAATTAAATTCAGGGCGCGGGCGGTAACGTCGCGGGCCGACGATTTGCCGTTTTGGATTTCGGAGGCGATTTCGGATATCGGTTTATCAAAAAAATTCATATATATCCCCAAACAGTATCCCATCACCATGCATAACGGGCGACCGGAGAACGGCCGCCCCTGCATAGCTGTTATCAATAATCACAGGTCATCAACACATCCCCAAACTCCACGCTCCAAACCTACTTGTACCAGCGGAAGAAGTACAGGCTCAGGAACACGCCGATGATGGACATCAGGCTGAACCGGAACTGGAAACCGAACTGGAACTTTATGGCATAGAGGTCTATATCTATGCTGTTGAGTCCGAACTGTATCGGGAAAGTGAAGAACGTTTTGAAGACGTTCTCGCCCGGTATCATAAGGACCAGTGCGTTGAAGTAAGATCCTATGATGATACCCAGAAGGACCACCAGAACCAGCGTGCCGAACTTCCTATCTTTCAGTTGGACTGCCATTTTACAGGCCCCTTTCTTAATGGTTAATCTTTAAATATATATTATGCCGCTCGGTAAAAATCCAAATAATTTCTTACCGCCTGCCCGGAAACTCCTTGAGCGCCAGCCTCACCGCCGAGTGCTTTCCGTTGCGGACAATCTCTATGTCTATAGTATCGTCCACAAAATAGTCAAGGAAAAAGCCGTCTAAGTCGGCATGGCTGTTGATTGGGAACCCCCCCATTTTGTGGATAATGTCCCCCGCCTTAAGCCCCACGGTCTCCCCCGGGCTCTGGGGCTTCACACCTACTATAACCACCCCCTCCACGCTGTTGTAACTCAGCGCGGTCGCCACGGAACGGTTGATGTTCTGTACGGTTATGCCCGTCCACACCTGCCGCCGGCGCCCGTAGGCTATGAGTTCGCCGGCCACCCGCCGCGCCCGGTTGATGGGTATGGCAAAGCCGATGCCCACCGACCCGGTGTTCGCCGCGCTGCCGGTATAGATGAACGAGTTTATGCCAATAACCTCGCCGTCGGCGTTTACCAGCGGCCCGCCGGAATTGCCCTGATTTATGGACGCGTCGGTCTGTATCATCCCCTGATAATATACCCCCTCGGTAGGCGCGAAGTTGCGGTTGAGCGCGCTTATAACGCCCACCGTTACCGTGGGGTGCGCGTCGTTTATGAAGTTGAGGAAAGGGTTGCCTAGCGCGATGCTCCACTCCCCTATCAAACACTTGTCGGAGTTGCCGAACTCCACCGGGCGGTAGCTCCCCGCCGTTACCGGCGCCGACACGACGGCCAGGTCGGAGCTCTCGTCGGTCCCTACGATCCTCCCCTCCACGCGGTTGCCGTCGGGGAAGTTGACATAGAGGCGGGAGGCATTCCGCACCACGTGGTAGTTGGTGAGGATCATACCGTCCTCGCTTATAATGAAGCCGGAGCCTATGTTCTCAATCTTGCGGTAGCGCGGCGGGCGCATATTTGGGCCAAAGAAGTAGTCGAGGAAGTTGTCGCCGGCGTACGGGTTGTGAACGACCTGTATCTGCGTTACGACAATGCCTACAACGCCCGGCGCGACCTTGCGCGTGGCTTGCACAATCGCGTTCGCGCGATGGTCGTCTACCATATTAATTTTCTGATTCTTCAAGTGCAGGCCGCAAAGCGTTTCCGAGGATATCGCCGCCGATATGCCGCCCCGGTGGTAGCCGGCATCGCCGTCTAAAAACTCGCGCAGCTCGGTGGTGTAGATTTTGTGGATGATCTCGCCGCCGGCAAAGAACCCGGCCGCCATGGCGATGGCGGTCAGCAGAATGACGGCAGGAGTCAGAATGCGGTTCTTTTTCATCGGCCCGCCTCCGAACCCAGGCGTTTACTGATGGGGCAAGCATCAGCGCCGCCGTAGTCAACCCACTCAAGCACAAGCCCGCAGGCCGGGGCGGTCTCGCCGGCTTTATTCCTGTCTTTAGAGTTGATGATAAGGTCAAGCGAATCGCTAAGCCTGCCCCGCCCTATGTCAACAAGCGTACCCACAAGCGACCGCACCATCTTGTAGATAAACCGGTTCGCGCGTATCGTAAAAATCCGCGCCCCGTTATCATGTACGGATACGTCCGCAAAAGATATGTCGCAGACCATGCTCTTTGAATCCGTGCCCGACGAGCAGAACGCCGTGAAGTCGCGCGGGCCGGAGAGGCATTTTATTTCGTTATCCACCCTGTTCCAGTCTATGGGATAATACACCGCCCAAGCCCTTTTGTGACTAAGCGGGCTCTTCCTGTCGGCAAAGTAGTATTTATACATTCTTGAAGACGCGGAGTAGCGGGCGTGAAAGCCGGGGTTTACGGCGGTCATCCCGTATACCGCGATATCATAGGGCAAGAGCGCGTTCAGTGATGTGGTGAGGCGTTCGGTATCAATCTCTTCCGGCGCGTCGAAGTGGGCCCCCTGCCCTCGCGCATGTACCCCGGCGTCGGTCCGCCCCGCGCCGGTAACGCCGCACGGCGTGCGCAAAATCACCGTCAGCGCCTCGTCTATAAGCTGCTGCACGCTTATGGCGTTGGGCTGGTACTGCCAGCCGCCAAAACGGGTGCCGTCGTATTCCACGCGAAAAAAATATCTCATAACAGAGACCGCCCTCCGTTATCGGCGATATATCCATCCGTCAATATCAAAAAACCTGTCAGCATTACGCCGCCCGCGCTATACGGTAACACAGCATCTGCAGGTGGCAGGGGACGGGCTCGGTCTTCCCCGTCTTTACCTCTACGTCAAACCGCTGCAGTATGCCGAGAATCTCCCGCAGGCCCTGCTCGCTGAAGCTCTGCGCCTGCTGGACTATACCCGATTTTATTATAACGGGGAACACCCGGCCCCTCGTCTTATCGGTGAGCATCCCAGCCGCAACGCCAATCTCATACGCCGCCATTGACTGGGGGGAATCCTTGCCGAAACCTTTCGTATTGAACTGCCTGAGTATGTGGGGATTCCTGTTCAGAAACCTCTTTATCTTAAGCATCGACCAAAAGCGGTCGAACACGGCGGCGGCGACAGACGGCGCCGAGAAACTGGAACCGGCGGCGAAGAGCGAGTCGAGCACGTTGAGCGCGGTGGGCAAATCCCTTTTTCCCAGCGCCGCGGCGAGCTCGTAGACGGTCATCGTGCGCGAGGCACCTACTATCTCCTGAATTATCCCTTTGTCAATACGCGCGCCCGGTTCGAGCGCGAGGTCGATCTTCTGCAGTTCCGAGTAAATAAGGTCGTAATCAACCATCTCAGCAAGATACTCGGCCTCCGCCATCCCTATATATCTGTTATTGAGCATAGACGGCAAATGCTCTACAAGCCACTTGGCAATCTCGTAATCGCGGGGTTTTGTGCACTCCTTTATAGATACGGATTCGTCGTCGGCGCGCTTCTTTAACTGCAAAACCTTGCTGACATTCGTTTCGCCGGCAGCCGCGCCTTTCTTTTCGGATTCGGCGGAGATGAAGATATAAACGTCGGGAATTTCGTAATCAAGCGCTTTATTGATCGCGGTGAGGTCCTTGACGGAGAGGCTTTGCGTGTGCAGAACGCAGTACAGGCGTATCTCCTGAAACAGCGTGGCGGTCATGGCCCGTGCCATAAACTCCGAGGCCGGCTCGCTCATTGAGTCAAACATCTCAACAGAGGGATTCTGGCCGTGATAAGCCTTTATCTGCTCGTAATAGTTGCCGCGCGATAACCCTATGGCCATGTTATCATCGCCGGTAACTATCATCAAACGGCATGGTGCATTCTTTTTATCCATCGGACTGCTCGGCTACGGTAACCCTGTTCTTCCCCTCAAGCTTAGACCTGTACAGCGCCTGATCCGCCTTGAATATCAGTTCCCCCTTGTTAATCGGCTTAGTGCCGTCGTACACGGCAAGCCCAAAACTCGCGGTGCAGGAGAGATCGTTCTTGGCGCAGCGGAACGGCGCAGACGCCACGGCCTCGCACAACCTGTTCGCGAGTATGGATGCCCCGCCGAGGTCGGTGTCGGTGAGTATTATGCCGAACTCCTCGCCGCCGTAGCGCGCCACGAGGTCACCGGTGCGCACATTGGCGCTCAGGCGCTTCGCCAGCTCAATGAGCACCTCGTCGCCAATCTGATGGCCGAACGTGTCATTTATCAGTTTGAAATTGTCTATGTCGGCCAACACCAGAGCAAACTGCGCCTCCTTGCGGTTTGTACGCGCTATCTCCCGCTCAAGCATCTCGTAAAAGTGGCGGTGGTTGGGGATGCCCGTCAGTCCGTCGGTCTTCGCCTGAAAGCGCGTGTGCAGATCGGAATACACGTGCTCTATCACAGGCGAGGTTATAGACGTGAGGATGTGCAGGTACTGATCTACACGGTGTTCAAGCTCCCTGTCGGGCGGCAGCCACACGGAGAGCGAACCTATAGACTTACCCGTTACTATGAGCGGGTAATTTACGCACTTGTACTCCGGCAAAACGCTGAACTGCCCCTGCCGGCCCTTGTATATGTAGTGTTGCACGACGCCCTTCTGGAAAGAGTCCCGGTCTATGTACAAAAACGCGTTGCTCCAGCAGGCCGTAAAGATCTTGTCAAGCGCCTCCCTGCCCGCCTCGCCGGCCATCGGCATCGAATAAACCTCCCTGTAATCAAGCAGGTCAATCTCAAGCGAACTGAAATTCGCGCCGGCCTTATTGTTCACCTCCTCCAGAATTATCCGCATCACCTCCGCTATCTCCAGCGTCAGCATGAGTTTGCGCGTAAAGTGATAGAGGGATGTAACATCATCTATATGCCCCCTGACGGCGGGATCGACAAGGTCTGAACTGTTCATGAGCTGCAGACTCCTGAGATGGAACACGCGAGAGGCCACCATCTTCTCCACGCGCCCGCGCAACTCCGGTATGGAGAACGGCTTGAGCATATAGGAGGCCACGCCGTGATTGATCGCGGCAGCGGCGGAGTCTACCGTGGCGTTGCCGGTAATCATAAGCACCTCGGCGAACTCATCGCGGCTCTTGGCGTAGGCCAGAATGTCTATACCCGTAGTGTCGGGGAGCATGAGGTCGGTGATGATGATGTCGAAATCCCACTCGCTTATCAGGTTAAGAGCCTCACGACCTGTCATACAGACCGTCACGCGGTAGCGTGTCGAAAGCGCCGCGTTCAGAAGGTCGCAGATGGACGGATCGTCGTCTACCACGAGAATCGTGTGTTCGGCGCTGTTATTGGCATTTACTGTTTCCATCTGATATCCTGTCCTTATCCTGAAATCCCGTACATCCCGGATTTGTTTTTTTGTGTTACTCCTCCACATATATAATATATAATATGTCGCCAAGGGGATGTGGGATTTTTTTTATCAACGCCGATTACAGATAATATTCGCAAAACCAATACCATATTCTACAGGCATGAATTTCAGCCTATTCATATTGGGGGCTTTAACAACGCCTGCCACCCGTAATGCCCGCAGTTCGGCTGTTTTATTTTGCCCCTGCCCCCGGAAAGTCCGCCGGCACCCGGTTCGGGTACAGGTTCCTTCCGTATGTCCCGCCCGGCAGGTTTTTTTCATAAAATTTGACATTGGTATATATATTAACATATATTCTATAGTTATAGGGACATATAGGGCCGGCGGCTTTGACCGGTTAATGGACATATTGAGAGGCCAATAATGCGTTTAAATAGAGGAATTTGCGGTGTTTTGGCGGTTTTTTGTGTTTTTTTGGCGGCTTGCGAGCGTTCCGACGTCATTACGGGGGCCGGCGGTAGCGTTGTTACGGGCATGGACACCACGCTTACGGATACGCGGCGGGGGTTTGCCCTGCTGACGCTGGGGCCCGGCGACGTAGACTCCGCTTTCAGCCTTCCGGCGGCGGGGGACCCGGCTTTCAGCACACAGGCGCATCCGTACACCCTGATCGGACTCAACCGCGACGGTGACACTCTGGCCGCCCACGCGCAGTTCAGGGCGGGCGCGTTCCTGTCGAGGGCGGGGACGGCGCTATACACACACAGCGATTCGCTTTTAGAGGCGCACATCTACTTCCGGGCGACCGACAGCACCAATTCACCGGAGCCTGTAGCCCTGTTCCCCAGCGACACGCTCACCGGCCTGAACCCGGTCAACCGGGGCGATTCGGCCATATCCGGCTCAAAGATGGACGAGTGGGGCCTGCAGCACACAGGCGACGAAGAGGGCGAGCCGGGGATGGCAACCAATATCGGCGAGTTGGACCTGAGCGGCGCGTTTGACTCTCTCCTGCTGCCAAAAGCCATAGCCAAAAAGCTTTTTGACGCGCGTACTTCCACCGACACCGCCGCTTTCCACGCCTTAGCGGTCAGCATCGTGAATTATTGCGGGCCCTTGCGCCGGCTGAATATCCCTTACATCATAATGCGCGTAAACAAGACAGACGGCAAGACGGTCCGGGACTCCATACCGGGATACGCGCGCTTCTCCGCATTTGAGGCCAACACGGATGTTAAGGCCGCGCTCCCCTACTCCTCCCAACATACGTTACGCACGGCGGTGTTCAAGGTCAACATAGGTAAGATACTCGACTCTTTGGATGTGATAGACGCCGGCAACGCGAGGAGCGAGCTCATAAACGCGGTGATCGCGCTGAGCATCAACCGCAACGTGTTGGAGGAGGAGGACGGCGAACCTGACGACGGCGATGTCAGAATATCATCGCACAACATCAACAACTACAGGGCCGTCATATCAGACACCCTGTTGACAAACGAGATTCCTGCCGACAGCGCTGATGCCGTGGCCCTGCGCTCGCTGCGCGGGCAGTTCGGGTCGGTATCGTCAACTGCGCCTACGACGCCGTTCAACACGCACTCGGTCAAATTCACTATCAGGGGTATAATAGAAAAGCGCGACAGTGGCCGTTTGGCAAGCCCCTACATATACATATATCTGCGCCCGTTTACAGAGGGCGGCATGATACTGTGGGAGAATCCGCCCAAGGTCGAAACGATCTTTACACCGTCACGTTCACAATAGGGAAAGCTATATATAAATGAAAAGCGTTTGCAGATCAGGCATGGATAATAACTGCGGCATATATAACACCGGCGCATCCGGCGCGGGTATATTGCCGCGTACGGGGGGGGAGGGCTCCTGCGGGTACGGCGCGTCAATAAAATCAGCCGTTGCCGCGCTACTGCTGCTTTGCGCGGCGGCATCCGCTTACTCTCCGCTTGGGCTACAGTATCCGCTGGGCACACCCGACCTCGCCGTAACAGGCGCGGCGGCGGGCATAGGCGGCAGCGGCACGGCGGTTATAGAGGAGTATTTCGGCACGGTCCTCAACCCGGCCAACGCCGCTATCGGCAAGCGGTCGGTATTTTCGGCTCTGGTCTCGCTCGACATGGTGAACATAGACGACAACGGCAAAAACAGTTCCGTTTCGGGCTACGCGCCAAAACTGCTCTCGCTCATAATTCCCATAGGAGTTGCGGGGAACCTCGGTTTCTCCATGCAGAGGCGCTACGACGCCAACCTGAACTTCTACACGGCAGATACGCTGGAGCTGGATAACGACAAATATAACTTCAAGACGGCCTCCATAGAGCTCACCCGCAGGGGCGGCCTCACCGCGTGGCAGGCCGGCTGGGCGTACCGCTTCGTAAACGGCCTGAGCCTCGGCCTGCTCTACGAGCGGCTCTACTACAATCTCGAATCGCGCGATGTATTCGAGTCCACATTCCGCTACAACCTCGAAAGCGGGCCTACCACATACCGTTCGAATGTTGTTGAGACCATTACCAGAAACTTCGCCAGCGACGGCATACGCTTCGGTATGCAGGTGCCGGTGCACGAAAAGGTAACGCTCGGCGCCGCAGCGGAATACATACTGCCAGGCAGCGAAAACGGCCGCACCGCGCGCGAGTACATACGCTCCGACTCCGAGGAGCCGCTCAAATGGTCTGAGGGCAAATACTCCGTAAACCTGCCGTCGTCGTTCAATATGGGCGCGGCATACAGGCCCGACGAGCGCTGGCTCTTCGCGGCAGACGCGCACACTACATTTTGGGAGATGTACGAAAACGACCTCGACGCAGACGCAAAAGAGGTACAGCATGTATACGGCGTCTCCGGCGGCGTGCGCTTTATCCCTGCGGTAAACAAACTCACCGCCGACTATTGGCAAACGATAAACTACAGCGCGGGCCTGCGCTACTCCACTATGCCATACGTAAAGAACCTCAATAACGAAACTGAGGAAGGAGCATATGAAATCGGGTTTACGCTTGGCGCAGGGCTGCCCATACCAAGCGACGGCGGGATGGTCGATATTATTGTAGACATAGGCCGGAGAACCGACAGCCGGTACAATGGCTACAGCGAAAACACGGTCAAAATTCAATTGGGGATAAACGGCGGCCGCAACTGGTTTCAACGGGAGTAACGGACTGTCACAATGGCAATATTTCATAGAAAAAACCGCGCACGGTCGCGGATAATGCGAAATATACTGCGCACAGACACCGCGGGCGGCGCGAACGCCCAGACGGACGTCACAAACATTCCCGATGCCCCCGTGAAACCCGTAAACACGCCCGCGTACACGCTGCCCTCAGACATACCCAAAAACTACGACGACACATACGTACGCGCAATACCCAAAGACCCGCAAAGCGCCTTCGTATACTGGGAGAGGCCAAAAGAGGTTACAAGAGAGTGCGTATTCCCCGACAAAGGCACCGCGCACGTAGGTAACGATGAGGCCGGGAGGGTATACCATCAACTGGGGCACGACGTGAACCACAATTGGCAGCAGGGCAACAATAACGCCCAATGGCTAAACGACAACAACCGCTGGCTCAACAATACCAAACCGTGGGACGGTGGCGGCAACCACGGGCATGGCGGAGATGGCCACGGCCGCCACCCAACCGCCGATGCCGGGCAGATGCCGCTCTCCGCCAAAAACGGCGTACTTGAGTCTATGCTCGACAACCTCATCGCGCAATGCGGCCAATACATAGCAGACAGCAAGCGGCGCGGCCAATACGTCCCGATACCAAGCTCAGGCGAAATCTACAAAGCCAACTCCGAAAAACGGCGGTAACCGATGACAGATAACGCCGCTGTCAACACCCACCAACCGCCCAAAGGCTACCTCTGCATACTCCTGCACGCTCACCTACCGTATGTCCGCCACCCCGAAATAAGCTACATGATGGAGGAGAACTGGCTCTACGAGGCTATAACGGAGACTTACATACCACTTCTGGCCTATTTCAATAACCTGGCGGATGACAATATACGGTTCAGGGTAACTATGTCGCTCACGCCTACGCTCTGCTCCATGCTTGATAATGAGCTTTTGCAGGGCAGGTATCTTGACCATATAAACAGGCTTATTGAGCTTGCCAAAAAGGAGATCAGGCGGACGAGGCATAACAGGGTTATGAACCGCGCGGCCCATATGTACCTTGAGCGGTTCTCATTGTGCAAGCATATATTTGAGGAGAAGTACGACCGCAACATCATTACCGGATTTAAAAACCTGCAGGACGCGGGCGTATTGGAGATAATTACCTGCGCGGCGACGCACGGCTACCTGCCCAATATGCAGTCGAACCGCAATGCCGTACGGGCGCAGATAGAGGTAGCGGTGCAGTCGTACTTTGGATTTTTCGGCTGCCGGCCGCGGGGCATCTGGCTGCCGGAGTGCGGGTACTACTGCGGATTAGAGGGCATACTCGACAATTGCGGCATCAAATATCTTTTTATGGAGACGCACGGCCTCCTGAACGCCGACCCGCCCCCCCCAAACGGCGTATTCGCCCCGGTGCGGTGCAAAGACGCCCCGGTCGCCGCCTTCGCGCGGGACTCCGAATCCTCCCGCTCGGTCTGGAGCGCCGACGAGGGGTACCCCGGCGACCCGTACTACCGGGAGTTCCACAAGGACATCGGGCACGACCTCGACATGAGCTACATCGCGCCGTACATCGACCCCGCCGGCATACGCATCAACACCGGGTTCAAATACCACCGCGTTACGGACAAGCAAATACCCGAAAAGCAGCTCTACGACCGTGAGAATGCCCTCTCGCGGGCCACGGTGCACGCCTCCGACTTTATGTGCAAGCGCGTGAGCCAGATAAACGACCTCGCCGCATCCGCGCACGGCCGCCCCCCGGTAGTAATAGCCCCCTACGACGCGGAACTCTTCGGGCACTGGTGGTTCGAGGGGCCGGAGTGGCTCAACTACCTCATACGCAAGTGCGCGCTGGAACAAAATACCTTCGAGCTGATAACGCCGTCGGAATATTTGGACAAACACCCGCCGGCCCACACCTGCGCCCCCGCGTTCTCAAGCTGGGGCGACGGCGGGTACTCGCACATGTGGCTCAACGAAACCAACGAGTGGATCTACCCCCATCTGCACCGGTTGGAAGACCGGATGGTGGAGTGCGCCAAAGAGTTCTATAACGCCTCGGACAGGACCGAAATCCGCATATTGAACCAGATGGCGCGGGAACTGCTGCTGGCGCAGTCAAGCGACTGGGCATTTATAATGAAAACGGGCACAACCGTGGAGTACGCGACGCGGCGGGTCAAGGAGCATATCGCGAGCTTTTTGAAGCTGTATGACATGATAAGGGGGCGGCAGTTCGACACTGAGTTTTTGGCGCTTTTGGAATCGCATAACGATATCTTTCCGGGGATTGATTTTCGGGTATATGCCTGAAAAATAGAAAAAGTTGTACACGCCCGCCCTCCTGTTAATTATATTTATTGATGTGGATGGGAATAATCAGCAAACATAATCCTTAAATTGTGCCATTGCCGACATTTTTGGGAGTTAATACAGATATTAATACCAAAACAGCATAATTATCGGCAATACAGGGATTCATTAATAATATTATTCCTACATCATCACAAACCTGAAATTTCTTGAGGATAGGCCGCACATGCCAAACGTCATCCGAAAAACCTGCTTGGAGGCCCTCGCCGCCCAGCGGGGCAACAAGCTGATAAAGGTGGTAACCGGCGCGCGGCGCGTCGGCAAGTCAACACTTATGGCCCAGTATATGGAAAGGCTCAGCATCGAGGACCCAAACGCCCCCGCGCTGTTCATAAACTTCGACGTGCCGATATACCGCTTCCTTGCGGAAAAGGGATGGAACGCCGCCCTTGACGCCATAGTCCAGGCCATCAGCCCGGTGCGGACGAACTACCTGTTTTTGGACGAAATCCAGAACGTCCCCCACTACGAAAAGCTGCTGCTGGGCCTGTTCGTCCACCCGCAAATCGACCTCTACATCACGGGCTCAAACACCTGCCTACAATCCGGCAAGCTTGCGGCGCTACTGGCGGGGCGCTCCATCGAGGTGCACGTCCTCCCCCTCTCCTTTTCCGAATATATAGAACTGACAGGCGCCGCCGAAACCGAAAATCCCGCTGCGGCGCTGGGTGATTACCTGATGAGCGGCGGCATCCCGGAAGCGGTGCAACTGGCGGCCATCGACCCGGCCTGCCCGGCCCAGTACCTGCAAACCGTCTACAACCGCGTCTACGAAAGCGACATCAGGCCGCGCCACAAGATACGCACCGCCGCCTCGTACCGGGATGTGGCGAATTTTCTGGCGGAAAACATCGGCAGGCCGGTATCGCCGGGGGGCATAGCAAAGGTTTTGACGGACGGCGGGGCTAAGATAGACAACAAATCCGCGTCAAAATACTGCGCCTCGCTTGTGGATTCGCGCCTTTTTTACCGGGCGGACCGGTGGGATATTGAGAAAAACCGGCTTTTGGCCACGCGGGAGAAGTATTACGCCGTAGATACCGGCCTGCGAAACGCGCTTTTGGCCAAAAACCCGCAAAACGACAGGGCACGACTGCTCGAAAACGCCGTTTTTCTGGAGCTGATACGCCGAAAATACCAGATTTGGGCTGGAAAAGCCGGAGCCGGCGAGATCAACTTCGTCGCACGCGATAGCGATGGGGGGACTAAATACATCCATGTCGAGCAAACCGTAGAAAGCCCAGAAGCTCTGGCCCGCGCCCTCGCCCCGTTCGAAAAAATCCCCGCCCGGGCCGAAAAAATCCTCATAACCGAGGATCAGGACAGCGGTATATGGAACGGGGTACGCCAAGTCAACGCCGCCGTATGGCTCATGGGGGGCTGATACCGCGCGTATCCTTATACTATATATATGCGGATATATTTACACGAAGACGCTATACGTCCGCCAATCCGGCGGGTCACCGCCGCTTGCGGTACTTGCGTATCTTCTCCATCACGTTACCCATGTCTATCGGCTTGCCTATATGGTCGTTCATACCAGCGCCCAAACACTTCTCTATATCTTCCTTAAATACGTTGGCCGTCATCGCTATAACCGGAATGGCGTTGCCGCTCTCGCGTATCCGGCGCGTAGCCTCCAAGCCGTCCATCTCAGGCATCTGTACGTCCATGAATATCAAATCGTACTTCTCCGGGTTCTCGCCCAGCAGCCGCAAAACCTCCGCCCCGTTCTCCGCGCAATCGAACTCAACGCCGGTGTCATCCATGTTCGCGATGAGGATTTCACGATTGATCTCCACATCCTCCGCGAGCAAAATGCAGCACCCCAATAGCTCCGCCCCTATCTCCACGGTCTCGCTTTCATAATCGGCGGAACCCTGGCCGCTGGCGCTTTCGCCCCTTGCCGCCTTGAAGGTAAAGCTGAACGTGGAGCCGGCGCCCAGCTCGGACATAACGCCTATCTCTCCGCCCAACATCTCGACTATGCGCTTGGATATGGCCAACCCCAGCCCAGACCCGCCGAACTTTCTGGACATGCCGCCGTCGGCCTGCTCGAACGCGCGGAAAATCCGGGCGCACTGCTCTTTTTTTATGCCTATGCCGGTGTCGCTAACCTCCACGGCTATGGTGCACACCCCGTTCTCCTCGCTTACGAGACTGGCGCTGAGATTGACGCGCCCTCCCTCGTGGGAGAACTTGACAGCGTTTGAGAGCAGGTTGACTACCACCTGCGCCAGCCGCTGATCATCGCTTACTATGACCGGCGGAATCTTCTCGTCGAGCGACAGGCGGAATACTAACCGTTTCTGCTCTATGCGGTATATAACGGTGTTGACCGCCTTCTTCACCATCCTCTCGAACGAGAACGCCAGCGGCGAGAGATCCAGTTTGCCGGCCTCTATCTTGGACATATCGAGAACATCGTTTATGACGCCCAAAAGGTGCGAAGAGGCCTCCTCGATCTTGCCCAGGGCGTAATCCTTGCGCTCAAGACTGGGCGCGTTCTTGCCTATGGTGGACATACCCATGATGGTGTTGAGCGGCGTGCGCATCTCGTGCGACATATTGGAGAGAAAAGTCCCCTTGGCCTCGGACGCGGCGGTGGCGCGCTTCAGGGCCACGGCCAGCCGTTCGTTGGTCTCGGCTACGGCGTGATCCATCTCGGCGCGTATGAGGGTGCTGGCGCAGAGGAACGCCGCCGAAAAAACGAGGTCCACGCACCCGGCGCTGAAATCGGCCCCGTCGGTATGGTTCTGGAACGAGACCGCCCCCCAGGACTTGCCATGAATAAAAATTGGCACCAGCATGATGGATTTGACACCAAAACCCTCCAAAAAAGCCCTCTCCGTGGCCTCAATGCTATCCCAAGACTTTATTATGCACTCGTTGCGCCTCATGGCCGATACCATAGCCATAACGAAAGGTTCGCCCATCGGCAAAACGAGCAACATATCGTTGAGCGCGATAGTGCCCCCCTCGAACCGGTCCCAACGATAAATCTGGCCCATCCGCCGCTCCTGCCCCTCCTCGTCCTTGTAGGAGTATACGGCAATGCGGTGGACGCCCAAAGCCTCGGCCAACGGCACCAGACCGTTAGACATAACCTCGGCCAAAGAACTCTCACCAAAAGCGGTGAACGTCCTTATGGCCTTGTTCAGCGCGTCAACGATCACGGCGCGGCGTTTTGAAAGTGCTTTCTGGCTACCGGTATCTCTGCCCATAGTACCCTTTTCTCTGCAACTGGCAAGATGATCTGCTTAAATTCAACTATTAAATATTGCGCTTGTGCCGCCGTACGGCTCATGGTTGCCGCGCATCCGCCTGCGCGATGCGGACACAATATCTAATTCTATCTTCAATAAGTATAGAATTCGGGGATAAAAATTAACAACCTTTACGCATAAAAATCGCAAATGCCCCCGGCGCAGCGTCGCATTTTGAGCTGCCGGAATCGTCATTTTGAAACACTTTTTTCCCATTTTGAGAAAAAACAACAATATCCGGACATAAATACAGCAATGGCACGGGGCTTGCGTTTATGGAAAGAGGACCATAAACTACGGAGGCAGTATGAATACCAGCGGAAACGGCGCAAACGGCAGCGGGCAGGAACAGTCCGCCCTCGAACGCTTCTCGCGCGACCTCACCGAGGCGGCGCGGGGCGGCAAACTCGACCCCGTAATCGGCCGGGACGACGAAATCAGGCGAATCATACAAATCCTCTCGCGGCGGACAAAAAACAAACCCGTGCTTATAGGCGACCCCAGCGTCGGGAAAACGGCGATAGTAGAGGGCCTCGCGCAGCGCATTGTCAAGGGGGACGTGCCGGAGGGGCTTAAGTCGAGGTCCGTGGTATCATTGGACATGGGCGCGTTAGTGGCCGGCGCAAAATTCAGGGGCGAGTTCGAAGAACGGCTCAAGGCTGTGCTCAAAAGAGGTCGCCGACGGCGGCAACATCATACTCTTTATAGATGAACTGCACACGGTAGTAGGCGCGGGATCCGCCGAAGGCGCGATGGACGCCGGCAATATGCTTAAACCGATGCTTGCCCGGGGAGAATTGCACGCGATAGGCGCGACTACGCTCGACGAATACCGCAAATATATAGAGAAAGACAAGGCGCTGGAGCGGCGCTTTCAGACGGTGCTTATCAACCAGCCCGGCGGAGCTCGATGAAGCCATGCGCAGGCAGATGCAGTTAGAGATTGAGATCGAAGGATTGAAAAAGGAGAAGGACAAGGGGGCGAAGGAGAAAATCGTCAAACTGCAAGCCGAGCTCGCAACAGTCAGGGAGACGTCATCATCTCTAAGAAGCAGATGGGAGGCGCAAAAGGCGCAGTCCGACAAGCTGCAAAGCATACGCGAACAGATCGACAGGGCGCGGACCGACCTCGAACAGGCTGAGCGCGAATACCACCTGAGCCGCGCCGCCGGGATACGTTGGGTACGAAGAGGGCGGGTAGCTGACGGAGGCCGTCAGGAGACGCCCCTATTCCGTCGTCCTTTTTGAAGCGCCACTTCCGCCCCGAATTCCTGAATCGGGTGGACGAAACCGTAGTCTTCGACCCCCTCGGCAAAGACCAAATCCGCCAAATCGCGTCATTGCAGACTCATGGGTTAATCAACCGATTAGCGGGAATGCGCATAACCATAAATTTCGACGACACCGCCCTCGACCTGATAGCCGAAAAAGGCTACGACCCAATCTACGGCGCCCGCCCCCTGAAACGCGTAATCCAGCGCGAAGTCGAAACCCCTGTATCAAGGATGCTCATCGCCGGGGAATTGGCCGACGGCGGGATACTGCGGGTGGTTGGGGGGGATGGTGGGAAGATTGTTTTTGAGGTTGTTGGAACGATCACCACCTAAAGCCCGAAAATCCACATATCCGGCACCTTCCAATTCTCAGGTTCTTTCGTTCCACCAGCAAGGTACGATATTACAGGAAGAAGAAACTTTTTTATCTGTGACATAACTTCAAAAAAAGATTCCGGCAGCTCAACGGCTCCAATCTTCTTTCGAAACATCCGCCATTGATCCTGCTTATCCCTTGCAAAAGATTCCGTGAACATAACCATATCATCGGCAATTGGCGTTCCACGCCTGTTGAATGTCGCTTTTATTGCTTCCGCCAGTGTGTGACCTGAAAAGTCAAATGTCCTTGAAAGCACCCAAATATCATAGAAATCTTTCATGCGGCTATTAAGTTCCGCCATTTGTACCATAGCATGGTATTTTTCTGCAATCGCACTTTCCTTGGTATAACCCAAAATCTGCGCGAGAGGCATATCAATGAATGACGGCATTGTGATTTTGTCGGGCTTCGGATATACCGCATCCCCAAATCCAATATCTATCTGCATTGCGATACGCATATTTTCCATTTTTCCGGTAAAACGAACCCGGCGGCCAACATAATCCGCATCTTTTGTAATGGCCGAACTTCTTACGGTTGACGTGTCAAAGATAATACCGTCATCTTCGGTTTTCAGGGAGCAAATATCACAAATACACTCTTCAAGCGTTGTTGCGTCGTTGCTTATCAAACCGAGCATATCAATATCAAGGGTAGGACGATAAATTGAATTCTTCCAAACTGCGAACATCAACGCCCCCTTGAGAATCAGCCGCTCTCTGTACTCGGACATGCCTAAACGATAAAGAAAACGCTCCATCGCGTAGCGGCGCACAATTTCATCAAACATACGATTTTCAGCCTTTGACTTATTAAGCAAGCGCTGCCTCACAGACGCCGCAACATCCTTGAGATTTTTAACCGTCATAGCATCACCTCAAGATAAGGACGAATGACCCTCTCAACCCGGCAGGCGCGGGCATAATCCATAAGGCTGCTGACTTTCAGCGGCTTGCGCTCACGGTAGAGTTTAAGCGCCTCCAGAACGATATCCATTCCCAGATACCTTCGGAATTTGAAGCAGTCACACAGAGTCTTCTCCACATCGTAAATTTTCACCGTCACGCCATCAATCACGTGCTCAACGATACCCATCCCAAAAGACGGCTCCCGCAGACGATACACCCGCACCGGCGGATAGGAAATGCAGGGAACCGTCGACCCAATAAGAACCGCGATGTCAACAGCATTCGGGATCTGCGTAGTAATCTCGTGAAACGACAGCGCTGAAGTCAGGCAGACCACAGCCCCCGGAACACGCAGGGCCACGGCGGCCTTATCCGGCTGGGAGAACGGTTCCCAATCGCTGAGGCGGTACACGCCCCGCGAAACAAGCTCAATCACACCGTCATCCCTAAGCGAATACAACGTCCGGCGATTGATACCGGCAGCCATGGCCTCGGCCATCTTAATCCATCCGTTGCGGGCCTTTATCACGTCAATCGCGACATCGCGTCGACAAACAAGATTTCGCTGAGACAAAATACCCTCCAATCTTAACAATAAGATACATTATGTCTCAAACAAAAATCAATTTTTTAAGTATTTTTTTATCAGCAACCCCAGAGTAACCCTTGACCAAACGCCTCCCAGAACGATCTACAGCGCCCGCCCCTTAAAGCGCGTAATCCAGCGCGAAGTCGAAACCCCTGTATCAAGGATGCTCATCGCCGGGGAATTGGCTGCCCACAGCGTATGAATTACAATATCCTGCCGGAGTACACCCTCACAGTTCCGAATCAGGCTCACTCCTGTACAACCTAAACCGGTAAAAATTATACTGAAATTCACCTTGAAATACCCCGCGTAAATGAGACGGCACAATGTTCTCATATTTCGTATCGTCTTTATCAAACCCATCCAGAAATGTCCATACTGTTCTATCGTTATATATGCCGGGATCCCACTTTATACGGGAACTGGAATAACGTTTACTGAAAAAAAGAGACGGGGCAAGGGTATCTATCTTGGTTGTATCGCTAGGGATGGATATTTTATTGGGCAGCAAACTATTTATTGTAAAAGGCAGGTGGCTGCGAGAAGCCGAAACGTCAAACACGAAAACATCATCTTGTTGTAATCGTTGTGTAATGTGCGTATAGAATATATTGGACTCTTTGTGCTCCTCTGCTTCTCTTTGAGCTGAATATAAAAATGAAGTAAATCCCATAATAGAAAGTGCTACAAGTAAGCTGATAAAGATACGTTTTGATGGAATCGCAGCGCATTGAGCGGCAAAAAACAGCCATACAAGTCCGACTACAGGTATTAAATATCTGTCGTAAAAAAGAGGGCTTACCACTATCGAAAGAATTATTCCAGATGAAACGAGTAAGACCGCACAACATAAACCGCCAAAAAGGAAATGATCATCTACTGTTTTGTTTTTTCTGGCAAGAAAAAAAACAAGAACAGCACAGTATAAAAAAAAGAATACGATATTGACAAAAATGTAACCGGTAGAAAAAATGATGTTCATATACCCCAAAATTGTACTTAATGTCAGCGGCTCTATCCAAAAATTACCGGAAACATGGGAAAATTGTTTGGCAACCACAATCAACCATGGTAAGAAAAATATGCTCGCGACTCCCCCCAAAAGAAGTATGGCAAATCTGTTCTCTTTTCTATATATTAATGTGTATAAAAGCAATAAGCAATATACGATTGCAGCGGCAACCATAGCATATGTGTGGGTATACTGCGCGCCTGCAGTGCAAAGTAATAGCGCCATCCACCAGCGTTTTTGGGAGGTCTTGAAAAAATAAAATGCCGATACAGCCATCATAGTTACAAAAAATAACGCCCAACTGTACATTCTTATTTCTATGGCATAACGTGTAATGCTTTCGGATGCAATCAAGACAAGTAAAAATATCAATGCGGCCTTATCGGAAAATTCTTTTTTAAGAAAAAGACAACCCCCAATTGCCATAAGAATTGTCGGAAAAACCGAAACCATCTTCATAACACCAATACTATTCCCAAAAGCAAGGGAAGCCGCTTTCAAAATAAAAAAGTAAAGAGGTGCATGAACATCACGCTTAAGAAGTTCTGTTAATTCACCATTACGAATGTTGTATTTGCGCAAGTGTAACCGCTTCATCAAACCATATTGCATTACTGACAAAGGCGAGAAATACAAGCATTCCAGAATACAAGGATATAAGTGTAATTTGGGTTATTGATAAAATAAGTGGTCTTTTTTCTCGCAGTATCGGCAAATGCACAAATTTAAAGGCAGGAAACAATAAATAGACAGCAAAAACAGGGAATAGCATTAAAGCGTTCGAAAGTATATTTGGAATCCACCACTCAGTATTCAACTCTCTCCCAACTACACCTTCACATATACCAATAAGTAATTGCCTTACTTGCGGGGGCAAAAGTGCAATACATATGACGACACCGCAAACAGCAATTACGTCAAAAATACGTTCCATCAATTTCTTTTCACTCATTTTTCCTTCTCCTCTTCTAAAATAAAAAACTGTTTAAGAAATCCAAAAGTTCCTTGTTAAATCAGGTAGTTACGTCCATTCCAAGATATTTTTCCTTGAAACTTCCCACTTCTCCCCGTACTTCATCTTTTTAAGACCGCAGTACCTGCAAAACAATACAGGCGATACCAAAAATGTGAGGAACGCTTTCAAACCGCAGTTTGTTTGGATGTCTATGAAATCTTCATCCGCAAGCAAAAACGCAATAAAGGCGACAACGCATGGCAGCAGCGCGGAGGCGTTCAGCAGTTGTCCGCCAAAGAATACGGGCAGAAAGACGAACAGGTTTTTTGTCCAGTGTTCCAGGCGCAGGAGTTTGATAATATTATTAGCCATAGTATTCACCATATTCGCATCATACAGCGCTGCCTCATTCCAATTTCTCCCTGATCGAGTACTGCCGACGCGACTGCTGGGAGTTTGTTATCATTTCGCCTATAAGGCCTATTGACATGAACTGGACACCCATTACCATGGAGCCTATGGCCAGAATTGTGAGCGGCCTGATTCTCATCTCTCCGTAAATGGCCCATTGTACGCCGAAGTATCCGAGTATCCCTACGCCTATGCCTATCATAAGCATCCCCATAATGCCGAAGAAGTGCATCGGGCTTTTCATGTAGTGTTTCAGGAACAGGAGGGTTATCATGTCCATTGCCCCGTTGAACATGCGCCACGTGCCGTATTTGGACTTGCCGAATTTGCGGGCGTGGTGCGGTACAACTATTTCGGTTACACGGCAGCCGTCCCAGTGGGCCATTGCCGGCAGGTAGCGGTGGCGTTCGCCGTATATGTCGAGGTTTTTGGCGGCGGTGCGGCGGTAGGCTTTGAAGCCGCAGTTGAAATCGTGGAGCTTGAGGCCGGCTGCCGCCGAGGTCATGGCGTTCCACACTTTGGACGGGAAGGTTTTGCCGAGCGGGTCGTGGCGAACCTTTTTCCAGCCGCTTACCACATCCCAGCCTTCGTTGAGTTTTGCCATCATTTCGGGGATGGCTACGGGGTCGTCCTGCAGGTCGGCATCCATGGTTACTATGACCTCGCCGCCGGCCTGCGCTATACCGGCGTTGAGCGCGGCCGACTTGCCGCAGTTGCGGCTGAAGCGAATTGCCTTGACGCGGCCCTTGTACTGGCTGTACAGCGACCGTATGACATCGAACGATCCGTCGTTGCTACCGTCGTCGACCAGCACCACCTCGTAGTTCGGCACGTGCGTGTTGAGCACCTCGGCTATGCCGCTCATAAGCTCCGGCAGGCTCTCTTTTTCGTTATAGACCGGCACGACAATCGATATGCCGATGCCGCCGTCTGCAACTACCGTTCTCACTTCATCAACCTTATCAACGGACATAGCAACACCCTCCCAACCGCTCTGTATTTAGCGCTTAGTATAAATTTTTCCCGTAACAAAGAAAACCCCGCCCATCGAGCTGACCGCAATGCCTGTGAGCGATGCCAGAAAGCCCATGATGACCGCCTGTTCGGACGGAAACCCGGCGAGCGCGAAGAGCACCCCGCCAAACGCCTCGCGCACCCCAAACGGCAGCGGGATGGTCATCATCATGGCAATTATAGGCACGAATATGAAAAAATACTGAAAATTATCTACAGTAAGCAGGCCCAGCGCGGCGGCGGTGAGCACGTGTACGCCTATGCGCAAAAATTGCGTCAGCACCGCGAGGAAAGCCACGGCGGCGAGGAGCTTGTAGTCGCGGGCCTCTATCAGCATCTCCGTGACTATCTCCTTTATCCTGAACTTTTGACAGACGGCAAATTTGTCGGTGACAGAAAACAACAATTTTTGCAGCGGCTTTGCCATAAGGAACAGCATTATCCCCGCGAACAGCGCGAACGCGGCGAAGAGCGCGATTACTGCGGTGGTAATCCGCCCGTGGGTGAGCATCCCGCGGTTGAGGAGTATTATGCTTCCAACTACCGCAAATCCGCACATCGCCCAAAGGCCGGCGAACCTGTCTAATACCGTAGCCGCGAAGCCGATCTTGCCCTTGCCGTCGTGCGAGCGGATGGAAGCGACCTTGACCGCGTCGCCGACTATGCCGCCCATTATGAAGTTGTTGAAAAACATCCCCACATAATAGAGCCTGAACGCGCGGGAGAACGGGAGATCAAGCCCCCTGTTTCTCAGCAATAGCTGCCACTGGACAACGCCGAGTATGACGCTTACAAAGAATATCCCCGCGCCAGCCGCGAGCCACGTGGAATCGGCGCCGCGCACGGTATTAAGTATAGACTCCCAGCCGAGGCGCTGTACGAGGAACGCGATGATAAGCGCCGTCGCCAACAGCTTAAGCGATGACTTGATTATTTTTCGGACACGATTTTCAGCAGCCACTCCTCTATCCTTTTCGCGCTCGCGTCCCATGAAAATTTTTCGGCCCAGGCGCGCCCGTTTATTCCCAAGCGCTCTTTGAGCCGGCCGTCATCCAGCAATTTTTGTATTGACGACGCCAGAGCCTGCACGTCGTTATTGGCATAAAGAAAACCGGTTTCGCTGTCGACGACAGAGTCGCGAAGACCGGGGGCGTCGTTGGCTACTACCGGTACGCCGCATGCCGCAGCCTCTATGTTCGTTATCCCCCACCCCTCTTTTTCCGAAGGATTGACGAAGATCGCAGCCTTTCTCAACAGCTCTATCTTTTTATCCTCGTCGACAAATCCCACAAAATCAACACGCCCCTCAAGCCCAAGACCACCGGCGCGTTTTTTCAGCCGCAGCAAATCGTCACCCGTACCGATAACCGATAACTTCAGTTTGCGCCCGCTGTTATTTTCGATAATGCTCATGGCTTCGAGGATGGCGTCTACGCGCTTGTATTTTTTCAGCCGTCCGACAAAGACGAGCAGATCGTCGTCCCTCTGTATGGATTTGTCGAGACAGTAGCGGTTGATGTCAATGCCGTTTTCTATGACCGTCAACCCGCTTTTATCCATCCCATGCCTGACAAGTTCTTCGGCGGTGCTGGTTGATACCGCGCAGCACGCTGTTTTACTGTAGATGCGCGGCGATACTCTTTCCATCAAATAGACGTAGAGGGCCATGGGCGGATTGGTCAGCCCGAACACCGTCTTCCCGAACAGGTGGTGATAGAAGACGGCGCAGGGGATCGATTTGAACCATACATTCGAGTAGAACGGGAGTTTGTTCACGTCGTCGATAATGCAATCGTATTTTTTTGCCTTCAAGGCTTTTTTGATGATAAACGGCGCTTCCCAGTTGAACGTAAAATTACTCCCGTGGCGCAAGACCTCTATGCCGCGGCATATTGTATCGGGCCGGCACCCTTTGAAGCGCGTCGTCAGCAGGGTGACATTATGCCCTTTGTCAACGAGGCGGCTGAAGGTTTCGGTAAAGTGGACCTCCGCCCCGCCGGCCTCAGGGTGCTCCATGTCGCGCCAGTTCAGTGCCAGTATGTTCATATCACGCGCTGACCGGTAGTTTCTTTTTAGAAAAGCGCTCCATCAGCAGATACCCGAGCGCACCAATCAACGTCAACAAACTTATCAGCGCACCGGCAGTAAACGCCGGCGACTCAAACTTAAATAGTACTTTTGACTGCCCCGGCGGTACGATTATCGCCCTGAAGCTGTGGTTTGCCCTGTAGACAGTTGTTTTATTGCCGTTGACCGCTGCGGTCCACGCCGGGTACCATATCTCGCTCATCCACAGGATTGCTTCGCGGTCGGTATCAACATCAAGCTCAATCCGATTATTCATATATTTGGTGATTTCTGCCTTGCCGGAACCCGCCCCGCCTGTAAAACCGGAGAACGCCTTGGCCTTAACCACTACTTCGCTGCGGTGATCGTATTGGGTGCTGTTCATATAATTCAAAACCTGTTCATCATTGCCCAAGTCGATTTTACCGTTGCCGATTACTTTGGCCTTATAGAACAGCTTTGCGCGCGGCAAATATGTATCATTGGTCAATACAATATTTTGGTCGCCCTCCTGCAAGTACGGATTGACGTAATACTTGATGTTCATGAGGTCGAGCAGCACGTTGAATTTTCCGGCGTAGAGCGGCAGCGACTCGTACTTCAGGCGGAACTGGCTATACCCTTCAGTAATCTCTATACCGCTCACGTAGCCCTGATTTCTCTCCATCAGCCTTAAGTTTGTATGTCCGGTTATCGGGACATCCTGCGTGATGAGGTATTGGCGCGTGTTGACACGAAAGATACCGTCTTTGCGCATCTCTTTTATCTGGTCGACGCTGGCCTGCGCCTTTCTGAAAATCACATCTGCGCCATCGTTTCGAATAACAGCCGGTTGCCCGTTGCGTATGACGTGCTGTTCTACGGGAATGACGTTCTGGCCGGCGGCGAAAGATAGCATATCAACCACTAAGCAGGCGATTATCAGCAGCTTCGCAGTATTGACCTTTATCTTGTCGAGGAAAAACAGGGTGAGCGCCGCCCCTATGAGCAGCGCGTTGACAAGCAGGAGTATCCCCTGCTGCGAGGCGTATATGGCCCTGCCCTCAGCGCTGTTCATAAGCGCGCCCTCCGAGGCATTAACAGACGGGAACACCGCCGATAACCCGCCCGCCGCAGCTATTATACCCAGAATAACTGCCGCCGCACACAGAGACAGCGTTACAGTTTTCATCCGCTTTGTCCTGAGGTCATTAAGCGAGTCGATAACCGCTGCGGCCATCACCGGAAACAGGAACCCCCATATAAACAATATTCTTGGCGGATGGCGGAACGAGTTGAAACCCGGTATCCCCAAGTCAAACAGTACCCTGTAGAAAACAAAATTACCGCCGAGCGCGATAAGCAGACTGAGCAGTATCCATCCGGCGGCCATCATCACCGTGCCATCGGTTCTGATCTTGCGGAACAGGAACAGCGCGAGTATCAGAGTAGACACGCCGAAATAGAAGCACGATTCCCAGTATATGTGGGCGCCCCTGCTGAACGTATCCTGCAGCCAGAATGCCGGTACGCTCTCCTGCCCGGTATACGCGCCGAAGAGTTTGGGAATAAGCGCGGTTAAGAGCTGCGCGAATTGCAGTGACCCCTGACTCGCGTCGCTAATGGTGTAACTTATGCGGGACGTGTGCGAGCTCGCCTCGAATATCGGCAGATATTGAACGAGGCAGAGGCCGGCGGCGATAACGAAGAATGACGCCGTTATGATTGTCTTTTTGATGAGGATATTTGCCGGCGGCAGTTGTATAATTGACTTGCGCGGCGGTGTATCGCCCCGGCGTGATTCGGCGCCTGTATTATTGTCCTTATTGACATTATTATCAATATCCTTGTTGACGGAGCCGTTTGACGGGCATAACAGGATGTAATACACCGCGTATGTCAATATGAATATTATCGCGTAAAACATGACCTGTGCGTGCCCCGCCTGCATAACCGCGCCGAGCGTCAGTCCGCCAATCACCGCGTATTTTGGCTTCATCTCGCGAATGCCGCGCTCCAAAAGCATCAACATTAACGGCATCCACGCTACCGTGTATATTATGCCGGTGTGGATGACGTGGGTAACCATATATCCGCCGAACATGAACGCTACCGCGCCGAAAAGCGAAGCGGAATCGGTGCGCCCTTTAAAACGCAGGTAGAAGAACATACAGACGCCGGCGATAAGTACGTGGGATGTTACGAATGTCTGCAGCAGCCACCACGTTGCCCTGTCGCCAAGCGGCAACAGAGACACCAGCGCGTTGAACGGGTAGAGTATGCCCGTACCGGCCGCGAAGAACGGCATTCCGCCGAATGTATACGGGATCCAGTGCGGGAACTCGCCGCCAAACAGCGCCATACGCGCAAATACGCGGTGGGGATACTCCATCTGCACAATATCTTCCCAAAGATTCGCGCTGCCGAACAGTACGCCAAAATACTGTATGAGCCATAGCGCAAAGAGCAAGCCGACGCATATAACGGCGCTGCGGCGCGGTGTCAGAAACGGCGCGCGGGCCAAACGTGCGGGGGCGGCGTCAGGAGTTGGCTGGTTCTTTTTTTTCTTCTTTCCCACTGCCTTTGCCGTCTTTCCTGTATAAATCTTTGCGTATGGAATCGAGTATCCCGTTTACGAACTTGCCGGAGTCGTCGGTGCCGTAGGCTTTGGCGATCTCCACGGCCTCGTCTATGACCACCCTGTACGGTACCGATTCCCTGAAGTAAATAAGCTCGGCTGTCGCGAGGCGCAGCGTATTGCGGTCGACCGCAGCCATACGGCGCAGCTCCCAGTTCGCAGCCTTAGCGGCGATCATGGGGTCTATGCTGTCGAGATGCTCTACGGTAGCGCGGACCAGTTCCGAAGCGTACTTCCTCACCTTTACGCTCAGCTGATCGTTCTCGGCAATACTGTCGAGCATATCCTGCCAGCTGCCGTTGGTATCTACCTCGAAAGCGTAGAGTGTGCGAAGCGCCAGTTCCCGGCTCCTGTGCCTGTCGGTAACTATTGGTTCGCCGCTGTTTTGCTTATTGTCTGACATTAAAACACCTCAAATCTTTGTAAACAGATTCACCATCTCCAAGGCCGCCATCGCGGCGTCCCAGCCCTTGTTACCCGCCTTCGTCCCGGCGCGCTCTACGGCCTGCTCAATGCTGTCCGTCGTCAGCACGCCGAATATCACCGGCAGCCCCTCATCAAGGCTTACCTTCGCCACACCCTTAGACACCTCGGCCGCCACATAGTCGAAGTGCGGGGTACTGCCGCGGATGACCGTGCCGAGGCATATCACCGCGTCGAACTTCTTTGACCGCGCCATCTTCTGCGCCGCCACCGGTATCTCGAACGAACCCGGAACCCAACACACCGTCACATCGTCTAAATTAGCCCCGTGCCGCTCAAGGCAGTCAAGCGCGCCCTCAAGGAGCTTGCCCGTTATAAGCTCGTTGAACCTGCCGGCGACAACCCCGAACTTCTTGCCCTGCCCGCAAAACACTCCCTGCACTACTGTTGGCATACGCCGCTCCCTTTCCTGTATTGATGCAGGCGGTAGATTTTCATCATCCGCCATAACGAACGGCCTTGCAGCTGCCGCCCATATAAATTGCAGATCCCACGATTTAATATTATACTTGTATACTAGCGCTGCGTACTATATAACGCCTGCCGTGCAACCGCACCGCAGCGCGAGTATAATATCTAATCGTGTCTTCATTAATTCGCCGTTATAAGGTGGCCCATCTTTCGCCTTTTTGTACCAAGGTACTTCTCGTTGTCGCTGTGCGGGCTGATCTCTATAGGCACCCGCTCAACAATCTCCATACCGTACCCTTCAAGCCCCACGATCTTGCGCGGGTTGTTCGTCATCAGCCGCAGCTTGCGCACTCCAAGGTCGGCGAGTATCTGCGCCCCTATCCCGTAATCGCGAAGGTCCGGCGCGAAACCAAGCTGCTCGTTCGCCTCTACCGTATCCATGCCGCTGTCCTGCAGCGCGTAGGCGCGTATCTTGTTTACGAGGCCTATCCCGCGGCCCTCCTGACGCAGGTAAAGTATAATGCCGCCCTCCGCCGACACTTTACGCATGGCAGTCCGCAGCTGCTCGCCGCAGTCGCACCGCCGCGACCCCAAAAGGTCCCCCGTAAAACATTCGGAGTGGGCGCGCACAAGCGTCGGTTTATCCGGGTCGATACCGCCTGACTGCAGGACTATGTGAACCGCCCCGGATAGAGCGTCTTCGTACGCTATCATCTTGAACGTCCCGAAGTCCGTAGGCAGCTTCGTCTCCGCCGCCCGCTTGATGAACTTTTCGTGCGCTGTGCGGTAACGGATTATGTCGACCACGGATATTATTTTGATCCCGTGCCGTCTGCCAATCTCGACAAGCTGCGGCATACGCGCCATCGTCCCGTCTTCGTTCATTATCTCGCAGATCACGCCCGACGGCGTCAGCCCGGCAAGGCGCGCAAGGTCGACGGATGCCTCGGTCTGGCCGCTGCGCACGAGCACCCCGCCGTCACGCGCCCTTATGGGGAACATATGCCCCGGCATTACGAAGTCGGACGGCTTGCTGCCCGGGTCAACCAATTTGAGGACCGTCGCCGCCCTGTCGTGAACCGAGATACCCGTAGTTGTCCCCTCGCGCGCCTCTACCGATACCGTGAACGCGGTTTCGAACCGGGACGAATTGGCCGACACCATTAGCGGTATAGCCAGTTCGTCGAGCCTCGACCCCTCCATGGAGACACAGATAAGCCCCCTGCCGTGCGTGGCCATGAAGTTTATCTTCTCCGGCGTGCAAAGCTGCGACGCGCAGGCGAAGTCGCCCTCGTTCTCGCGGTCCTCGTCGTCTACTATTATAACGACCTTGCCGCTGCGGTAATCGTCAATTACCTCTTCTATTTCACGAAAGTTTCTCAAAAACCGAGCCTTTCCATCTTGTCAACCAAACTCTCTTTGGGGCTGACCTGTGCCGTTACCATCCTGTAAATATACCTCGCTATGACATCGCACTCTATGTTGACTGCGTCGCCCGCCTTTTTTGCCGACATCGTCGTTTTGCCGATAGTCGCCGGTATCAGCGAGAGCGATATGGTATTGACGCCCGCCCCGGCTATAGTAAGACTTATCCCGTCAACGGCTACAGAGCCCTTCTCGGCCATAAACGGCGAAAGCTCTTTTGGGATCTCTATTGTCCGTACGATACTTACGCCCGCGTCCTCATCCCCGACAATCCTGCCCACCGCGTCGACATGGCCGAGGACTATATGGCCGTCGAGCCTGCCATTGGCCCGCATTGCCCGCTCAAGGTTTACCCTGCGGCCTGGGACGACCCGGTCAAACGCGGTCCGGCGCAGCGTTTCCGCCACCGCCGTGAAAAACATCCGCCCGGCGGCGTCGCGCCTCTCAAGCGTCAGGCAAACCCCGTCTATGGCCACCGACCCGCCGGTCTCCACCTCAAAACCGTCCATATCCGGCTTCACGCAAAGCTCAACGCTCCTGCCGCCGGGCCGCACACCGGCTATAACGCCCATTGTCTCAATCAATCCGGTAAACATCTGTATAAAATACATTATGGCAATGATATTTGCAAACCTGTCAGAATCTTGATTTAAGGGTTCAGGCAACTTAATCTTTAGCCAGCGTATTGCTTATGAAATCCCTTATGGCCCCAGACGCCTCCCAGAAGTAGGCCCCTGTCTGAAAACTCAGCCCGAAGCGCTGCCGTTTTTCAAAAACCTCCTGCCCTGCCTTGTCTATCCCCGCGCCGCGGAACTCGCCCCTCATGCTCATCTTCAACCCCTCCTCTTCGGTGTCGTTGTATGTGTGCATGGTGATCTCCGCCCCTATCCTTATATTAAGGTCTGCGGCGGCGCTGCCATGCGCCGGCATCAATCCGCACACCTCTTTGAGGTATTTGCGGACGTGCGCATCGGAAGAAAAATCCGGGGGGATGTTTATGCCCTCAGCGCGCGAGAAGACCTTGTACTCAAGTTTGTAGGTAAGCGTCGGAACCTTGAATATAAAGGAGAGCTCCTGCCCCCTGCTGAACCTCAGCCCAATATCCCTGAACCTGATGAAGCGGTCCGACTTTATGTAGTTGCGCGCGTCGGGGCTTACGGTCAGCATGCTGCCATTGTGGACGAACGGGACTTCGTAGTTTTTCATGGGCAGCTCCCCGCGGCTGTCGGTGGCCACCCGCGCGAATTCGCGGCCGTTCTGCACAAAGGCGGTCATGTTAAATTTGGCAAGCGGCACGCTGTCTATGGTAAAAGTCGCCACGGGGGCCTTTTGCGGCAGCGAACCCTGCCTGCCCTCAATTACCGTGTTGGGCGCTTTCACCCGCACCCTGTCGAACAGCCCCTGCGCGGTGGTACGGATTTCGTTTGTGTTGCCCCCGGCGCCGGCTGGCTCAATTTTGGCCATGGCCGAGGCGAGGGCGCTTATCGCGGCGTGCAGCGCCTCATTCGGATCATCGCTTGCCGCCGACAGATACTGCATGGAGGCCTGCGCGTTGAAGTGGTCGTTGTGGGCGCGGAGAGCGTCGCGCACGCTGCTTTCGGAAACGGAGAGCGAGAGCGTCCACACGCGGCCGCGCGACACCGTCTTCTCCTCCGCCGACTCAAGGCAGCGCTCGGCAAGTTTTTGCAACGCGAAATTTTTGATGGTGTTGGCGGTGTCAAGATCAATGCGTATATTTTCGCGGAGCCACATCCTGAGTTCATCGTTGAAATTCGCGGCAGCCTCCGCCCTCGCCTTTTTGACGATATGTTCGGGAACGTTCCCGCCGAATATGGACGCGCTCGCCACGCCTGTTACGGGGCGGGACTGAGCGGTCGCAGCAACGGCAGTAAACAACAACAGCGTCAGTGTAATAACAGCCATATTGCTGATTTTCATGTTTGCCTCCTTTGATATGTTACAAACACAGACAGCCCCTACGAGGCCGCCGTGAGCATCATGTCCGCAAGCTGCCGGGCGATTTCCGCGCTTTTTGCCTCTGCGTAGCACCTGATTATAGGCTCCGTGTTTGACGCGCGCAGGTGAACCCAACCGTCCTCCCTTATTATCTTCAGCCCGTCCGTCAAGTCCATGTTCTCATTCACGAAGTGTTGACTCAGCTTACCGATAAGCGCCGCCGGGTCTATGCCGTCGCATGATATTTTGTCTTTGACTATGTGGTAGACGGGCCACTGCGACGCTAATTGATACAGTTTTTTTCCCGTCTTCGCCATTTCTTCGAGTATTATGGCAAGCCCGGCAAGCCCGTCCCGGCCACACGATATACGCGGGTAGATCACCCCCCCGTTGCCCTCGCCGCCGGCACGGCAGCCGTTGTCCTCCATACCCTTAACCACATTCGCCTCGCCGATTTTTGTCCTTATAACCCTTACGCCGTACCGCCCAGCCACATCGTCAACCAGCATTGACGTAGACAGGTTCGTCGCCACATCCGTTTTATCTTTCGCGAGGATGTTTTGCAGCGCGAGCGCGAGCGTCATCTCCTCAGATATCTCCTGCCCCGCCTCCCCCATTGTCGCCAGGCGGTCGGCGTCGGGGTCAAATACGAATCCACCCCAGAAATCGCTGCTGCCCGTCAATAACTTGCGTAGGTCGCCAAGGTGTTCGGGGCGCGGTTCCGGGTTGTGGACGAAATCGCCGTCAAGCTTGTTGTGTACGCCTTTCCACTGTACGGAGAGTTTATCCAAAAGCTGCGGGAATATAGTTCCAGCAGCGCCGTTAATGGAATCAACCGCGATTTTTATATTTTTGGAGCGGATCAGCGCGACATCAACACATTCCAGTATCTTGTTGATGTGCATCGACACAGCGTCTGTATTTTCGGCCGGCGCGTCCGCGTGCTTTCGCAATTCTTCATCGGTTGGATAATCTCCGGCGAAAAACCTGTCGTAGACGGCGCGGCACTCTTCGTCCCGAAAGAGCCTGCCGCTCCTGTGGACCATCTTGTAGCCGTTGTACGGCAGCGGGTTGTGGCTTGCGGTGATTATTATGCCGCTGTTCGCGCCGAACGCGCTTACGGCGGCGCAAGTAGTGGGCGTGGGGACTATGCCAATATCAACCGGAATTCCCCCTGCGACCCTTATACCCCTCGCGGCGGCCTTCATGAGCGCCTCGCCCGTAGGCCGCGTATCTCTACCTGTTATTACCTTACCGCCTCCGGCTATTCGCGTTTGGATTGAGGCGATACGGGAGACGAAAGTTTCGTCTAACGTCTCCCCGTATTTTCCCCGAATGCCGGAGACCGACATTATGGGCAGCTTGTCCATTAGTCTGGTCTCCGTTATAGGCTTATTCCATCGACTCGAGCTCTCGGCGGAGCCTTTCGAGTTCGTCGTCTGAGCCTCTCTGGCCGCCTGCACCGCGGTACCTCGCAAAGCGCGCTAGGGCGTAGTCTACGTCTTCCTTGACCTGATCAAGGTTGCGCCCGAAGAACATACCGCGTTTAAACTCGTCCTCAAAGCGGTGGTGGCCATCTATAGCGGTCTTCATCCTGCCCTGCGGTGCCTGCAGACTGTCTATTGAGGACTGCACCACCGATGACTGACGCGCCTGACCCAACTCATCAATTGCAACGCCCATGCTCTCGTAGTCGCCCCTTACGCCCTGATACTCGCTCTTGTTCTGAGCAAGCTCGGATTCGTTGGGCTGCCTGTACTCATTCAACCGCCTTGCCGCGTCGTCAAGCAGATTGATCGCCTGACTGTAGTTGCGCTGCATGGCGTGAGCGTATGCCTGTATCAGCAAGCCCTCGCTCTGCAATATCGGGTGGGTGGAACTCCTTGTGAGCTCTGCGCCAGCCGAGAGACAGTCGCCCCACTGGCGCGCCTTGAGGGCCGTCCAACCCAAACCGAGCAGCGCGTCCTGATAGTAATAACTGGTACGGGGAACCCGCCGCAGCGCCGTAACGGCACGGGCGAGAGCGCCTTCCGTATTCAAATCTTCATAATAGAGGAAACCGAGGAACACGAAGGAGCGGTGAATCGCCTCCTCCTGAGCCTTGTTTTTGGGCTTGAACTGCACCACGAACTCCAAGTCGGCGATTGCGCCCTGGAGGTTGTCGTTCATCATATTCGATACTGCCGCAGAGTGGTAGGCGAACACATAGTCGGGGTGGTTTTCGGGAATCATTGTAAAGAGCTGCCGCGCCCTCGTGTAGTCGCCGCGTTGCATGGAGGTCTGCCCCATAATATAGTAGGCGTGGAACTTTATGGAGTCGGGCACACCAAGCGCGTTGAGTTCCTCAAACTGAGCCTCTACGGCGGAGAAGTCGCCGCTCCTGTAGAATACGCGCATGAGGCCGAGATCGGCGAGCGGCACCGCAGTGCTGCGGGAGTGCTCTTCCTTGGTGCGCCTGAAAGCCGTTACCGCGCTCTGGCGCAAATCCATACCCTCGTGGCAAGCCGCCTGATAGTAGCTGACCATGTCGTTACGGAAGAAGTCCGGGTACTCAACGGCGATCTGCGAGAATATCCAGTAGGCCCTGTAGAACTCGCCCCTGTAGTAGAGTTCAAGCGCCTGATTGTACAGATTGTTTGGGCCGAGCGTTCCGCGCCTGGCCATCTTGCGGGCGTAAATCTCTTCGCGGTGCTTGCCAAGCTCGGTACGGGCGTAGAAAGTGATGTGGCTCGCGTCGCTGTTGCCTACCGATACGAACTGCATCATACCCTCAATGTCGCGGCCGTTGAAGAAACCGGGCATATTGGCGCCAAACGCGAAACCGTAATGGTCAAACCCTTCGGGGTTGAAACCGGCGAGCATATAGAGCTTGAATATGCGCAACACGTTAAAACCTATCTTCTGACTGAGCTCCCACGGCATATCTTTCGTAGTAACGCCCGCCCGCCACTCTTCATCTCCGACCATTATGTCTTTCATTACAAAATCGGCGCCGTAGTAGATACGCCTCTCCCAAAAGTCGGAGAGGAGTGAAAAACGCAGCGCGGCGGAGTACTTCTCATCGGTGTTCATTATCATATTAAATATGTTGTTCGTGGAAAGGCCAAGGATGTGGTTGCCGAGGAGCTGGTGGCGTACAAGCTTGTAACTCAAACCGACATCTATACCGAACCCAAACCTCATCTCGTTACCCGCGGTAGGGTCTACATTCGGGACATTCTGCACTATAACGTTGAGGTTGCCGCCTACCGTCAGGCCGGACCAAACATTGTGCGCGTAAGAAAGCGCTATGAAGTGGCTCTGGTCGACTATAGTGAGCCCGGTCGGTTCGCCAATATTATTGCTTCCGTCGTACTTGCCGGCGCCCTGCATCATCCACGCTACGCCGAACGCGCCGTATAGGTCGATTGGCATGGTGAAACCAGCCTCCTGCATATAAAACTCCTGCAGGGTGTTGGCAAACAGAAACCGCAGAGACATATAGTTCTCTTCGTTTATGTACGCAGGGTTGGTTATGCCCGAATACATTGAATAGATATGGCGCCAGCGGTCTGTGATCACATACTCGCCGGGTAAGCCCTCCGCTGCCACCTGTGTCGCAACGGCCATCATTCCCACAACAATCAGCGCATTGCGGACCCTCGTAATTTTACGGCTGAAAAAAGTTATCATTTTTTATCGTCCTTATCCGTATTAATAGGTTAATCTTGCGCCAATGTTATCACCGTCGGAACCCTTCTCCTTGCAACACTGGCCCGGATCCGGCTTGAAGTCCAGATTGGAACGCGGAGCTATAAAAGCGGGGTCGAACGCGAAATTGTTTTCGGGCAGCGGCTTGCCTGGCTGAAACAAGTTGCGCCAGAAATTGTTGCTGGAAACCTGAATTTTGTCGAGGTCTTGCAGCACCTTGAGGCCGAACCGCTCATTGAACGCTATAATATTGTTCTCAATAATTATCTCGGAGAGGCCGCCCAGCGCTATGCCGTGGTTGCCGTTGTAGGCTATGGAGTTATGATTGATTGAGGCTGCGGTAGAGCGGACGTCCCACCCCTGAATGCCCGACGCGCGGTTGAACGCGATGACGTTGTCCTCGATTTTCGGCAGGTGCCGCACCGTGATTATGCCTGTCATCCAGTTATTCACGATCCGGTTGTTGCTGATCGTGTTGCCGAGGTCGCTCGTGAAGATGCCGACCGTGCCGTTGCGGACCTCAAAGCCGATAATGGAACTGTTCCTCGCCATGGTTATCACCGTCCCCTTGCCGCCGCCATCTATCTTGGCGCCGAAAGTCGTGGAGGAGACGAGCGCCACGCCGGGAGCCATAATCACGCGCTCGCGGTAAACTCCGGGGGCAACCTTGACGGTATCGCCCATTCGGGCCGATATCATCGCCTGAGCAATGGTACTGGCTTCGCCCGGGACATTAATAACGTTCTGCGCGAAAGCCGCTGAAAACAGGCCCGCCGCGCACACTAACGCGGCAACGATACGGTTTCTGACATTCATGACAAAACTCCCATGTATGGTTTGACGTTCATTTTTCTAACTGCACCCTAAACAGCGGGCAAACCAGATTCACACCCACGCTATAGATAAACAGCGAACAGACACACCGTTCATCCCAACGCCCCCAACACCGCAAACATAAAGCCAACCCCCGGCCAACCGCGCTTTCAGTGCAAAATCCTCGCACCCAAATTCTGGTTGTCCGTCCCCATACCGATGCTGCGCGACTCCTTCAAGAGGTTGAAGTTGAACCGCTTGGCGTCTACAAACAGGGGGTCGGTAGATATATTGTCCGACGGCAAATTGCTCGAAATTCTGGCGTTTTGGTAAAAATTGTTATTTATCAGCTCAACCCGCACAGTCTCCTCCGCCGGTTTTATGCCGAACTGGTCGTTGAACGCGATAATATTATTCTCAACAGTTATGGAGGTCGTCCCCCCCAGCGCAATCCCGTGGTTCGCGTTGTAGGCTATGGTGTTGTGGTTGATGGAACCGCTCGTGGTACGCACGTCCCAGCCCTGTATCCCCGATCCCTTGTTAAAAACAACGAAGTTGTCCTCCATTTTGGGCAGAACGCCCACGCATAATATGCCGCTCTGAACATTGTGAATGACCCTGCACTGCCTTATGACCGCCTGCGCCGCCTCGGAAAGTATGCCTATGGTGCCATTGCGTATTTCGAAACCGCTTATGGTCGCGGAACCGCCCATAGTCACGATAGTCCCCTTGCCGCGCCCGTCGAGCACGGCCTTAAAAAGGTTCTCCGCGACGAAGAATATCCCCGGCGCAACGAAGATGTTCTCCCTGTAGACGCCATCCTTGACCTTGACGGTGTCGCCCGGCCGCGCCTGGGCCATGGCGGCACCGATAGTCTTGGCCTCGGAGGAGGGCACCACTATCGTCCTGGCCGACACGGGTAGCGCAAGCGCGGCTGCCACCAGCGCAATAAGAGCCAAAACACGTATTTTTGATGAAATTACGGCCATTTATATCCCTTATAGTAAACATAAGGCAGCGCCGTTACAGGCTGCCGATTTCACCGCTCATATATATAAACTAATACAGTCCAATAGTTATTGCAAGTTTTTGTTACATATATTTAAAAACGGAAGCCGCCCCCAAAATCAGGGAACGGCTCCGAACTTCCTATTTCAAAGACGCCAAGACCCTACGGTACGGTAACGGTCCTGGTCGCAATTTCCCTGCTGCCGCATTCGTTCAAGGCTACATAGGTCAGCGTATACGTGCCTTTGGCCGGGTTTTCCGGGTTGAGGCCGCCGAGATCCAGCAAGTACTTCCAATGGTGGCTCGCCTCATTCGGCGCATCGGCAGTTCCGGGATTCCGCGTCACCGTCCAGCTGCCCGCCGCGTTCCACGGCTGGCCGGCCGTGATGGTGAGCGACGCGCCGCCGCCGTCACTAAAGGTTATAATGGGCTTGTACGTCCCTTCAACGCTGCACCAGTTCGCGTCACCGTATACATAGACGGCACGCGTGGTGCTGGTCGCCTGATAGTTCTGGCTGACCGGAAGAGTGTACGTGATGTTGCGCTGCGCCGTAGTCGTGGTATTGATGTTCGGACTCGACGGCACCACCAGGGTCTTATCAATATTAACCTTAACCGTAGCATCGCCCTGCCTCTGCATATAGTAAACTTCGAAAACACCAATCTCCCTGTAAGAGCCGCCCATGGTAATAGCCGTATCCTGATGGTTGATTGCCCTGCCGGAGATGATACCGCCGTGGGCATATGTGTTCAGGACTATAACCGGGATCGGCAAGTTGGGTAAGGTTTCCTCAATTACGTTCACGGTCCTTCGCACACTGGACGTTTTGTCATTCAGCAGCGACGTAACGTGATACTCAATATAATACGCAGGCGCACGCGCTACGTTGTTCGGAATTGTTATCCGGTTAAGCATATCCTGCGTAATCTGCGCAGGCGTCATTGAGGACGCACCGGCAGGCGGATTAATAGCCACTACGAGATTTCCGTTTCTATCCAAAATATCAATCTTCGATAGAGGTATCTCGGTAGCATTGTCAGCGTCGCGTACGTTGACACCCGGGTCTGTGTAGGTTTCTTTATCCTTCACAAGCTCAAAGGGGTTTGCGCCGCGGAGCTGTACGACGGGCGGCTGGTCAGGTATATTTATTCTCTGTATCACGCGCAATCCTCTTTGGGCGGTAGCTTCCGACGCCAAAGACCCGTCCGGACACATCTTCTCAGCCCTGTAAACTATAATATACTGGCCCGTGCCGGGCATACCGTTGGGTGGATAGTCAACATCGTCCGTACCGCCACGGGTCAACCTCGCCGGCTTTATGTTAATGTTCACGCCATCTGGCCACTCCAAATTCGCGTTCCAATTTCCATCAAGTCCCATCAACCGCCTGAATCCGCTAATATCGTCATGGTAGAGCGAGTCGGACGTGTTGCCCACGAGCTTTAACGCAAACGTAGTCCTGTCGCAGGCCCATTTATGGTTCTTGTCCACATCAAAGAGCCCCGACTGGCCATCGGCGTTCTCCGCAATCTTATCGGCGCGGTCTGTAGTGTCACCGTAAAGAAAATTCGTCCCCTTCTCGTCGAGAGGGTTGTCGAACTTGACCTCGGTGCAATACAGAAGTATCGATACCGCCGCTACAAAAACGCCAAGAAAAATAACCGCACGTTTCATAACATCCTCCTTAAATTGTCATCATACTATATAATATAAAACGTAAACCGCCCGCCCCGCAAAACTTTTTTACCGCCCCGGCGGCATTATTACATATTAATACACCGCCGCCATACCGTAAATCATACCATACTAGAAGAAAAACGTAACGGCAAACCCACTCAACCCCACCCCGGCAAGAACATACAGCGTATTGCGCAGGAATATGTTGCTGTCAATATCATCCCTCATCTTTTTTACCTTAGAGTAGCTCTCCGCATCGGAATAATTAGGGTTAAACTGGTTATCGCTGTAATCCTTGTACTTTTCGTACTGGTCGGGTATAACGACCCCGTTTATGACAAGCCCGCCCGTGAGTCCGCCCACAAGGAGCGTCGCGCCTGATATGCGCGCCGTAAGCATCAGCGGCGACAGTTTCTTGGCCCGCATTACCTGCGTGGTATCCCTTATTCTGATATTGATACCGCATTCGCCCAGCATCTGCCTGGCCTCGGGAATGGTATCGAACCCCTTGAGCACTTCGGGGAGGCGCCTGCAGTTTTTCTCATTAAAATAGATGCGCGCCAAACTCATCGATACATCCTTGTTAGAAAAGCGCCTGTCTAAAAACAGCGAATAGGCGTCCTTCGCCCTGTCGAACATCTCTAACCTCTCGTATATCTCACCGGCGGTTTTCAACTTCATGCTGTGCGAGTGCTGGTTGATCTTGAACAGGTTGACGTAGGCGTCGGCGGCGAGCTGCTCGTTGCCCATACGCTTGTAAACCTCGGCGATCTCCTCCCAGGCCTCCTCGTTGTTCTGCCTTACACCCATACCGCGCTTGAGGAACTCTATGGCCTTGTCTTCGTGGCCGCTCCCGGCGGCGCCGTAAGCCTTGCCGAGCTCAATGTACTCGGCCTCATCAAGCGCAAGCCCCCTGGCCTCGGCCTGACGCAGGTAATCCTCGCTCTCGGAGAGCCTGCCAGACTGGATGCTCAGGAGCGCGAGCATGAATAGCACCCGCCCATCGGCGTCGCCAGCCTGCACTATGGCGTCGTACTCGGAGCGCGCCCTGTCTATGTTGCCCTGTTCCTGATAGATCATCGCCATCTCAATGGTGGCCGGCAGGCGCAACGCCGGATTGCGGGCGGCGGTCTCGGCGGCGGTCATGGCCTCGGAAAAGCGCTCGGCTCCGCGCAGGTACTCGGCGCGGCGCAGTTGAAGCGCGGGGTAGTCGCGGGATTTGGCTATAACGGCGTCTAAGTGGTGCACGGCCTTGGAGTAAGACTCCGCACGGCCGGCCAAAAGCGCGCCGGCGTACTGGTACCCTATGAGCGACGCATTTTTCTGGATCGCCCTCTCAACCGCCGTAAAGACCGAAAGGGCATTCTCACGGGTGAACCTGCCCTCGTTGGCCAAATTGTTGCCGAACGCCTCAAGCGACTTGAGGTCCTTGCCCCAAACGGTGTTGCCGAACGCCGGAGTGTTCTTCGCGCCGGGGTCCATGGCCTCGGCGATCTTGGTCAGACAAGCCTGTAAGCCGGCCTCAAAATCATTATGCCTTATATCCACCGAAAACCGTTCGACGGTAGCGGCCTCCTTAAGCCAGTATAGCTCCATGGTGTAACGGGTGGTACGCCCGTCCTTCTGGGGCTGGTACTCCTGATAGACAAGGTGGGTAGCGCCGAGCTTTTGGGCGGCGTCTATGTAGCCCGCCCTGTTAAGCCGCCGGCTGTAGTCGCGGAAGTTGGGCAGCACGCCGCTTATCTGCTCCATAGTAAACGCGTGCGTACGCGGAAAGGAGGCGATTTTGTAATGCGTGAATATCTCGCCGGCCGCAGAGATCCACTTGGTACGGGTCTCAGTCTCGTAAACTGCGTAGATGGGGCGGCTTATGAGCACCTTGTAGGTACCCTCAAACGGCGGCAACTGCCTCTTGACCACCTCGGGCGCCGCTTTGGCGGCCGACTCCTCCTTCTTGCCGAACAGGTCATCTATGTCGGATTCGGAAAAATTGCTGCCGCCCGATGAGGCCGGCGGCGACGAGGAGGCCCCGTCGTTACCGAAAAGATCGTCGTAGCCTTCGGCCTGAACAGCCGCGCCAAGGCACAAAAACAGCGCAAAAACCGTCGCGCACCGCACCAAAACAGAGAACTTTTTCATCAACACTCTCCCCAAAACGCGTCTTACCGCGCCGTTTGTTCCTTTTAACCATAATCAAACTCGGTGACAAAACACCTTATCTTTATAAATTTATATTGATTTTGCTTAAATAGCAAGCATTTAATTAAAAATTTTATAAATATAATGCGTTGAGGGAGCAAAAATATTGTTTTTGAGCAAAAAAACGGCTCTCTACAGGCAAAAAACGGCCGCAACACCGCTTCCGCCCCTATTCTATAATATTATATATGGCGCTCCCGCCCTGTTGCCGCCCCCGCCATTGAAAATTGCTCCTTTTACTCGGCGCCAGCACCGAACGGCTGCCACCCCCTCGCATCCCCACGATATCCGCTGCCCATACGGCTTTTTCTTTGTTTCTTCCCGGCAGTCGAAGAACATCAGTACGGGACGACGCCAAAAGCGCCGAATTTCCTTTTCTTTCGGAAATCCTGTCGCATTACCCCCTTATCCACCTGCCAGCAACAACCCCAAAAGCGCGGCAAACAATGTAGGTACAGCGACACACAAGCCATAAGCAACGAATTTGCCGAAACCGAATTTTATCCCCTGGCTACGCAGTATCCCCAACCACATCACACCCGCCAACGCGCCTATGGGCGTAAGGTATGCCCCAATGTTCGAACCTATAACGGCGGCATAGGTCGCGGTCAGGTTACCGCTCCCCATCAAAAGCGACGAGAATAAAACGCTCATAGGTATATTGTTTATCAAATTCGCCGCCAATGTGGAAGCTATTCCGTATGTGAACAAAGTATTCCCTGAATTTAATAATTCCGCTATTTTCTCCGTCGTCCCTGAACTTTCCAGCGCAAGCACTATGATAAACATCGAGATAACAAGAGGAATAACCTCCCAGGGAGTCCGGACGACAGTACTAAAAAGTTCCACAGGCCTGCGGCGAATAAAAAGCGATATCAGAAAAACACCCGATACCAACATTGTGAATCCCGCAACCGAAATAAGCCACATCGGAATATGTATGAAGCCGGAAACCGTCAACATCAATGTACATACAATCAGCATCACCAGGCCGAAAACAAGTAATGTTTTTTGTTTTATTACTACATTTTCGCACATAACGCTAACCGGTTGTTTCAAGCGCTTGCGGAAAATAGCATATAATACCGCAAACGCCATTACTACCGCAAAAAGCGCAGGCAGCGCCATGACCTTCAAGTACGCGAAAAAGTCTATTCCTGCCATCGTTCCAAGATATATATTGGTAGGATTGCCTATGATAAGAAGCATACTGGCGGTATTTGCCGCGACAAACTCAGAAACGAGATACGGAACGGAATCTACATTAGCATTTTTAGCGAAATAGCAAATAAACGGGGTAAACGTAAGAATAACCACATCGTTAGAGGTAAACACGGTGAGCGCCGACACCATGCAATAAAATATAATGAATAATCTGACCTGATTTCCACCACACTTTTGCACAGCTAAATTAGCAAGATATCTAAAAAAGCCCATTTCATCTAAAAATACCGAAAGAAGAGTCATTGAAAGGAAAAGGGCTAAAATTTTTAATGGATTGATATCCGAATCCGCCATCAACCCATTTGCAGCCTCATGCCATGACAGCAACCCCAAAAACAGTAACATGAGCGCACCTAAAAGCGCCGGAATAAAGAAAATACTGACGTCATAACCCCTGATCTTAATCTGCGGCTTAATCAGCGCAAGCGCGATAGTGCCGGTACACGCAATTGCGGAAATAAAAACAGTCACCACATCATTTTCCTCCCGTATACACCGGGATGCACACACATTTTAAGCATGAATCCGCTTCATTCCTGTCTCATCACCATGTTAAATGTACGGTAATGCTTATTTTTCGGTTCAACCGTTAATTCGGAAACGCCCGGATCGGGCAACGTCAAAAAACTCCGCACTCCACATCCTACCGCACGCCAACGATTAACGATACCCGCTCTTTCGCACCGTCTATCCCCATTAGCGTACCCTTAACCAGATATGTCCCCTCAGCCACTGCCGCGCCTTTCCTGTCTGTCAAATCCCACGACCCTATACGGCGCTTGCCGGTGCCGGCGGATTTATCCGTAATGCCTATGGTCTTGACGAGCGTACCGAACGCATTGTAGACAGACAGCTTTCCGTCCCTGACCGCCCTGCCCTGCCGGAAGATGTTTACATTCCCCAACCGCCTTGACACCGGATTGGGCCCTGCGGTAACCACGCTCGCCGTTATCACCACCGGAGGGACCAGCGCGACATCGTCATTAACATTATCCGGTATAATCCTGTCACCTGACTTTACCGCTATGGGCATCTCCTCGAAAATCGCCACATACATGGTATCGCGCCGCACAAGCAAGTCTGTTCTGGCCGCAGTCATAACACCGTCGCTCCATTTGACAAACTGGTATCCGTTGTCGGGAACCGCAGTAACAAGCGGGCCGGACAGATCGTAGCGAACTATGTGGACTAAGGTATCGACAGGCGCTTCCGCGACAACATCCGAATCATCATCACCCGGCACGTTAGCAAACGGCTCAATTTCAATGGTACCGCCATCACCATCAACAACATCATCGCCTCCGTCAACAACATCATCACCACCATCACCTGTGTCATCACCGCTGTCGTCAACATCGGGAGGCGGGGGCGGAATCCACTCGCCGGTCACGACCTTGCCGCCGGCGCCGCCTACGTACATCACACTGAAGGGGATGAGCTCGAAGATCGCCACTACATCAATATCCTCCTGCACATTGGCGTCAACGCGAACGCTGTCCGTCACGCCGTCGCTCCACTTCGCGAAGCGCCAGCCGACTGTAGTCGGATGCACCATCGCCCGCACGGTCGGGCCGGTCCCGCCTATAGCGCGCTTATAAGCAGCCGGCAATGTTGCGGCGGCCCCCGAATTGTCTATGCGCAAAATACCGTTGCCCTCTACATTATAGGTCAGCGTTGCGGTATCGGAAACAAAAATCGCCGTGAACACAGTGTCCTGCCACGCGGTATCCGCGGCCCGGACGGCAGTGCCGGCCGTACCCCTTGGCTCATCGTCCCATCGCACAAACTTGAACCCGGCAGCGGGCACTGCCTCTACCCGCGGGCCTGTAGACCCGTACTCCACCATGTTCCTTGATGTGTCCGATACTCCGAAGCCCACCGTGTCCGTACCTGTACCCACTATAACCCGCCCGTTGGCCCGCGCGGTGTAGGCGATTTCGTACTTCCTGAGGACAAAGCGCGCCTCTATCTCCACATCGCCGGAGAGTTCCGACAGCGCGACCGTCAAACCGCCATTCGAAATACCCGCAACCTTAAAGCCGTCATATTGACCGGCGGCAAGCTTTTCATCACCGAGATACCATCCCGCAAACGACTCCCCTATATCTGTCAGGCCCGCGGTTACGCCCGCGCCGCCAATACCCGGATTTACCGTCTGCCGGTGGATCGCCGGGGCCTGCGCAGACGAGCCCGAAAGCTGTCCGCCGAGGCCGGCTTTGAAAGTCATCGTGTATGTGGGGATCCCCCTCTTAATATAAGGATAGTTGTTCGCCCAGCCCCAGATCGTATCCGTCGCGAAAAGCCACGAGTAAGTGGCGTCGTTCAGCATCTCCACGGTGGTCTTGCCGGTCCCACCACCGGCTGAGGCAGCCTGCCCGGACCGCTCCGTGTCCCAAAAACTGTTTGAAACCGTACCCAAGTCGCTGTTGACCCCGGCAAGCCCGCCCACGGCGCTGCTGCCGGTCACGGTACCTGCGAAGTACGACAGTGCAACCGTGCTCGCGGAGTTTTCGCCCACAAGCCCGCCCACCGCCGTCTCACCGGCGACATCGGCAAACGAGTAGCTGCGCCAGACCGCCCCCATATCGGTGTTGCGCCCAAGCAGCCCACCCGCCCGCTGAACGCTGCCGGTTACCGTTCCCGTGGTATAACACCCTATTATACTGCCGCGATCGCTGGACCCCACAAGCCCGCCGACGGAGGTCCCGCCGCTTACATCCGCCGACGAATAGCTTGATACTACAACGGTCCCCGGCGCAAGAGCAAAATCAAGGCCGCCCACCAAACCGCCCACATCAACTACCCCAACCACCCGACCCGATGTGTAGCAGCCATCTACCCGCGTACGCACCATACGGCCCACAAGAGCGCCCACGTACCTGTGCCCGGCCACGGATTCAGCGTGAACGTAGAGGTTACGTATCTCCGCGCCGCGCGCAAACCCGAACAGGCCGATATTAGCCCCCTCAACCTCGCTCGCGATATTGCGGTTTATGTAAAGCCCGCTTATCGCAAACCCCTTGCCGTCAAACCGCCCGGAAAACGCCTTCGTGGAGTCCAACACCTCCGCGTCGGCCCCCGTGCCGTCAGAATACAGCACAACCCGCCGGCCTATGGGCGCAAACCCCAAACCTTCGTTTAAGTCGCGGCTGGGCGAGGCGTCTATGGGGCCGGTCAGTTCGTAAGAACCGTCTAACGGGAATTCCCCGTCTACGCCTATCTTCAGGAGATCGTCAAAGGTGGATATCTGTATAGCCCCGGCAACCTGTGAATAGGCGGAAGCGGCAAAAACCACGGCAAAGAGGGCGGCAACGCAGGCAAAACGCCCGCAGCGGCTGGCAGTCATCATATCAAATCTCCGGGATGGGGTGGTACCTGTATCTATATACATATATTATACACTAAAAACGCCCGGATTACAATCATTGTTTGCGTAAATAAAGGGCGGCCGGGAACGACCGCCCCTGCACAGCAATATTTTGGGGCCTGATATCCTTAAATCCCCATTCAAACAAGGCGCTCAAGGCTGATAAACAGGACGCGCCCTGTCTATCTCGGCCATATCCTCGGCCGTCAGCACTACCTTGGCCGCGCCCACGGTCCTCTCGGCCTGCAACGGCTTGCGCATACCCACAATCGCTGCGGTAACCGCCGGATTGTGCAGCGTCCAGGCTATCGCTACCTCCGCCGCGTAGACCCCCTTCCTCTCCGCCACCGTCTTGAGAACCTCCACAAACTTCAAGTTCGCGGCTAGCCTCGCGCCGGTATAGTTAAAATCCCTCTTGCGCCAGTCGTCGTCGGACAGCGAGGCTATACGCTCAGGCGTCATCCGGCCCGTCAGCAGCCCGGAGGCCATCGGCGAGTAAACTATCACCCCAATGTCCTTACTGTAGCAGTACGGCAGAATATCCGGCTCAATAGAGCGGTTAATCAGGTTGTACGGCGGCTGCAAAGAGGCTATCGGTGCAATCTTGGCCAGCCGCTCCATCTGCTTCACGCCGTGGTTCGAAACCCCTATCCAGCGCACCTTGCCCTCCTTCTGCAGCTTGACCATCTCCCCCCACGCCTCCTCAATGTCGGCATTAGGGTTGGGCCAGTGGATCTGGTAGAGGTCTATGGCCTCCACCCCCAAACGGCGCAAACTGCCCTCGGCCTCCCTGCGCACGCTCTCGGCCTTGAGCCGGGGAAACGCCTCGCGCGACTTGTTGTTCTCCTCGTCCCAGCAAAGCCCGCACTTGGTGAAAACATACGGCTTGTCGCAGTCAAGCATATCCCTGAGCGCGGCGCCCACAACCTCCTCGCTGTGGCCCAGCCCGTAAACGGCGGCCGTGTCTATCCAGTTCACCCCAAGCTCCACCGCCCTGTGAATGGCGCCTATGGAATCACTATCGTCCTGCTCACCCCACCCCCACTGCCACGAACCGCCTATAGCCCACGCGCCAAGCCCAACGCGGGAAATCATCATGTCACTGTGCCCAAGCCTGCGCTTTTCCATAAAATACCCCCTTACGATAAAGATGTACCGATACCACCATCATAGTAATATACAAGATTACGAAACGATTGGCAAGGATATTTTTACACAGCGGGAAATACGGGGATTTTCCGCGACGCATTTCCCATTAAAAAACTGTAACTTGCGCTTTTCTGCAAAAAACGCTGTTCTGAGACGAAAAATCAAGAGATTTTTTGACACTACTCCCGATTTAATGGGAAATACGGTTAATCGCGGACGGTAAATTGGGGTTTAGCGTTGTGTTCACGTTTTGTGGGGGCGCGATTCATTGCGCCCGTATGCAGTGCGAAATTTAACCATGGGGCCGGGCCGCATTGCTGCACTATTGCGGGGCCGCGGAGTTCTGCAAACAACGCGCACTATACAGGCCCGTCTTGTAGTAGTAGTGCCTGTCCACGCCTGCGCCGTCGTAGCCCATGTACCGGACCCAGGCGTAGCTCGCATCGTTCTCCGTGGCGCTCCACCAGTAGCCGTAGTCGCCGACATTGATGAAACTGCCGCCGTAGCCGCGGCCGCCGGGCAGGGCCGAAAAGCTAAAATCATCCGTACCGTTACCTTTTCTGCTCCAACCGGTTTTTGATTTCAACTTTCTGCCCGCAATCTTATCCCCACCGGCAGTCTCAACCAAATCGTCCCAATCACTATTACTCGGCAACCTCCACCCCGCCGGACAAGCGCTCATCGCCGTATTCCAGTCGTAAAGCCGCCCATACTTCTGGCAGTTATCGTCTTTATTTTTATAACATGAGGATTTACCGATTTGATAGTTCAAATTTTCCGCCATCCAAGTCTGATTCCCAATCCTTACAGTACGATACGTCTTACCATCCCTCGGATCCGTAAAAGTGCCCAAACTGACAGATGGTGCAGCAACAGAAACCGTATTCGGCTTCTGTACCGATTTAACCTGCTGTTGAGGCTGCGGCGACGGTGCGGGCGGAACAACCGTCTGTTGCTGACTTGCCGGATGGCTTGTTTCCATGAATTTTTTGTACATTGCCGCGCCGGACTGCTCGCCTATCTGCGTATCTACTACAGCAACATTTCTTATCGGCACCTTGAGGCCTTGGGCAAAAACGCCGGAGAATAGGAGCATTAACAGCAATAGGGTCAATCTCTTCATTTAAAAAACCCTGTCTTTGGAGAAATGGGGTAAAATGACCAAATATGACCGCAATAATGGGCGCGAGAAATCGCGCCCATTCATAACCAATGCCAAAATTACGCCTCAACAGCCGGCGCTTCGGCGGGTACTTCCTTCTTGGGCGCGTCTTCGAACGGGTCGTTTATTACCACGTCCGTGTCGTCGCCGTCTTCGCCCTCACCCTTTTTCCTGGCGAGTTTGATTTCCGACTCCGGCTTGATGGGGAACGCGGCGCGGTGGTCGGCCCACAGCTTGCCGTCCTTGCCCTTGAAGAACTCGCCGATGCTTAGGATGATCTTGCGGCCCTCCATATCGAACTCGGTAACTGTAGCCGGGATCTTGTCGCCCACCTTGTACACGCGCGACGGGTGGTTGACGTCCTCGCCGAGCTGGTTGAGCGGCACGAGGCCCTCGACTTCGTCTTTGAGGCTTACGACCATGCCGCGGTCGAGTATGCGCGCGACCTCGCACGACGGGAACTCGGTGCCCACGGTGTACTCCTTCGCCAGATCGCCCCACGGATCTTCGGTGAGCTGCTTGATGCCCAGCGATATGCGGCGGCGCTCCTGATCGATATCGAGCACCTTGCTCTCCACGATATCGCCCTTCTTGAGAATCTCGCCTGGGTGGTTGATCTTCTTCGTCCACGACATGTCGGAAACGTGAATGAGGCCATCTACGCCCTCCTTGAGTTCCACGAACGCGCCGAACGCGGCGATGTTGCGCACCTTGCCCTTGAGTACGGTGCCGATAGGGAACTCCGACGGCACGTTCTCCCACGGGTCCGGCTCAAGCTGCTTGAAGCCGAGCGATATCTTCTGGCTCTCCTTGTCGATCTTGAGCACAACGGCCTCCACGATGTCGCCGATGCCGACGATCTTCGACGGGTGCTTGATGTGCTGGGTCCACGACATCTCGGAGATGTGGATGAGGCCCTCGATCCCCTTTTCAAGCTCCATGAACGCGCCGTAATCGGTAATGGACACGATCTTGCCGCGCACCTTGGAACCTTCGGGGAACTTGTCCTCGATGCCCTTCCATGGATGTTCCGTGAGCTGCTTAAGACCTAAGGAGATGCGCTCCTTGTTCTCGTTGAAGTCGAGCACCTTGATCTGGAGCTTGTCGCCCAGCGCCACGATTTCGGAGGGGTGGTTGACGCGGCCCCACGACATATCGGTAATGTGCAGCAGGCCGTCTACGCCGCCGAGGTCTATAAACGCGCCGAAGTCGGTGATGTTTTTGACGGTACCCTCGCGCACCTGGCCCTTGTCGAGCTCGGCGAGGATTTTTTCGCGCATAGCGCTGCGGTCTTCCTCAAGTATTACCCTGCGGGAGACAACGATGTTGCGGCGGGTCTTGTTGACCTTTATAACGCGGAACGTAAACGTCTGGCCGATTATGGCGTCCATGTCGGGAATCTGGCGCAGGTCAATCTGCGAGCCCGGCAAAAAGGCGTCCACACCGAACAGGTCCACAACCACGCCGCCCTTGATGCGGCGGACGAGGCGGCCCTCAACGGTGTCCTGCTTCTCGAATACGTCGTAAATCTTGTCCCAAACCTTGAGGAAGTCGGCACGGGATTTCGAGAGGATGATCTGCCCCTCGCTGTCCTCGACCTGCTCCAGAAACACATCTATCTCGTCGCCCGGCTTGTAGTCCTGCACGTTCTTGAACTCGGAGAGCTGTATTATGCCCTCAGACTTGAAGTTGACGTCAATGATAACTTCCTTGTCGGTGATGCGGAGAATCCTGCCCTTCACCACCTGATTCTCTTCAATGCCCTCGAGCGACTTGTCGTAATCCTTGAGAATGTCGTCCACCTGCCCGGGGAGGTAAAAACTTTCTTCGAAATCGGAGAGGTCAACCGAGTTGCCCGAGGCGTCTACGCCTGTGACGGGCTTCTTTTTGAGTTCAACTTCTGACATATTAGGGGTTACTCCTTCTTACTGCGTACTGCAATTGGTTAAGGTTTAAGGTTTGGACGCATTGACAGCGGCGGCCGGGGAGCCGTCCCTGCGCAAACATCCGGTTTATTGCTGTGGATATCCCGATTGCGGAACATCCGGTTAATCTATAATATTTTATGATGACAGCAAGCGGCCACAGGCGGCCGCACCCGCGTCACGTCTTAACTTTGTTGACAATGAACATTATCTGATCCTCAAGCGTCATACCCGTGGTATCCATCTCTATCGCGCCGCCGGCTTTCGTTAACGGGCTGTTGGCGCGGGTCGAATCCTTGTGGTCCCTCGCCTCTATATCCTTTATCAGCTCCTCCACCGACTTACTGACCCCCATCGCCGCGAAATCCTTCTGGCGGCGGCGGGCGCGCTCCTCTACGGAGGCAACCATGAATATCTTCACATCGGCGTCCGGGAAAACTACGGTACCTATATCCCTGCCCTCGCAAACCACCGACCGCCCCTGCGCGGCCTGCCTCTGCTGCTCAACAAGGAACTTCCTGACCACATCCCTCGCGCAGTAATCCGAGACGCTTTTGGTAACCGCGTCGGAACGGATATCCGCAGAAACGTCGTCCCCGTCCATGATTACCCGCACATCCGGCGGCAAGCCCTCAAACGCGATCGTCGTATGGGCCATTATGATACCCAGCGCGGTATCGTCGTCGTAGCGGATTTTCAGGCGCTGCGCCTTGAGCGTAACGGCCCGGTACATCGCCCCGGTATCAAGGTACGTGATGCCCAACCGCGCCGCGACCGCCTTAGCCGTCGAACTCTTACCCGACCCCGCAGGGCCGTCAATCGCAATTATCATATCATCGCCGTATGATATATATTAAATAAGATATTAAAGCTATTCAATATATATCATGGGCGTGCGAAAATGCAAATTTTTGAAAAAATTGATGCGTACGGGGACCCATCCCTAAACCCGCAAGTCGGGCGACCCTATATCCTTATATAATGCCCCGCGCTCGATTACCGGGTCGACGTAGTCCCTTATGAACTCCCCCACCTGCTCCGGCGCGCGGCCCACGAACTGGCGGACGTCCATTATAGCGGACAGGTCGGCGGCGGTCATCCCGAAAACCGGGTCCCCCGCGATCCGCTCCATCAAATCGTTCGCCCCGCCCTCGACCTTGACCTTTTTCCCCGCCTCCATAGAGTGGACACGGATGCGCTCGTGCAGTTCCTGGCGGTCGCCGCCCTTTTTGACGGCCTCCATGATGATGTTCTCGGTAGCCATAAACGGCAGCTCTTCGTTTATGTGCTTCGCGATGACTTTTGGGTACACGACAAGCCCGCCGCATACGTTGATGGCGATGATCAGCGCCGCGTCCGCCGCGAGGAACGCCTGCGGGATGGATATCCGCTTGTTGGCGGAGTCGTCAAGCGTCCGCTCGAACCACTGCTCGGCGGCGGTCATGGCCGGGGAGAGGGCGCTTGACATCAAAAAGCGGCAAAGCGCCGTCAGCCGCTCGCTGCGCATCGGGTTGCGCTTGTAGGCCATGGCCGACGACCCGACCTGCCCCTTCTCAAACGGCTCCTCGACCTCCTTGAGGTGCTGCAGCAGGCGGATATCATTGGCCAATTTGTGGAGAGACTGCCCAAGCCCGCTCAAAAGGGACGCCGCCTGCGAGTCGACCTTCCTCGTGTACGTCTGCCCCGTCACCGGGAAAACGTCGTCAAACCCCATCTTCCCGGCTACGGCTTTGTCAAGCGCCCTGACCTTTTCGTGATCACCGTCAAACAGGTTGAGGAACGACGCCTGCGTCCCGGTAGTCCCCTTGACGCCCCTGAATTTAAGGGCCGACTCGAACCTCTGGATATCGTCAAAATCCATCAGCAAATCATAAATCCACAGGCAGGCCCGCTTGCCGACGGTCGTGAGCTGCGCCGCCTGAAAGTGGGTGAAACCGAGAGCCGCAAGTTCAGCGTTGTCTATGGCAAACTTTTTAAGGGCGGATATCAGGGCGGCAAGGCGCCCAAGCAGTATGCGGCACCCCTCGCGCATCTGTATCAGGTCGGTATTGTCCCCCACAAACGCGCTGGTCGCGCCAAGGTGTATAATCGGCATGGCAGACGGGCAGACCGCGCCGAAAGCCTTGATGTGCGCCATAACATCGTGCCGGGTCTCCTTCTCGAACGCGGCGGCGGCGGCGAAGTCTATATTGTCGACGTTGGCCCGCATCTCGGCGATCTGGCCTTCGGTGATGGGGAGGCCAAGGTCCCGCTCGCACTCGGCGAGGGCGGCCCAAAGCCTGCGCCACGTCCCGAATTTGCGCGCAGGGGAAAACAGCGCAAGCATCTCGCGGCTGGCGTAGCGCTCCGACAGGGGGTTGGTGTATTCGTGTTCGTTTGCCATGACAAAAATATAATAGATGCCGCAGATAATATGGGGTTTATGTTTTGGCGGCAGCCCGAAACGGCGCCACGCAGGGTGGCAACGGCATACCGGCCCCACAAAAAGCAATTTTTCGTTGATTTTGCCGCAAGGTTAATGTATATTGTTATATAAAGATACCGTAATAAGGAGGTATTTTATGGCTACAACTGCCGATATGTGCATTTCCGTTGACCCGGAGACCAAAGCCGGGGCGGAGGAGTTATTTGCCACGTTTGGTATTACTGTTGATGAGGCAGTGAATATGTTCCTGCACCAGTCTCTGCTTACGGGCGGCCTGCCGTTCAGCCTGCAGCAACCGCGCTACAATGAGGAGACCGAGGCGGCTATACGCGAGGCGCGGGATATAGCAGCCGGACGAATCCAGACGAAGACGTACAAAAGCGTTGCGGAGATGAACGCAGACATAGACGCCGATCCGCCCGGATTGGTTTCTTGTTTACAAAATTGACAAAGGAGATCTGATTCTGACGGCTTCTCGAACGGGTACACACGCAGATTTGTTCAAAAAATAGCGGCCAATTCGTTAAGCGGTGTTTAGCGAATAAAATAAGGAGATATAACATGAAAAAAAGAAATGCCGAAGCCCGCACACACGGCGGGGAAACCGGGATCAAGGCAGGGCACCGGATGCAGGGGCGCGTTTGAACCAGCGTGTCCACGATTCTGTCGAGCTCGGATTTGACTTTTTCGGTCATGCTGACATCCCTCCCGTACATAATTCCCGGCAGAAAATCAAGTTTATCCCGACCCCGAATATTTTTTTTATTTATTTCTTGACCTTAGCCCCTACATATAGTATCTTATAGTGTAGCTTTAACTACATCTTGTAGATAAAGACACGCAAACATTGCCAAAAAAACATCAAAAAAAGGGTGCTATAAGACTATGATTTTACGAAAATTATCCATCTTCGGCTTCAAATCTTTCGCGGAAAAGACCGAACTTTCTTTCGGTGGGGGGATGACCGCCGTCATCGGGCCAAACGGGTGCGGCAAGAGCAATGTGGTAGACGCCATCCGGTGGGTTTTCGGGGAGCAGCGGGCCTCCATGCTGCGCAGCGCCAACATGCAGGAGGTCATTTTTTCGGGCACGCAGAGGCGCCAGCCCCTCAATCTGGCGGAGGTCACCCTTATAATAGAGAACAACAAGGGCATCCTGCCGGTCGAGTACGGGGAGGTGGCCATCACGCGGCGGGTGTACCGCAACGGGGAGAGCGAATACCGCCTGAACAAGGTCCCCTGCCGGCTCAAAGACATCCAGAACATCTTTTTGGATACCGGGCTGGGGAGCAGCGCCTATACTACTATAGAGAACAAGATGATCGAGAAGATCCTCTCCGACAAGGCCGAGGAGCGCCGGATCCTGTTCGAGGAGGCCGCCGGGATCGGCAAATACAGGCAGTCGCGCAAGGAGACCCTCTCCAAGCTCGACAAGACGCGCCAGGACCTGCTGCGCATCTGCGACAAGGTCACGGAGTCGGAGCGCCAGGTCAAAAACCTCGCCCGCCACGTCGAAAAGGCGAAAAAGTACGCTACAAACAAAGACGCGCTTAAATCCATAGAAATAGCCTTCGAAAACAGGAAATACGCCGCGCTTACCGAGGAACTGCGGCAGCGCAAGGCGTTTTTGGAGGAGGCGGGGGCGCGCTACGAGGTGCTGCGGGCGTCCATAGCCACGGCCGAATCGCGGGTGGACAAGATGTCGCTTGAGGCCATAGACAAGGAGCGGAACCTGCAGATTGCCTCGCGCGTGGTGGCCGAGGCCGGCGAGAAGATCGTCGAGATAGACAAGGACGTCTCCATAGCCCGCGTGCGCCTGAAGAGCCTCGGAGCCGACATCGTGCGGCTTGACGACGAGGCGGCGCAGCTCGACAGGCAGGTCGAGGAGAAGACGCAGACCAAAATGCACATTGAGATGAGCCTCGTGGAGCGCGAGGCCCACCACCGCGAGAGCGCCGAGCGCACCGCCGGCGCGGGCGGCGAGCTGGCGCGGTTCGAGGAGCAGCTGGCCGCAAAAAGGCGCGAGGCGGACCAGCTCGGGCGCGAGCAGGTAGAGCTGGCCAACCAGATCGGCGAGGCGAAGAGCAAACACAACGCCTCGGCGTCGGCGCTAAACGGCGCGTTTGACGGCAAGGCGCGCAGCGAGCGCGAAATTCACAATTTAGAGTCGCGCTTCGACGAGCTCAACGACGCGGTAGAGGCCTGCCGCACGCAGCTCGCGCACGAAACCGACGCCAACAGCAACCTCTCGCAGGCGCGGGAGACGCTTCTGGGCCGCATAGAAAAAGAGAACGAGCGCTACGACGAGCTGGTAGAGAAGGAGAAGTACCTCGCGGCGCAGATATCCTCAAACCAAAAACTCCTGTCGCAGCTTGAGGGGCTCAACGCGGCGTTTGAGGGGTACGAGGCGGGTGTCAAGGCGCTCCTTACCGCAAAGCCCGCCGGCCTGCGCGGTATCGCGGCGGACCTTATCAGCGTAAGCGACGACGGCCTGCTGCCGCTCGTTGAGAAACTGGCGGGGAACGTCATCCAGACCGTGGTCTTTGATACCGACGCACAGCTTGAGGCGGCGGTGGAGTTCCTGAGAAACGAGAAGGCCGGGTCGGCGCGGATGGTGTCATTAGAGAGCCTGAACCGGTTTTCGGGCGCGGGCGGCCAGGGGCGGGCGGCCATACAAAATATATTGTCGTCGACAAGCGGGCTGCGGGACGTGCGGGCGCTTATCAATACCGATGACGGCTGCTCGGTCCTCGCCGACCGCCTCTTCGGGAACTTCGCAATCGCCGATGACTACCGCACCGCCGCCGAGGCCGCGCGCCAGCTCGGCGCGGGGGGCGCGGTTATATCCATAGCCGGCAACATTATATGCGGCGGCGACGGCAGCGTTATCGCGGGGGAATCCAAAAACGAGGCCGCAGGCATACTCCAGCGCAAGCAGCAGATCGAGAAGCTGACCGTCGATATCGGCCAGTACGAGAAAGACCACCACGCTGTGCTGACGGATAAGGAAAACTGCATAATCACCCGCGACGAGGCCAAGTACGCGCTCGTCGAGGTCAACGAAAAAATCAACAAAAGCCAGCGCCAGCAGCAGGAGCAGCAGACCACCATCCGCCACTACGAGACGGAGATGCAGACCATCACCCAGCGCGTGCAGTCGCTCACGCCGGAGATGGAGGCGCAGGCGGCCAGAATACGCGGACTGCAGGACAATATCTCCACTATAGACGCCGAGATCGCCACACTCAACAGCCGCCGCGACGCGCTTGACGAGCAGGAATCGGCGGCGCGGGCCGGCGTGCAGGCAATGGAGGATGAGCACAAGGCGCTCGCCGAGAAACTCAAAAACGTAGAAATCGAAACGTTCGGCCTGGCCAACACCATCGCCAACAACAAGCGCGACATAGAGCGGCTGACGACGGAGATATCGCAGGCCGGCGCTGTCAAGCAGGTAAAGATCGAGGAGAAGGAGATGTGCCGCGCCGAAATAGCCGGCCTTGAAAACGGCAGCGCGGACCTTGACGCCGAGCTCGAAGCCGCAAAGGCAAAACGCACGGAGCTTGAGGCCGAAAGGGATCTGGTGCGCGAGGACTACAACGGCTGGATGCTGCTGATAGATGAACTGCGCAAGGAGATAAAGGCCATGAACAGTGAGCACGGGGACGCCGGCAACAAGATCCACGACGCGCAGCTCAAGCGGGACCACGCCGAGCAGGAGCGCAGGTACGGGCGCGAGAGGATGTTCGAAGCGTACGAGATAGACCTTGAGGGGCTTGAGCAGGAGGGGCTCGCGGAAATAGACGAAGACGACGAAGCGGTTACGCGCGAGATAGCCATGTACAAAGAGCGCCTCAAGCACATAGGCATGGTGAACATGGCGGCGCTTGACGAGTTTGAGACGGAGAGCGCGCGCCTGCAGGAGTTCACGACGCACAGGGACGACCTGCAGGGCGGCGTCGACAAGCTCGAAGACGCTATAAAGAAGCTTGACAAGGAGGCAAGGGAGAAGTTCATCGCCACGTTCAACGAGGTGCAGAAGCACTTTATGGAGATGTTCACCACGCTCTTCGAGGGCGGCGAGGCGAGTTTGACGCTGCAGGAAGGCGTTGACCCGCTTGAAGCGGAAATAAACATAAGCGTAAGGCCCACCGGCAAGAAGATGGGCGGCATACAGCGGCTGTCGAGCGGCGAAAAGGCGCTTACGGCTATATCGCTGCTGTTCGCGCTCTACTTGGTCAAGCCATCGGCATACTGCATCCTCGACGAGCTTGACGCGCCGCTTGACGACGCCAACATTTCGCGTTTTGTCAATGTGTTAAGAAAGTTCGCCGAGAAGACGCAGTTTATAGTAATTACGCACAACAAGAGGACCATGGAGGCCGCGGACCTGCTCTACGGCGTTACGCAGCAGGAACTCGGCGTCTCGACTATCGTATCGGTGAAGTTTGAGGAGGCGGGGGTCAGGGCGGCGTAAAACTCGGCGCGCGTGCATGAAGATGCGATTCATTTTTCGTTACGGTGGTTCTTCTGCACCAGCGCCATGTAAGACTTGAGGTCCTGAGTATTCTCGTTTGGCGAGGCCAACGAAGCCTTTACGGCAATGCCCACCGTATGCCCCGCCACGGTGAACGCGCTCTCTTTGGTTTTGTTGATTATGCGCTCCCTGACGACAGCGGTCCCCTCTTCACCTGTCATGGGCAATAACATCAACAGTTCGGGGGAGCTTCCCGAACCTGCTCTGCCGATAAGGTCAACATCGCGCAGCAACGGCTCTAACAGTACGAACAGCTGGGGCAGCAGTTCCGCGGTATCTTCAGGCTTAAGGGGCCTTGCCCCGTCCGGACGGATTATTTTGTCTATAGATACGAATATCGTGGCGAACGGCGTTTTGTAGCGCAGGCTGCGCTTTATCTCTTTGTTCATCAGGAAGAAAAGATTGTTGGCGTTGAGCGCCTCGGCAGGCAGCTTTATCTTTACGCTCGCCGTACCGGCATCAACCGCCGGCGCGGGCGCCTGCGGCTTCCTGTTATCCATAAACGCGCCGTTCGCCGCGTCATACGACTCCCTGAAACGGTCGGTGAGGCGCTGCCTTACATCCATCAGCACGCTGCGTGGTATCTGTTCCTGCTGCGCAAGCTGGGAGAACATTTGCGTTTGCAGCTGCGCGAGTATATTTTTCAGCGAATCGCTCGTGTTCCCGCTGTCGGCGCCGCAGGCCTCCACAGCCATCTTCGAGCTGACCTCCTCTATGTAGCCGGTCAGCATATCGGGGAGCTTCGACGCGTCGCCGCCGGTGCTCTGGCGTATCTCGGAGGCCAGCAGTATGAGGCGCGCGGCCTCTTCGGGCTTGGACTGTATGGCGGCCACAAGGTCGGTAACCGACGCGCCCATCGACTCGGCGGCCTCCTTGAGCGAATCGGACAGCGCCTCGCTATCCATCTTTAACCCAAGCATGCGGACAAGCTCAAGATAATCGCCGAGCGTCATCCCGTCGGCGAGCAGAGACTCCTTGAGGTGCGGGAGGATGTTCATAAGCTCCGCGTTGCCCGGCAACATGCGGCGGATGGTGTGCGCAAGGCGGTTGAGCGGCGTCTTGCCGGATTTGTACTCCTCACGCACGAGCTTGACAATTGCGAGGCTTGTAAGATCGTTGAGCTCCTTGTTTATCACCGCGGCGGAGCGCATCATCCTGCCGGTCGTTTTCTGAACCTCAATAGCCTCGTAGAGATCCTTCTTAAGCCCGTGCAGAGACTGCAGAAGCGTGTCTACGCCTATGCCGGAGGATTCGTCGATCTCGCTTTTGATCTTACCGAACGCGCTTTGCAGCTCGTCTACGCGGAAACGGCTGGTGTCGGTCCTCGCTAAAATGTCGGAGACCTCCTTGGGCTTTTCTAAGAGCGACGAGAGCGTCAGTACCTCCTCTATCTGCGCTACCGACTCGCGGCTGAGGCTGCCGGGGGTGACGTTTGTTGATGGGGCGGGATAGACGTTTTGGATTTCCGGCTGCCAGGGCATCATCTGATAACCCGGCATCACTTGAGAATCCTGCACCCCCGGCGTATAACCCTGCATCACCGGATCGCCGGCCATAACGGGCATACCATAAGCGCCCTGCGCCGCCCAGCCGCCGGTAGCGCGCGCGTCGGCCTCCTTTACTACCACCTCGTCGGCCCTGATCTTCCCGAACAGTATGTAGTTTATCCTCACCAACGGGATGCTCCCACCCACCGCCTCCGCCAGGCCCGCCTTGCAGATATCAATACCGTGAGTGTCGCCGATAAGCCCAACCAGATTTATTATCGCGTTGGGATCCACCCCGCGCTCAAAACTTATGGACGAGAGCCCAAGCTTGTCGAAGTGCGCCAGAATCTTCCCGGTGTTGAAAGACTTGTCGAGCGGCCAATCCTCAATCATAAAGGTCCCGTTGGCCACGATTATGGTAATCATGTCCCGCCCGCTAAAACTCGCGTTGAGCTGCTCGCAGAACGAGACGGCGTTTCTGGCAACGTTGGGGTGCCCGCAGCCGTAGAGCATCGCCCCGTTCAGCATCATCACGAACAGACGCGCTATAACGGGCACCTCTTTTTGCCATGCATCGTTTTGGTTTGCGGTATCCATGGTATTCCCTGTTATAGATTACAGGATTAAATAATAGCGGGCGGGATTTAAACCCGCCCCTGCAAGTACGTATGTATTGATCGTATAATATACATCAAGGACGGGTTAAATACCAAATCCTATTCCAAACGCACCCGGTCCACCCAAACCGAAAACTTCTCCCCCTTACCCGCCCGCAGCTCCACCTCAACGTCCTCATTGGGCGACAACACCGGCTCCGGCAGCGCAAATTTCAGATTCGTCCACGTACCGCTCTTCCAGTCATTATACTTCGCGCTCTTGGACACGGCAAACCCCGGCGCGTTGTAATACACCCACTTCCCCTCCGGGCGCCTCAGCCGCACCGACAGCCTCCCCTCCCCCCGCGCCGACATCGTCAAAAACCTGTTCGAGGCCGACGCCTGCAAACGCACCCGCGCCGCCGTCCTGTTCTCCGTCTCGTGCATCCCGCTCACCCGCAGGCTGTGCGTACCCGTCCGCGCGAAACGGCTGTCCCGCGCGACAACGAAACGGGCATCGCCCGACATCCACCCGTCAACCGAAACCGCGAAATCGCCCCTGACCAGATTGGGGTCTATGGCATCGCAATTATCATTACCGGTAGACGCGGTATCGCCATACAATACAGACGCCCTTACAAACCGCGCCCGAACCGGCAAATGGTCCGAATACCCCTTGCCGACGTGATACCTCTGCTTCCCCCTGAACACCATCTGCCACCGGTACGGCACATTATCCCTGAGCAGCCGCCCGTCCCACGTAAAAACCTCAAACGTCCCGCCTATGTACGAGTACCCCAGCGTATCAAACATAGACGGCGGCAGCAGTATGTGGTCTATCGTCTGGTTCGCGCCCCTGAAAACGTAGCTCCGCCTGCCATCCTCGGCGATGTCGAGCCAGGGGTTGTAGTGGCAGTCGCCGCACTCCGGCAGCTCCCCCTTGCAAAAAAACCTGTACGGCGACGACGCGCGCGGGCCGGGCGCCACCGTCCGCAAAACATGGTTTATCCCCGTGCGCCCCTCCGTATCGTTAAACCCCGCAGTATGGAAAGACGCGTACTCGTCATGGTTGGAGTTGAGGTCGCCCATAATAACGTAATCCGTACCCGGCGGCAGCCGGTCAACGCGCCTGCGCAGTATCTCGGCGGCGGCAAGGCGCGCCGACTCCTTGTGACGCTTGGACGGCCAGTGGTTGACGAATACCCTAAACTCGTCGCCCCCCCGCGCGATTACGGCCTCAAGGATTGGGCGGGACTTGTCTACCGGGTAATCAATCTTCTCCCTGATAGGCAGTTTTGAGATAAGCGCGGTAACGGTCGCAGACTTGGGCGCGTCCGCGGCCGCCGCGTAAGGGTACGGCGCACCCATCCTGTCAAGAAGAGTTTGCAGCTCTTTGATGACGTTCATGTTCTCGACCTCGCAAAGCCCTATAACATCGGCCCCAAACGCCGCGATAACCTCCGCAGTCCCCTCTAACTTCTTCCTCTGAACCTCCTCGGTCCACCCGTACCACCCCGGCTTGTACTCGTTGTACTCCCCGCCGTCCAAATTAAAATCAAACAGGTTCTCGACATTGTAAAACCCCAGCGTCAGCGTATCGGGAAACGGCGGCTCCTTAGGCCTGCCCTTATCCCTGTCCTTATCTTTCTTGACAATGGCCGTGCCGCCGCCATCAGGGGCGCCTGCGGGGCCGCGGGGATAAAATACCGCGAGGAGGATGACAACAGCAAGAGCGATAATCAATACAGCTGATACGGCAAAAATGAGTTTGGTACGGCGGTTCATAGCCGTTTCACCTTTCGGTTAATGGTTAAATTCCAATACCCGAACACGCAGCCGTACCGGAAACGCGGACATCTGCAAGAATGGAGGGAGAGTATAGTGAATATAATATATCCGCCGGTGAAAATCAAAAAAAAATGATCTCCCAGTACCCGTCAATTATATTATAAAACACCGCGCGGAAGAATTGCGGTTTTTTTGATTGATTTTTGGACGTTTTTTCATCTCTCGGTTGAAGACGGGGCTGCGGCTACGGCAGTGACCCCGGCGGCGCCGTGCGATTGCTACGCTATCGTATGGCGCTACCAGTCTCGGAGACAGCGCGCACTAAACAGATACGCCTTGTAGTTGTAGTTCTTGAGCACGAGATCGTAGTCGTTGTATATGCCCCGATACCAGGCGTAGCTCGCATCGTTCTCCGTGGCGCTCCACCAGTAGCCGTAGTCGCCGACATCGTGGAAACTGCCACCGCTCCAACGGTAGCCGCCGGGCAGGGCCGAAAAGCTAAAATCATCCGTACCGTTACCTTTTCTCCAACCGGTTTCTGATTTTAACTTTCTACCCGCAATCTTATACCCACCGGCAGTCTGAACCAAATCGTCCCAATCACTATTACTCGGCAACCTCCACCCCGCCGGACAAGCGCTCATCGCCGTATTCCAATCGTAAAGCCGCCCATACTTCTGGCAGTTATCGTCTTTATTTTTATAACACGAGGATTTACCGGTTTGATAGTTCAAATTTTCCGCCATCCAAGTCTGATTCCCAATACTTACAGTACGATACGTCTTACCATCCCTCGGATCCGTAAAAGTATCGTCCGAATTGACCGATGATGTAACAGTAACTGCTTGTTGCACGCCTGCCGGCAGGCTCGTTTCCATGAATTTTTTGTACATTGCCGCACAGGCCGGCGCACTTTTCTCCAAAAGTTCGTCGAGGTTCGCCGTGCGCACGGGGGAGGCGGTAGCTACAAGCATTCCGTATTCAGTCTCGTACATCTCCACGGTGAGCGTGAAGTTGTTCCGATACTTGCTTATAATTCCGCGTACTATATAATCTGCCCCTATTTTGCTGCCGAGCGTTATTACGCAATTCTCCTCAGCGCACTCCTCCAGCACAGCCGAGCCCATAGACTGGACGGTTTCGGACGTCATAACGCTATATCTGTTACGCGGCAGGTTGTTTACTGCTTCGCGGCGGATCTCATCGGTTATCACCCGCACCTCGGCCTTGCTCATTTCTTTGGCCGCGCCGGACTGTTCATCTATCTGCGTCTCTACTACGGCAACGTTTCTTATTGGCACCCTTTGCCCTTGGGCGAAAACGCCTGAGGATAGGAGCATTAACAGCAATAGGGTCAGCCTCTTCATTTAATAAGGATTCCTGTCTTGGGAGAAATAGGATAAAATGGCCGAATATGCCTGTTTGGGGGCATTTTTGGGCGTGATATGTAAAATGGAAATCTGTCGTACAATGGGGTTGCGGACGCGATGAATCGCGCCCCCACAAGCGTTTTGGTGTGATGCCGGCAATGCCTGCGTGTATGGGCAAATGGGAATGCCCGGCAATTGATTATTATTGACAATATAGCATAAGTATATATACAGATAATAAACAATATTACCAATATGGAACGACGTAACTCGTTGATTTGCAATGAGTTGTGCGGGGGGGGGGGGGGGGGGAAAAAAAA
>Ga0209755_10000275_pt1 | contig 99928 bp, 91 predicted proteins | sample TergutCo191P1_FD_187301 | JGI IMG/M metagenome (GOLD analysis project Ga0209755, IMG submission 187301) | Cornitermes sp. P1 segment gut microbial communities from Petit-Saut dam, French Guiana - Co191P1 (SPAdes) (version 2) | ecosystem: Host-associated > Arthropoda: Insects > Digestive system... | reverse complement strand
CAGGCACCCAACCACGGCGCTCAGCTGTGAAGCTGGGAGACTTTAATTGTGTTATTCGCATTAATAGTTCCTCCAACATTGTACAAAAGGTCGTTTTTGCTGATTTCCAGCAGTCGGTCGAGGCGCAGTTTGCGGGACTGACCAACAGCCTGGTGCCGGTCGGCACGGTAATATACACAGCTGGCACTTCTCCCCCGGCCGGATACCTTCGGGCAAATGGGGCGGAGCTGCCCAGGGCTGTGTACTCCGAGCTGTTTGCCGCCATCGGCACCGCCTACGGCGCAGGGGACGGTAGCAGCACATTCAACCTCCCCGATTTGAGGGGCGAGTTTCTGCGCAGCTGGGACGACGGGCGAGGTGCCGATTCGGGGAGGGCGCTGGCCAGCGCCCAGGCTCATGGCGCACCGCGCCCATTCGATATACTCAATACTTTTGATGGTAACTTAAACGTGGAGCGGATAAATAGATTTGATTTTACCTCGCACGCCAACATAACGCAGGAGCTTAGCATGACGCTTATGCGATCCATGCCAAGCATCGTGCATAGTGCGCGTATCACTGGCGGGCTGGCGGGGATGATTTTTCACCGGGACAATCTCGACGTGTACACGCAAAATGAGGTGCGTCCGCGCAACATGGCGTTGCTGGCATGCATCAAATACTAAGGAGGGATCATCAAATGCAGACATATGGGTTTGACTCAAACACCAAAGAATTTACAGGGGTGTCCACGGCGGACAGGTCCCCGCTTGAGCCGGGCGTATATCTATACCCGGCGCACACTACCACCGCCCCGCCCCCTAAAACAGGCAAAAACGAAGCCGCCGTGTGGGGCGGCGATGATTGGCAGGTGGTAGATGATTGGCGGGGCGAGGCAGGCTGGGTCAATGGTGAGTGGTTTACTGTCAAAGACCTCGGCCCCCTGCCTGACGGATGGGGAGCAGCACCCCCGGAGCAGGAGCAGGCCTCACCGCCCGAGAACACGCAAGACCCCATGGCGCTAATGCAGCAGGCCATCATGGAGCTGTCCGAGATGGTAATGGAGCTGCTGCCATCCACTCAGCCTGCCGGGGACAGTGCGCTGAGTCTGCTGGCCGTACAGGGCGTTGAGCGGGGCACTATCTCGCCGGAGGGCGTGCCCCAAAGGCTCAGGCTCCAGCCGGAGGATTAATGGCTGTCAATGCCGCAAAGTCTTAGTGCGGCATTGACGACTATTCAGCCCCTTCAAACTCCGCAATCTGAGCATCAATGAGGGCGAGCTCCTCTCGCCATGTTTCGCGCCGTGACTTAATTTCAGATTCGCCTTGGAGCTGCACTGTAGCTCGTGCATCCGGGGATATCACCTCCCTCTCGGCAAGCTCTCCGAGCACGTTGGTGCGAGTCGAAGCCTCAAGGCTGAGAAGTATTGCCCCCACAACGTGTTCGAGGTGTGCGATAGCGTCACCCTGCGAGTGTTGCAAAAGCTGAATGCGGGCGTTCCTCTCCGCTTGCAGTTCGTGTAGTTGGTCCATGTTCAAACCTCCTGTTGGTTATATTTTTACTAACGGAGACATACTGAAAAGTCGCTTGTATACACTGCCATTATCTCGGTGGCATTTTCCAAAAATGTTTTATCGCACAAGCTGCGCTTTCGCGATAAAACATTACTTATTTTTTTGTCTCCTACATGCACAAAATGCTTTTGTCCTACCACACAAGGGAGCAGGATAAAAAACTATTTAAGAAATACGGAAGCAAATCGGCACGCAACTGGCGCCGGATGTGTTGCCGCTGCTGGCGGCACCGCCGACATCGACAGTCGAAACTCTGGTCGAAACCCCACCACTCGGGGTCGAAAGCCACCAGCCGTTGCGCGCACTATCGTTTGCCCTGCGCTTGGCGCGTTTCATGGTTTCCGCAAATATCGGGTATTGGACGTAGCCGCCGGAAGAGTTCCCTTGGTTGGGGGCGTTTACGCCGCCCCAAACAGTTGCGCCGCATACTTCCATTTCCGATGGTAGCCATAATAACCCGTTGTTGCGCCAATCCCAGTTATTATCGTCTATCAAAAGCAAACCCGCCGAATATCTGCGCGGCAATAAATCCCGCCTTTGCACAATGACGTTACGCAATTCTGCAGGCAGCTGCGGGAATATACCCGTTCCCCTAAAGTCTACGGTTAGCGTTGCCGGGTCTGCTCCTGTGCCATTTGGCACAGGCATTTGTAACCCATTCAAAAAGGCAAATACATTTGAGGTTAAAAACGGAGCAAACTCCGTCTGAAGGCCGTTGTTATAGTTGACTACGTTCCATTGAATCGGCGCAGGCCACAATTCCCGGCTGATAAAATCAACGTGATTTCGTGTTTCAAAGTCGCTGTGGCCTATATAAGTGTTTATGCCAACTATCTCCATGGCAAACACAATCCCAGCCACAGGTAGGGGGATGTAGTCGCCGACGAATATCCCAGCGAAGTTCCCCGCTTGTGTGCGGTTTTGAAACCATGCCCACTCATCGCCGCTAAACGGAGCTGCGGCGATTTCTGATGCAAACGTCACGGTTAAGTCTCTGCTCGTGTATATACGGTTGATGGCTGCGGACAGCCGCGACTCGACCGACTGCTGGAAATCAGCAAAAACGACCTTTTGTACAATGTTGGAGGAACTATTAATGCGAATAACACAATTAAAGTCTCCCAGCTTCACAGCTGAGCGCCGTGGTTGGGTGCCTGACATTATTGTCAAGCATACGACAGGGGGCACTACGCAAAGCGGCATAAATACAGTAATGAACCCATCGAACACAGCCTCGTACCATTTTATAATCGCTGGCGCAAGGTTTGAAGGACGTGGAATAGTCCCGGCATATAATGATGGTGACATATTTCAGCTCGTGGACATTCGTAACGCTGCGTATCACGCAGGGACAAGCTCCGAAATCAGGGCCCGGGCGCTGCTTGCGTCGGTAAGGGAGCGAACTGGCGCTAGCCCGAATTGGTACACGGTGGGCGTGGCTTTCGGGGACATGAACTTAAACGGATGGCGGCTGACGGAAGCTCAAATAGAAAGCTCCATATGGCTCACTGAGCACATCCGTACTGAGGTTAAGAGGCTATTTGGAAACACCATACAGCTTGACCGACAGCACTTGGTCGGGCACAACCAAATAAACCCTGTGACACGGGCTAGTTGTCCGGGAAATATCCAATGGGACGAAATAATGCACGGTTTAAATATTAAATATGCAGATAGAAGGATTAGCGAAATGAGATATGACACTGTGAAGGAAATGCCAGCCTGGGCGCAGGCAGATATACAAGAACTTATTGACAGGGGGCTGCTCATGGGCGGCAATGGCGACAATTCGAACTTGAACTTGTCGCTTGATATGATAAGGATGCTTATCATTGAGAGTAGGCGCGAGGCTGCTAAGAATGGATAAGGATACAATTTACGCATTAGCGAAAGTTTCGATAGCGCTCATAGTGACAGTTACGGCTGCAATCCTCGCAATGACTAACGGCAACAACGCAGAAGTTTTTAAAGTTATAGCAGCTGCTGTTATCGGATATATGTTCGCTCAAAACAGCGACAAAAAAGATTGACTGAGCATGCAAGCTCGGATAGTAATGAGGTGGTTTTATGGCGATATATCAAATAGTTTCAATGACTTCCTCGCTGATTATGGTGTTAGGGGTTATTGGGGCGGCCGTGGTTTATTTAATCCGTAAAAACGACAAGGTCAAAAACATGTCGGACAGAATACCTGAGATAGAAGCGCTCTCAAGAAAAATCGAAGAGCACGACAGGCGCTTTTTGAGGCTTGAGGATAAGACGGGTTCAAACGAGTCGGAAATACATGCTGTGCGCGATGAAATGAAAGACGGTTTTAACGGCATGAAACATGCAAATTCTCTTGTTTTAGAAGGGATTTCTGCGATTATCGAAGCAATGCCTGATGCCAAAGACCATGAAGGGTTGATAAAATTCAAAGAAAAGCTGAGCGAAAACACCATTATAGGCGTGAAAAAACCCTAAAGGGGGAAACTGACGGAGCGTCTTGACTCGCCCTTGAGTGAGTAAACAGCAAAAGCAGGCGGCAAGAAGATTACCGAAATGGAGCGGGCCGCAGCTATTGCTGCGGCTGTCATGCGAGACCTCCTCCTAATGAATGCAGATGAGCGCAAGGAAATACAGGCGTTGCATGATTCTGAGAAATCGGCTATGCGCAACGACTTCGACAGGGAACGAAAAAGGCTATATGGTGTCGTCTGTGGGCTTACAGCGATTGTATTTTGCTTGAGCATGGGGCTGTGGTATTTAGCCACGATTGAGCCGACGCATATATTTATTCAAGATGTAAGCTATGAAAACGGATTTTTTGAGAAATGAAAATGCCCCCACAACTAACGCAGCCTATATGCTACGATATGTGGGGAAATGGAAACGATGTAGTGTTGTATGAACCTGCTCAAAAACACTGAGGCTTGCAGGGTTTCGCACTTGCCTTCGTATGGCGTTGGAGCAGGGTCTCGTGGTCTGCGGCGTGGTATATCCACAGGCCCTACACACAAGCCTTCCGTACACCCTCTCCTTATTGTCGGTGCGTTTCCCGCGGAGTAAGTGTATATCTTTCATTTCTTAAACCTCCACCCGCGCCACGAGCCTTCGCGCCGCCTAGCGGCAGACAGGCATGAATAAATTATTTCAAGGTCGCCGCCGCCAAAAATGTCCAAATTGTTCCTGCAGAACGCTTTTAGGTTACCTGTTTCGTACTCTTGCCCGTCAGGGGACACCAATACAGTATAAATACTTTTTGCCGACCTTCGCCCCGCCACCTTTTCGCTCAATCCGCAGAATTCGGCGGCGCAGTCCACGAAGAAAGTTGTGGGAGTCCTGCCAGCCCCCTCTTTGCTTAGCTTCTCGCGCAACGCCGCTTCTAAAAATTTCGGCACCTTTAGGTGAAAAGTGGTCAGCTCTCTCTTTTCGTACCTCTTTTTTTCTTCCCCTTTGTACGGCATCATGCAGCCTCCTCTATAATTTGAGCTATGGCGGCTTTCATTTCACGGATGCCTTTATAATTTTCGACCCACAGATAAAAGTCGCAGTTGCCATACTTTGGATTGTGGTCGCTAAATCTGATTTTAATCAATTCGCTATCTTCCGTTTTCTGGAATTCGACATAAAAGGTCTCGTAACTGCCCATGCCTTTTGATGTCTCTACCCATGCGCCCTCTAGCTCTCCGTTCTCAACCTTTGCGTCTAGCCATTTTTCAATCGATGCAGCTACCCTGCTTCTCGTGCTATAATTCATTTTCATGGCGGCTCTCCTTTTGTGTTTATTCCTTATTATACCATACCAAGAATCATCTTGTCAAGGCTTTTTTGACCCTTTCCCATATTAATTTTCGAGACCAAAAAAATAACGCCCCGCAACGGTTCACTCCGCTGCGGGGCGTTATTTTTTTGTCGCTATCCCGAAATATTAATAACCACAGCTACGACCTTTTGAAAAATGTATATAGCCGTTGGCGTGTTCGAGATTGCGCCATTTGGTGCGGCAAACGATAACCAAGCCGTTGTAATTGGTGTTGCCAATAACACGGGTGCGCCGGGTTGGGGTGTGAGTTTTGCGGCGATGGAATCACTCATCAAACTTTGTATTGATATATGCCAACGCAACGGAATTGTTGAATTGGTATATAACGGTACCCCGCAAGGAAGTTTGACCCGGCACAACTTTTTTTCAGCTACAACTTGCCCCGGCCCATTTTTACAAAATAGGTTTCCCGAAATTGTGCAAAGGGTTAATGAAAAACTTACCCCGAACGCAACAGCCCCAACGGTATCTTCTCAAACCGTAGTTGAACCCCGTAACAACCGTTAGAAGCGGCGATACTCTTTCGAGGATTGCACAAGCGCATAACACAACCGTTGCGGAATTACAGCGGTTAAACGATATACCGAACCCAAATTTAATTCGGGTTGGGCAAGTAATCCGATTGCCTGATTTAATTCGCCCTGCTGTACCCACGGAAACAAGCCCTACAGCAACGGAAACAACCGGGCAGGGTAATATACCCCCGAAAGCACAAACGCCGAACACGGCAACGCCTGACCACTTAAACGGGGTTTCATCTTGGGCGGTTGATGCTTGGATTTGGGCAATGGATAATTTGAACATGGACGGTACCCGCCCACGGGATAACATTACACGGGAAGAAGTAGTAACTTTATTGCATAGGTTTTGTACAAATTTCATGTAATAAGGTTGTCACTAACCCGTTACTAATGTGACCCCGGATGACCACAAAAGCAACCTTGGCAAAATTCCACTTTTCAGCGGAATTACTATGGAATTATTGTATTTACAGGGTTGAAAAATGGAACAAATTTATGGTATAATAAGTTACCCTTGTGTAATGCTTGCGGAACGGTTATAGTTCCCGGGCGATTGTTGGTATGGTATAATCGCAAATCCATTAATGACCACTGTTGACTAGTTATAGTTCCCGGGCGATTGTTGGTATGGTATAATAATACGACGGCAATGCCGCTTGTGTTTTCGGTTATAGTTCCCGGGCGATTGTTGGTATGGTATAATCTTAGGGCTGGGGGAAGAATATGTAAAGACGTTATAGTTCCCGGGCGATTGTTGGTATGGTATAATTTCTTCATCTGAATATGCGGGTGTTGCAATGTTATAGTTCCCGGGCGATTGTTGGTATGGTATAATAAACTCCGCAAAAAGCAAGTGTTTCCAAATGCTTCGAGTTTTTGTGGGGTTTATTATTTGTTTCTGTTTCGCCCAACAAACAGCTCTCTTTTTGATTTTTCAGAAAAAAGTCAACTGCTCTGTTTCAAAACTATTATCAGGAACAGCCAGTTGGCCTACCAAAATTTCTATGCTCTGATATTGCTTTTCTGTAATCACAAGCATACGAATAGAGCCATTGTCCGGCAGACAGCCATATAATCTCTTCCTATGTTTTTCTACAGAATCCATGCCATTGCAAGTCCGAGCATAGAAAGAAAACTGCAACATATGATAGCCGTCTCTGAGCAAAAAATTACGGAACTGCGTTGCAACACGTCGCTCTTCTTTTGTTTTAACTGGTAAATCAAAAAACACGAGTATTCTCATGAATTTATTCATAGGTATGCATGTTCAACTCATCCAGGTTAGGTAGAAGCAATGTTTTAGTTCTACCTGCACAAACTGCCGAAAAGCTTTGCACCGTGAGTTCAACTGCCCGCGAAAGTGCGTATCGCTTGCCGTTTATTATGATGTTATAATTTATCAAATTCACAAGCCCTCCCTTAATATTGCTCGTTAAACCATCACCTTGGCTTGCGTGAGTTGCTGTGTATAAATCTACAATCTGCCTATATGGCTCAATAAAGTCATCTGCCAAATTAAATTGATTTAAAGATGAGTGGTGCTGTAAGCCAAACATTGGAAGAAATCCATATACAGAAAGGCTTCTGGCAACACACCCGCGCACAATTGCATATCCGTAGTTAAGCCATGAGTTTCTGCAATCTTCCGTACCGCTACGTGTAAAGCCTGTACCAAACAACGCCGGAAAGTATTTTGCCGCAGCGTGCCCTTCCGCATGTCCTGCATCTCCGGAACGCACCTGTTTGGCAATTAACTTCAACTCGTTTGCAGAGTCTTGCCTTTCGCATAATACGAGACATTTTGCTTGGTTTTGAATTTTGGAAATGACAATTTGTTTCCAAAGCTGCTTTTTAAGAGGCATAGAAAGTGCCAGTTGTTTTTGGGCAACCTCGAGCTGGCGTGAGTGCTGTGAAAATGGAGTGAGCACCGCGCAAGGCAAGTGGTATTCATCGCAAATAAACACAGCAACTCCACTTTGCGCAAGAGCTCCAAGCAGAGCCGTAGTAACTATGGTTTGCCTATTTTCAATCAAAATTGTGTCAATATCCTCGATTGGCAAGGTAACATCAGTCTTGTCATTTTGTACTCGGAGCTGCCTGTTTTTCAGTGACAGCCTCGCCTCATTTTGTATCACAAGGTTACGGTATGGCATATATCACCTCCGCATTTGCGAAAAATCTTGCCGCTTTTCACGTCCGATTTTTGAGAGGTTTCCAAGAATATCAACTTGATATTTCTCAAAAACTTGCAGGGTTTTTGCCCCAAGGCTTTTAATAGTATAGCTGTTATCATGGTTAATAACGGTCATCGCTCCCACTGATATATCTGTGCCCTTATAATAGACAATGGCGTCATCTTTCTCTGATTTTTCAGGCAGTTTGTTTTCTTTGCTCACTTTGCTAAACGTCAGTGATTTTTTCGCTTTTACATGGATTAGGTCATTGGGATAAAGTGAAAATATGAAGTTGTCATCACTCATTTCTTTCCACTCATCATATGGTTTGAATGCTACAATCGCCTTGTTTGGTAGCGTATCTTTCACGGTGTCCGCTACATAAATCGGCACAAGATAATAGCCCTCGCCTTCCACATGAAATACGTCAACACGAACCATGCTGTCGTTATCGGCAACTCCCTTTTCTCCACGCACCAACACATTTAACGTGCTTTTCTCGAATATCTTCACCTTTTTTACAAGAGGACCCGGCATTCCATCGCTTTTCGGTTTGTAAAAAGATTCTGCAAAGGCCTTATCCGCTTTTCCGTCAAATGCAATGAGCCTTTCACGAAGAGCATTATAAAGAAGACGGTCATCATTTGGATTGTAATAATCTTTAATTTCGTTATCTTTGTCAAGGCTTAGGGCTGTTAATGTAACCTTTTTAATTGGAGAGCTGTCTGTAGCTATACCTTTTATGGTTTCCTTGTGCGCTGCTCCACTCACTTTTCTTGAGGGCATTCTGGACACAAAGACAGGTGAAAGCTTTTGGAGTGCTTCATCATTGTATGTATTTAAATTAAGTCCGCCAATGGCGCTTTGAGGGTCTGAGGACAGTCGTGCGATCAGTTCATCTGAAAATTGCTCATAAGGCTGCGGAAAGCGTTCCCTTAGTTCTCCGGTCTTTTTTGACACCTCATATTCTTTGCCGCCTTCATCCCAAAACGTCTCACGTCTTTCATAATATCCACTCAGCTTGTTAATCATCGCTTGCGTTGTACATGCCACAACGGCCGCATCAATAGCATGGTGCAGGTCTCCATCTTCACGCACTTTTGTCAGCCCCCAGCGCTTTCGCAGCATAGATGTAACTGCACCGTTTACGGCTGTGACATGCCGCTTTCTACCGGACACAAATGGAGAAAACGTAAGATAATCTGATAGGTATCGATGCATAAACGAGGAAATTGTCTTGGTATCTTGAATATTCCGCTCTTTGAACTCCGCCAATTCTAGGTCGGTTATCTCTTCTTTTAAAAGGAGTCTTTTCTTTGCCGCAGGCAAATGTACATTGTTTACCCATACAATAAACTTGTCTCGACGCTCTCCAGTCATGTACTGCAGTGGTAATCTATTCCCTTTCTGCCGGTTTTCATTGGTACGCACCAGAACTTTATTCCTATAGGAATCATCGAAAGAAATGCTATATGGAACTATGTGGTCAATATCAACATATCCAGGCTCAAAAATTCTTGTTATATCCAGTTGTGTCACTGAATAGGGGCAAATACCCCCTTGCGCCTCATAGAGTTTTAGTTTCACAATATCTAATCCGGCCGGATTTACCTTTCCAAACTCTTCGGATATGCGTGTTTTCAATCTTTCGTTATGTGCGCTATTTTCTTTCATTCCTTTATCCGCTTTTTTGCGCTCCTCATAAGGTTTTGCCGTTTCACGAGCAAGTTCAATGTTTATAAAGACAGGGCTTTCATCGATCTCACGTATAACGGCATTTATCACCTTGGCGCACTGTGACAAGGCGCGCCGTGCAACCAGACTTGTGATTGTACGCTCCGTCATCTCCGCAAGATGGCTTAAATAAATAATCTTTTTAGCAGCGTCAACACTGCGCCCCTTGAAGTCATACCCTGCGCTTTCACACGCATCGCTATAGTTTTGACCCACTTCCAAAAAAGTATTGATTTTATCGAGCGCCTTTATTGACAAGTGTCCAAACTTCTGAAACGTGCCTAGATTGTCGATCAAAACTTCAACTTCTTGCGGTTCTAACATCTCTGATAGCGCATCTTTGAGTTTTGCTTCGCTTTTATAAAGCGTGAAAATTTTCGCAATTTCGTTTCTCTCTGCAACAGAAACTTGCATGATTCTATTCTTTGAGACTTTATCAAAGGCTTTGCGCATTTCATGATAACTCTTTAAACAGTTAAATTTTTCGTTTTTCTCTGCGCTGTCAACATCTTTCTCATACTTTCTTATCATATTAAATCGCACACCCTCCGGTATGGAAAGTTCTTTCCTAATGTGGGAATAGGTTAGATTGGGCATTATGTGCGCAAGTTCAATGAGCCGTAACCGCTGATCAGGTGTCAACGGCACGGACTTGCCATTAATGTCAAGTCTAATGTGATTGACTTTTTGGAGTAACTCAAATCGCTCAAAAGAGTACGAAGCTTTCGGGGCACGCTTTTCGCCCTGTTCCCCCTCGAAAGTGCAAAGTCCCACCATTTTTTCAATTTGATCTCCGGCGTAAGGGCTTGGCGAGTTTTCATTTCCATGCCCAGGCCCTTCTTCAAAAGAGCGTTGACTTAATAAAATTTTAAGATAGGCCTCTTCAAATTCCTTGCTACAACAGTTATTGCCCAACTCTCGCTGCTGTAAAAAGATTTTGCACACCTCATCGCACACCATTTCTCTCGATACGGTGTTCAAATAATTTTCAGCTTTATTACGTTTGTGTTCCCTATAACGTTCATCACGGTATAGCAGCTCTCCAACGGTTCGATAACCCTGTTTCTTCATTTGTGCTGCATTTTCGGCAATTGCGCTTAAGAGTGCTCCGTCCTCTTTTGTGCTTACTTTCTTTCGGTTTGATTGGAATCCACGTCGTTGCGCAATATGTATCAAAATTCGAGCAAGCTCTTCATTTGTAATAAGTCGATCTAGTGCTTCACTTCTAATTTGATATATATCTAAAACAACGTTCTCATATAATGCGTCAAGCTGTTCCGTGGACAATATATTTTGGGAAATAATCAGCTTGCGGATACGGTCTTTACGGTGAGATTTCCTCCTAATCCGGCGCCTTGCACTGCGCGCTTCCCGACGCGGAACCGCAAGTGGTGCTCCGTCCTTTGGGTTTTCCGCCTTGTCGAATATTCGCGTTCCTACGCGTATAATTCTCAAAGGTAAATCATCTTCGTCTAACTCCATAGCACAATATCCAACTGAAGCAATACCTATATCCAATCCAACACTGTACCGCATTATACATCCCCCTCTTCAATTAAAACAGATGACGCTCTGCCGTACGGCAGAGCGTCAGAGCTGCACGGTCTGCTACCTTATTATAGCAACCGGGTGATTCTTGGTATGGTATACAAAAATCAATTTTATTCTACAACGACTAACTTTTATTGTCAACACCTTTTTTTGCTAGAATAATTTCGTTTGTGCCCTTGTGCGGTAACAACTCAGCGCATCCGAGCGCCTGCCCGCCCCCGGCCACAAAAATTTCAGAACACAACAACCGCGTTGTTTCCATTGCTAACGACAGGCTGCTTTGCGTTGCTGCAATCTACGGTGCAAACGCAAGTGGGAAATCAAATGTACATGATGCGTTTCGCTTCATGTCTTTGTATGTCTTGGAATCATTCGTTTTTGGAGGTATGGGAACAAGTGTTGCAGAGGAGTGGCTTATACTAAGGCCAAAACCGGACGCGAGTATAAAACCATTTTCTACAGAGATGCGGAAAATAATCAGTTAGATTTCGATAAAATTACAGCGATTCAGGCGGAAAGTATAAAAGCTGCGCTGGAACCGGAAACACTCGTTGTTTCTTTAGGAGAGAAGCTAAAAGTGCCTAAATTGAGAATGGTGTATGATTGGTTTCTCTATAACGAGGCTATTGATTTTAGTAATGATTTTGAAAGTCTGTTTCGTTCAAATAGGTTGCCAGAAAACTTCGTGGATAATGTTAATGTGCAAAATAAAGTCGTACAATTCTTTAGCTCCTTTGATGAGGCAATCATTGGATTTGATGTTAAGAAGGTGGCCGTTGAAGATTGCGATGATGATGGTGGTGACGAAAGGTACATAATTCATGCAAAGCACATAGTCTTGGGCTCAAACGATATTGCCCTTATATCTTTGCAGGAGGAATCCAAAGGTACATTGGAAATGGTTGCATTTGAGCCGCAATACCGCAAAGCTTGGATTGTATTTGACCGGGATCAAGTTAGAGGCTCGGAAGGAAGCAGTTAGAATTGAAAATATTTTGCCCTAAGCGAATTGCAAGTTTCAGTTGAATATCAGGGCTTGGTCTGGTACAATTTAGCTGGTTCTGGAGGGATGGCTGTGAAAAGGATGATTGCGTAACGTGAAATTATTTGACTTGGTGCCGGGCAATTTTTTCTCAATACTCGCATCGGGGAATCGAGAAATTTACTACGAAGCAATCATGGTTTTGCATGAATTGTTTAGGTTTGAGCTGAACATTCGAGTTGACGACTTTCTTTCAGCGCTCATTGCGATACTCGAAGACCAAACATTTGACGTGGAAGCAGAAGACGAATTGCAGGAAGGCAGCCTGACCTTGAGCGGAAAGTCGCGGTTAATCCTAGACAGGCTAATAAAGACAGGCTGGATTGACAAGGAGTTTCTTGACAGCTCATTTATAGAAATAATCACTCCCAGAAACTATGCCATCCCAGTTATGCGGCTGCTCTCCGAGCTCGGGGACAGCTCGCTTAAGGAGTATAACTCGCTTGTGTTTGCAACTTACTCGGGACTAAAGCAGGCGAAAACAGAAGATGAGCCCCACCTCTACGAAGCGCTGCTCTCGGCAAAGTCCAACACGGAGCATCTGCAATACTCCCTAAGGGCGCTCTATCATGCCATAAGAGGGTTTATGAGAGCTATCGCGCCTGAGCAAAACATCAACACACTCCTACAGGAGCATTTCCAAGAGTACAAGCAAATGTCGGACAGGATATACCACCCCATTAAAACAATGGACTCCGTGCATAGGTATATGTTGCCGATTCAGGGCTTGCTTGCCGAAATTCGGTCTGATGAGGCATTACTGCAAACGATGCGCGAGCGTGCCATGTCTGTCAAAAACTATGACGAAGCTATAGCCGACGAGGAGATATTCAGAGATATTGATTTTATTATGGACTTTTTTGGGGCCGTCGGCAGTCTCGTAAGTGAAATAGACCGAAAGCATAGCAACTTTACACGAAGCTCAATTGAAAAAATCAAGTATCTTATGACCGCCGACCACACTATCAAGGGAAAGCTTGCGGAGGCCTTGACACTCTTTGCAGGTGGAACTGAAGCTGAGCGTGATGAGCTGCTTAGCTTGATGAACGACAAGATTCAAGTCGGCAGACAAGAGTTTTTTGACGCAAAATCGCTTTATCATAAATCGGTCAGGAGCCGCCGAATTGACAGAGACGCCTTGCAAGTGGAGCAAAAAGATGAAACGGTCGGCCTTGCCAAGGACTTTCTGCTCTCCAGAATTGCGGAGGGTTACACAGCGGTGAAAATCAAAAAATATATCGACAGCTTGATTCCGACAGGAGAGCACGAGATTAGTTCCGAAAACATTCAAATCAACACCGAATCCGAATTCATCATGCTTATACTCGTGATGATTAGACAAGGCGAAAGCGGACTTCCCTACAAGGTTGCGCTGCACCAAGGGCAAGTTAATAGCAATGGGTATAGCATCCCAAAAATGACGATTGCAAAAGAAACGAAAAAGAGGGCAACATAAGATGTGGAACGAAACATATTCGGAGCTCTCCAACTACGAAAAGGGTGAATTCAGGCGGCTTAGCAACTACTTGATGTCGCATACATATCTCGTGAGAGACATGTATCGGGCGGACAAGCAGTGGACAGAACCCAGCAATGATTATCGCATGGTAATGCGGCTGTACGAATGTATGTGCGAATACTTCGCAGTTTCAGGGTGGAAGCTCGAAAAAGATGACACTTATGGTGTGATTTCGCTAATAAACGAGTATGACCATAATAGGGTGCGCTTTGATATGTTCACAACACTTTTTTTGTACACATGCCGGTTAATTTATGAAGAGGGCAGGGAAATGGGCGGCAATCAGAATGCTGTAAGAACGGAAACCGGAGCGATTGTAGAGAAAATGCGCCTTCTTGGCTTACTTGAAAAAGACAAAACCACTATTAAGCAGCGGCTTGAGGCACAGAGGACGATGGCGCATTTTAACATAATACAAAAAACCGAGCCCACGGCATGGAATCCCGAAGGCAATGTGGTTCTTATTCTTCCATCCATACTATCCATTATATCGAATCAAGGCATCAACGATATGATGCTGGAAATCGAAGAGCTGCGCTCTCAAGATTGGGTCGATGCATCAGAGGACGATGAGATTGCCGATGAAAGCGAGATTGACGGCTCCGCCAATGAACCGGCGCTTACCAAGGGGCCACAGGAGCTTGTAGATGAAGAAACTTACTAAACTGCTGCTGATACACTGGCATTACTTTAATCACGAGCTAATAGAATTTGGAGACCTCAACTTTCTGACAGGCAAAAACTCATCGGGGAAGTCGACAATAATTGATGCAATACAGCTGGTTCTGCTCGGCGACACAAGCGGGAACTACTTTAACAAAGCTGCGAGCTCGCGTGGCACCCGGACGTTAAAAGGCTATCTTCTCGGAGAACTGGGCGACGACGAAGACTCCGGTTTCCGCTCGCTGAGAGGCGGCAAGCGGTTCACCAGTTACATTGTTATGGAGTTTTATGATGGGGCTAAAAACAAGCATTTCACAACGGGCTGCTGTTTTGATGTATATTCCGAGAATGATATTACGAAGCTTTTTTTCATTTATGACGGTGAAATTCACCCGGGTGAGTTTGTAGAAAACGGAGTGCCGATGGAGCGGAGCGTTCTTAGGGGGTTTTTACGGCAGGAGTATCAAAATTGTTACGAAACGACAGAAATCGGGAAAGACTACAGAACCAAGCTCTATGGCAAGCTTGGCGGTTTGCGTGAGCGCTTTTCAGGGCTTCTCAAGAAAGCGGTGTCCTTTGACCCGAGTATCGACATTCAGCGGTTCATATCGGATTTCGTATGTGACGACCAGCAAGCCCTCGATGTCAGCCATATGCAGGAGAATATCCGCAGCTACAAGCGGCTCGAAGAGGAGGCTTCTGTACTAAACAAGCGAATCGAAAAGCTGGAGGAAATTGCCAAGACCTATGATATATATGATAAGGCGCTTAAAGAGGAGCTGATTTATTCATACTTAATCGACCGTGCCTCGTCCGATGTAATAAGTGCTAAAATCGGAAATCTTGAGGCCCATGGCGAGAAAACGAGGCAAGAGCTTGAGCACACCTGTGAAAAAGTTGAAAAGGCTGATGTCAGGCTAAATGAACAGCGCAATCAAAGAGGCACGCTTCAGGCCGAGCTTCTGGTTGACGGGAATACGCAGACAGCAAAGCAAATCGAGCAGCAAATCGCAGATAAGGAGCGCTTGGCCAAGTCGATAACAGACGAGTTTGAAGCTGCATCAGCGCAACTAAGCGGGCATATATCGACATGGCAAAGAGCGCTGGAGTCAATTGACGAAAGTATCAAAAAAACCGACCATGACGTCCTTCGCCAAGTCGTCGAATCGAGAGTTGTGGATGCGAAAACGCAGACAGTTCAGCTTCTAAATAAAATAAATGAGGTTGGAAGCATTTCAGCAGAATCGATAAAAGAGGTTGGTGCGGATGGGTTTGAATACATTTCCGACAAAGTTAACTTACTGAAAACATTTATAATCGAGCTAAACTCCCGAATCAGAGACGAGCAGGGCGGGCTGGCACGGGAGCGTGCAGAGTTGATTGCGGAAAGAGAATCGCTGGAGCAAGGCGTATATAAGTTCCCGCAAGATGTTCTCGACCTAAAATCTGCCGTTAGCTCCAGACTTAGCACGCTGGCAAAGGCAAGTGTTGATGTCCGCATCGTTTCTGAGGTTGCCGAAATAAAAAATGACCGATGGCGGAATGTCATCGAAGGTTATCTCAACACGCAAAAATTTTATTTAATCGTGCCGGACGAATACTTTAAGGATGCACTTACTGTTTTCAACAACATCAAACGGGATAAAAGCGTTTATGGAACAGGCATTGTTGACATCGAAAAGCTTCGCAGAATAAACCCAATCGCTGATAAAGACAGCCTGGCGGAGGAGATAGAAACAGACGATGATGAGGTCAGGCTATTCCTTAACTTCACGTTGGGCAGAGTGCAGAAATGTGATAGAGTTAGCGACCTTAGGCGGCACAGAACATCAGTAACAGATGAGGGTATGCTGTATCAAAACTTCGTTGTCAGGGCAATGAACCCGGCACGCTGGAAATCACCCAGCATTGGCCAGAATGCGATTAAAAGGAAGCTCGAAGAGGTAAATAGGCAAATAGATGAGCTTATGGAGCAGTTGGCGGCTTGCGCAAGCCTCATGACAGGCTTTGCCGCATCAAATCGGCTTTCGGGATTAAGTGCAACCGAAATAGACAGAGCGGTTAAGTGCGCAGGTGAATTAGAGCACATACCAAACCTGCGCCACGACATAACCTCGCTTAAGGAAAGCTTGTCGGTGATAGACAGGTCAAAGGGTAAACTACTTGAGAGAAGAATCGCTGAAATTGATGGAATAATATCTCAGCTTGAAAGCGAGCAACGCGAAGCCTCCGAGCGTATTGGAGCGTTAAAGAATACGTTGAGCAGGTTGCAAGATGAGGAAATTCCTGAAGCGAGGGCGCAGCATAAAGCGCTTGAGGAGTCTATCGCTTCAAATTACGCCCAGCATTGGGTCGACGAGATTGGCAATTTGCGTTACACCAGAGAGCTGAATCAGCGGGGCAATCCGGATTCTATAGCGGTTGCATTCCCTAGAGAGCTTAGCCGCGCAAGGAACACCAAGGAAACTAACTGGGACAGCGTTGTTGAACACCGCCGCTCATATAATGACATTTTTAAGATGGGCTACAATACAAAGGCGCAGCATAACGACGAGTACAGCAACATTCTATCTGAAATGCAAAATAACAAGCTGCCGGAATACGCTGCAAGAATCAAAGATGCGAAAGAAAAGGCGCTTGAGCAGTTTCAAGAGGATTTTATTAGCCGCCTGCATAACAATATTAAAAATGCAAACACCCAAATTGACGAGCTGAACAATGCGCTCAAAGGTGCAAATTTTGGTGATGACACATACCGCTTTAAGGTGCTGCCGAAGCCCGAGAATAAACGTTTCCATGACATGATAATGGATGAGATGATTACTCAAGGTGGGTACTCGTTATTTTTGGTTCAGTATAACGAAAAGTACAAGGACGAAATCGCCGAGTTGTTTTCAATAATAACCAACGAAACCGGCGGTGGCGGGAGTTCTGAGCTTGAAAGAAAAGTCAGGGAATACACTGATTTTCGGACTTATCTCTACTTTGACATGGAAGTCGTCGGACACGACAAGGTCGCCCAAAGGCTGTCAAAAACCATGAGCAAAAAATCGGGAGGAGAGACTCAAACCCCTTTTTATGTTTCGGTTCTTGCCTCCTTTGCACAGCTATACCGCTCCGGGCGGGATAAGTCATTTAAAACATCAAGGCTTATCATATTTGATGAAGCGTTTTCAAAAATGGACAGTGAGCGGATTATAAAAAGTGTTGAGCTGCTTAGGAAATTTAATTTTCAAGCAATACTTTCCGCACCGCCCGACAAGGTTGTGGATATCGCAAGTCTCGTTGACAGGAATATTTGCGTATACAGAAAAGGCGTAAAAATCAGCATAGGAAGCTTTGACAATCTGCGCCTAACCGAGGATGGAGATTTCGAGGAGATAGAGCAGTGACGGCTGGCAGAACACAGAAGGACATTCTCAACTTACTATTGGATAAATACGAGCGCAGCGCCTTTTTCAAAGAAAACGCAACTCCGACTCGAAGAATCTCAATCAACCTCTATGTCGATGGGAAGACAGATTTTCCGCACTATGACATTGAGCAGCCCGATAAGCGCGAAGAGGTTAATCGGGCGGTTTTGGCATTACAAGAGGCAGGCGTTTTGTCGTCCAGTTGGATGAAAGGTGAAGTTAATCACATACTTGAGAAAGTGTGGCTTAACTATGAATTTTTAAGCGAGGCTTATAGGCTTCTCGGCCGAAGCCCAAAGGCTGATGTTGCTCATGCGGTGTGCGATGAAATAATAAAAGCCGCTGCTAATGTCAAAACGAGCTGGGCGCTTGGTTATCTAACAGATGTCATAGAAAGCATTAAACGCAAGCGAAGTCTGCCGAGCAGTATTCCGGAGGATGAAGCAGAACGGGCAAATCTTATTAAATCAATAGTCGCGCTTGAGGGGGCCTACGGTACTGAAATGCTTGAGCGGGTTTTTTCGCTTAGAACGTTTGGCGACTCCAAGACCTTTGAAAAAACTGTCAAGTCCAGATTAGTCCGTATATTGCGGAAATATATGGACAATGACGACGATGTTGCAGACGATGAGCTTTTGGGACAAGTTGGCTTAGTGAAGTACCCTGAGCAATTTGAGTTTTGCGGTAAGCTTTCTATAGATGCAGGCTCTGCGACAGCTGATTTTTCAGCGCTGGCTGCAGGAAGCGCCGTTTATTCGACCGACATTATCGGAGCGAAGCTAAAGCTTGATTCGTCGGTGAAAAAGGTGCTCACAATTGAAAACCGCGCAAATTATTTCGATTACATCAGCAAGTCAAAAGCCGACGACGAACTCGTAATATATCACGGCGGACAGTTCAGCCCTCGCAAATGTGCATTTTTTCATGAAATAAATGAAGCCCTGCCGCCACGTGCATCATGGAGGCATTGGAGCGACATAGACTATGGGGGCTTCTTGATGCTGCTCAGATTAAGGCAAAATGTCAGCCGGGAAATTTTGCCATTTAGAATGAACGAGTCGGAATTGAAGTTTTTTAGCATGTTTACGGCCCGAATAGATTTGAAGTACCGCAATAAGCTGGAATCACTGAAAGGCCATGAGGAACTCGCAGATTGCCTATCATGTATAGACTATATGATTGCAAACGGAAAAAGGCTTGAGCAGGAGGCTATGCTGATATAAAAGCTCACACCCGCCACTATCTTTTTGAATAAAAAGCATCCGCACTTGCAGATGCTTTTATTCATGCCCAAATTTTGGAGGTATGAGGTGCGAAAAAATATTTCTCAGCTACAAATTTATTTCCGCTTTTTTAAGCAAACGTCTGTTAATCTTAGCTTAGAATTGTTCTATGCACCGGCAAGGCTAGACTCAGAGCGCTGCAATGCCTGCAATAAAGGCCCTATTTCTAAGCGAGGTAAATGAGCATGTCTGACAAAAAACAAATGGACAACACTGTAGAACTGCAAGATTTGGTATATGCCCCGCTCGGAGCCATAGCAGGTGCTAATATCCAACTAAGCTCAAGCATCGTAGACTTGTTAGCAAGCACAGGGGATTTAAGTACAGACCAGTCTGGCGAAAAAGTTGTAAAACTGCGCACCATTCAAATGATGTACGAACAACTCCGTAGCGATAGCATGAATAATTCCGTGGCAGACTGCATCGGTCTTGAGGTTCCCCTGCTATCCATCTATCCACTAAGCGCATTAAAGGTCTCCAAAACAAAAGTGTCTTTCGGTGCTGAAATACGAGGTATGCAGAATACGGCGGATGGGTTAAAAATCTTTACGCAAGTGTCGTCGGCAAACCAGCGTGCAGGCGCATCTCAGCCGCAGATAAGCTATGAGGTTGAGCTTGATAGTGCCGGCGTATCCGAGGGGCTCGCTCGTTTTGTAGATATACTCAACACCCAGTCCATGCCAAAACTGCTGTCTTCAAGGCCTGTTGACAACACCGGCCGAAGGCTCGCCGGGCAAGAGCTTGAAGATTATCAGCGAACCCTGGCGAGTAGCCGCAGGGAATCTGAGCTCGTTGCAAAATTAGGCGAGGTCAGGGAGCTTATTCGCACCCAAAACAACACTCTCCAGCGTGAAACAGGCATGAGCTTTGACGAATACAAGGAGAACTTGGAGCATCTGCAAGAAAGCAATGCTGCTGCCGAGGTTCCCGAGGCCTACCGTCAAATCGAGAGATTCCAACCTATAAGTGCGGAGCTCGAAGCCGAACTGAACGAACTGCGGATGCAAATTGTTAAGAAAAACGTAACTCAGGCTGCACAAGAGGAGTGATGCCGTGAACAGTGGCAAAAGCAAGCCAGATATTTCAGAGTTTAAATTTATCAAGACAGTGTCGGTCGGCAGCGTCAATCCCAATGTCCTTCTGTCTGACGAAACTAGGGACGCCCAAATGGCGCTGCTAAACAGATGCCTGAATGACTTCCCAAAAGGCGTCATCATAGGCAAGGACATTACAATCGGGCGATTTATGCTTGGAGAGCATGAGCTCACAATGCAGAGGACGCTCTACCATGTAGGCTTTCCGAGAAGGCCCATGTGGTTGGGCGAAGAATAAAGAAATTCGCAAAAGCGTATTGGTGTTGGGAGGGAATCCAACGCTCACGCCATTAACTGATTTTGGAAGGAATGATTATTATGCGCTATATTTCACAAAACTCGTTAACTGTAGAGGACTGGGCAAAAAATGCTTGCGGAGCGTTTGCGGTCGCATATTATCTTTGGGAAAGTGGAAAAGTAAAATATTCCGGAGATGATGCTGCTGAATGTGTTAAAAAGATATACAATAGCCGTGGCTTTAAGATAGGAAAACCGCTCGCAAGTGGGTGCTCACTACTGAACGAAGACTACTCTAATCCAGCGTCAATGCGGGCATTTCTGACAGAAAAGAGCTCGACAGCACAGGCTTATTGTGACGGCGACAGCCAGCTTGCGCGGTTGCTCCCGGTGTTCGGAATTGATGATTGTATCGATGTAATAGATGGTGATGGCTACTTAATCGGGATTTTCAGAATTGATAAGAGTCTGCATTACATACTTGTTCGTATAAAGGGTGGCAGATGGGTGCAGTTCATAGATCCCGTCGATGGGGAGAAATCTGACAGCGCTGAATCTGAATTAATGAGCGACACTGGCTCTAAGGTCTATCAATTTCAGAAAGCCGGCATATGGATTCCTGGCTAAATACCAACTCGCAGAAATGGGGTGAAACCATGTTAAACAATAGAGTCCTGCTCTCATGGGTAATTGCGCACCTGTCTAAAACAGCCGCTGATGCAAATGAGCGTTTGATAAGAGACTATGCGACTGCCGCTAATAGGATTGCGGAGACAGAGGGTGATATATTTCCCGACTTTATAGCGCTGCCTCCGCCCCTTGTTATATCAACCATGAAGATGAAATTTTCCGCCAATGTTTCTCGCGGCGGGAAACCATCTCCCAGCGGGGAAATGATGCTGGAATTTGGAAAGACGGCAAACTTCCATGGGGAAATCGAGTTGACCCCATTCGGGTCGCCATCCCTTGAAGTAAGGCGAAGCCATAGCGGGCAATCCAACAAAACCAGCAATGTAGAGCCTGATGACAACGATGCTGATTATCAAGGCGATACAGACTCGCAACCAGGCTATCCATTATCGGCATATGACGGCGATGACTTGTTGTAAATATTAATTTTGAACGGAGGGATGTTATGTCCTCGGTAGGTGACCAATTCAAAGGCTTGGATATGAAAAACCTTATAGGCGGGCCATTAACTGCCGCCGCAGAATCCAGTATCCTTTTGGCAAGAAGCACAGCAGACTTCATTAACGATGTTGGCTTTGATTCAGAGCAAAAGACCCGAAACGTGTTATTTAAGTACCAGCGCAATCTTCCTGACCCTGACGGCAATGTGAGTAACCAGGAGATGGCGGTTGAAGTGCCGCTCTTGGCAATCGTGCCTATCCCAAATTTGCAGATTGATGAAGTAAACATAGTCTTTGACATGGAAGTTAAGACAAGCGAGCGCAGCGAAGATTCTCTATCGGCAAGCGCAAAATTGTCTGCCAACGCGAGTTTTGGGCCAGTCAAGGTTTCTATTACAGGGTCTGTATCCACCTCAAAATCCAACACAAGAAGCTCAGATAATTCCGCAAAATACCATGTTGATGTGCGAGCCACAAACCACGGCATACCGGAGGGGCTTGCTCGTGTGCTTGACATGATGGCTGCAAGCGTTGCGCCAAATGTATTGTCCAGCAAGGCGGTAGATTCCAATGGAAAAGCGCTTACAGGCAAAAGCAGGGAGCGCAATCAAACGCTAAAAAGCCTGCGAGAGAAACGCTTCCAGCTTGAATCGTCCGAAGCTGCCGCTAGAGACTCATTTGACATGGCGATTAACGACTTCATAAAGCAAGCAGACAGCAAACAGGGGAACTTCCATCTGGCGCGCCATACAGAGCTAAACAACGCTAAGGACGACAAGGAAAAGAGTGAAATCACCAACAAGCTCGAAAGGAACGCTCATTTTTGGGATGACTTCAAAGCCGAAATCAAATCCACGGTAATGTCAGCCGCAGCTTTCGAGGATGGAAAAGAGCCAACGTTAGAATCTTTGAAGGCGGCTGATGCAAAGGCTGCGGGTGAAGAAAACATTGCCGGCATGCAAACATACTTCGCCAAAGCAATCAAAGATTGCAGAACGTGGGAGGGCAGCAAAAAAGCCTTGGACGACAATAAGGAGCAATACAACGCCGCCATGATGGATGTTGATACGGCGGCAGAAACGCCTAAGCCTGCGGCATAATTAGCGGACAATATCAGGCGGAGAGGGAGGGGCACTATGCACCCAAATGACTTAAAGCAGCTTATTATAGACACTATACACGAAAGCGCTCAGGCGCAAAAGCGGGAGCAGCCCCGGGGCTCTAGCCCCCAAGTGAGCGGCGCTGCGCAAAAAAGCGAAAGCGATATCTCCAAAAAGATACTTGTTTTCCTCTCTATCCTCATGTTCATAACATCGAGCTTTGTTAAGTATATGCAACTTGTTGAAGGCATCGATGTAGCCGACTTGAAGGTGCCGATGGCCACATTGTATGGTTCTTCGATAGGGTTTTACCAGATTCGCAAGGGACTGGAGAGCAGGGGGAAAAACGGAAATGGGCAATTGGGCAATCATTCGGATGCGTTCGATAAATTTGAAGATTTTGATTAAAGCACATCAAAAAAAGGCATCCTTGCGAGCAATTGACCGGGGAGCTCCTGCATACTTGGGTTGTGCGCTAAATGAGGGATGAGGTGAGAAATTGCATATCATCGAAAATTTTACCACTAATAATGAAAATTACAAAGCAAAGCAAATAGTCAAAATGAGAGGCATAATGCTTCATTCTGTTGGGTGCCCACAGCCCGATCCAGAGGTTTTCGTCAGAATATTTAACGACCCCAGCGGCAAGCCCAATGGCAGGAAAGTTGGCGTTCACGCTTTTGTTGGGAGTGACGGCAGAGTGTTTCAGACCATGCCGTGGAATTTTCGAGCATGGCATTGCGGAAAAGGTCCGAACGGAAGCGGAAACAGCACGCATATCGGAATAGAGCTTGTAGAGCCGCGGACAATAAAGTACGTAGGTGGCTCTGCTTTTCAAGATAATAACCCTGCCGCGTCAAGAGCCTTTGTCGAAGCGACGTACAAGGTGGGCGTGGAGCTGTTCTCTCACCTTTGCAAGCAGCACAATTTCGATCCGCTTGCAGACGGCGTTGTCGTTTCCCACGCTGAGGGGCATAGGTTGGGAATTGCGTCCAACCATGGTGACGTGGAGCATCTCTGGAAGGTCTACGGCTTAACAATGGACAGGTTTAGGCAGGATATCTGGTCTGCTATGAATGCAGTGTCGCCTTTCAAGCCGTCTGCGCCTGCCGCTACCGCAGCCCCCGCCCCCAAGCTGGTTGAGGAAAGTGTTTTGAAATTCAATTTGTTGGGCCAAAGGTTAGATATACCCGGCGCTATTGTTGACGGCAAAGCATTTGTGCGGGCGAGGCTGCTTGTGGAGGGTCTGGGTTTTTGCATTGATATGACAGATGGCGTTATTGTTGTTAGAGAGAAAAGTTCTGCCGACAAATAAAGATAGGTGAAAATGGCAGAGTGGTTTGCTAAATGGAGAGCCTGCACATGAACCATTCAAAAATTAAAAGTTGGCTGGCAGAGCGCACTCTAAATCTTGAACAAGGCTTTGTTTCCGCTCTTGCGGCACATGCGCAGGACTATAAAAAAAAGCATGATTGTCAATTTGGACGCTGTTTACAGCTCTTTAGGTGTCACTCATCAGCACATAAGTTACTGGCGCAATAACCCGGCAAGCACGCTAACAAAGGGCTCGCTTAAGTTCAATGTTATACTAAAAACTGGGGATTTGTTCGGTCTAAACGCTACGCAGATGGAGGATTTGGCAAACAAGGCGGGTTTGTCGCTTAAGCGCAACACCGATGATTTTGCTCAATGCTTTGGGATGCTCCTTGCCAAATATCCAGGCAAGATGACAGACCTATGCAGCTCAGCGATAGTCTCCGAGAGGATGCTCAGGTATATAAGGGCGGGGAAACACTTGAAAAAGGAATCCATACTTGCTCTCCTGATTGCTATGGAACAAGACCTCGATGTCATACAAGCTGTGCTTATGCGGGCTGGATTTATTTTATCCAAATCTCTGCCCCATGATACGGTAATCGCTTGGACGATGGAAAAAGAACTGTCCCATCTCGAAGGGGCGAGGCGCATTCAATGGCTCAATGAGGTTCTACACTCCCTTGATTTGCCGCTCTTAATGTCACGAAGTGCGGCAGAGCTGTGATTTGCAAAGAAAACTGCCGCTTTATCCATATGTTAAGAATGGCTTCCCTGCTGTTGACAAATATGAGATAATCAAAAGTGGGCTACAGTTGCCCCACGGCAGGGGAGGTTTTAGTATGCAAGCTGCGTTTTCGGATGCAGTCCACAATGTCACTATCACAGGTTACGGCTCGGGCGGAGAAGGCGTGGCCCGGCTTTGCGATGGCAAGGTTGTTTTTGTCCGAAGTGCGGCTCGCGGGGATGTCTTGGAGGTCAAGCTGACAAAAGAGAAGCCCCGAAGCGCATATGGAGAGGTTTGCCGCATTTTGACGGCCTCGCCGCACCGCATAGAGCCGGACTGCCCATATTATCCGGGCTGTGGGGGCTGCGACTTTAGGCATATCACCTATGTCGAGGAGCTAGACGCCAAGCTCAGGCGGATCAATGACGCACTGGGGAGAATCGGTGGGCTAGCCGCCCATGTGGATGGAATTCTGAGCACGGGTCGTCCTGATGGGTACCGCAACAAGGCAGTCCTCCACTCCGATGGAGAATCATTGGGGTTTTATGGAGCGGGAAGCCATATGGTCATTCCCATAAAAAGATGTGCCCTTTTAAAGGATGATTTAAACGAAGTGCTTGAGCGGATGGCTTCGGCTTCCGGCAGGGGAATTTCAGGCGGCAATCTAGGCGCAAATCTTGGCATTGCCCATGAGCTTCGCAGCGGAAAAGGTGAGGTGATGCTCCGTTCGGGAAGAAATGGTATAAGCCCACCGCTGGAAGAAGAGCTGGACGGTTTAGTTTTTGGGATTTCCGGGTTCTTCCAAGTAAATACGGAAGCGGCGTCGCTTTTGTACCGAAAGGCTCGTGAATATGCGGAGATGTCCCCATCGGAGACGCTGCTTGACTTGTATTGCGGCGTCGGCTCACTGACAATTTTTGTCGGGCGGGATGCGGGGCGCGCCCTGGGCGTTGAAATAAACCCTGATGCGATAGAGGCCGCGCGCAAAAACGCAAGGCGAAATGGGTTTTCGCATATTGACTTTATAGCTGCCGACGCCGCCCAATGGAGCGATGAGGCCGTCAAGCCTGACTGCATCATAGTTGACCCGCCTCGGAGCGGCTTGTCCAGGGATGCCTTGCGGAAAATTCTTGGGCTTTCTCCCAAGCGCATAGTATATGTATCTTGCGACCCGGCGACTCTAGCCCGGGACATCCGGATGCTCGATGGATATTCGCTCATTAAGGCATGCGCCGTAGATATGTTCCCGAGGACAGCAAATGTGGAGTGCTGCTGCCTTCTGAATAAAAGGTGATAAAGATTTGCGCATTTTTTCAGAAATCAACAAACGTTAGTTTTCACATGTAAAATGACGGACATCAGATGTACGAATCCTTTACACTAAGAACAGTTGGGAGGGAGTGCGCGTGGCAAACTGGGTTGAACAACTAAATAATGCCCTTGTCTACATCGATGACCACTTGTGTGATGAGATTGACTATCACAAAATAAGCCGCATTACAGCGTGCCCTATCGAAGCTTTGCAGCGTGTTTTCGTGCTGAATGCCGGAATTACATTGACAGAGTATATCAGGCGGCGTAAACTGTATGAGGCATTTGTCGAACTCAGAACCACAACTGACAGGATTATTGACATAGCAGTAAAGTATGGGTATAATTCGCCGGACGCTTTCGGCGTTGCTTTTAAGCGTGTTTACGGCGTTAGCCCAGCGAAACAGTTCCCTGCAGATATGAATACGACGTCGCGGATAGGAGGGTTTTGAATCTTTATTCTTGGATGTCATTGGAAGAACTGCCCGATTTTCACTCCCGCGCCTTTGTCCACCCACGCTATTCTTGGGCTGGATACGGAAGTGATTGCTATGTTCACATGGGGTGGAAGAACACATGGAAAGAAGGGGATGAAGCAAGGGCTGAAAGTCAAATTGAGTTCTTCAAGTCGCTGCCTGGCGATTTTCAAAAACACATTTTCTGGTGCGGCAAGTGTACAGAAGGAGAATGTGCCAGAAGAAAACTGGTAGAAACAAAGGATGGAGCTTACCCCATGTGTATAGATGGCTGGTGGAGATTTCCGCCAACGCTTGACGCTATTGCATATATTTTGGAAGCACTCAGAATTTAGGAGGACTACTGATGCAAAAATCAAACAGGCTGCGCACAGTCACGTGGGCTTTCCGATTGGCGTGGGGGATAAATCCATGGCAAATTATCCTGTGGTTCGTTGTGGTCGGGGCGCTGGCGGTTCTTCCGGCGGTTGCGCTGCAGTTTAACCGTGAAACGCTGAGCGTAATCAGCGGATTCTTGATTGGCGGGGCGTATACATACGCAGACGTCGTCGGGCCGATAGTACGATTGGGCCTGCTGATGATTGCCATCGGGCTGTCTGCGAGGATAGATGTGCAGCTGATGCAATTTATCACTTATGACCCATATTTTGGCGGGCTGTACCGGCATGCGATGGAAGAGATTCAGAAAATCGAAATGAAGGATCTATTGCGCAAGGAAGTCAATGACAATTGGCTTTCTGCGCTTTTAGAGGCACACTCTCTTTGGTCATTTGTCTCGGGGCTGGTATTTATATTTGCAAAGCTGGTCGGGATAATTGCGCTGCTTGTTGTGGCGCTTTCGCTTTCTACGCTGATTTTTGCGATATCGGCGGTGTATGTTGTGGCAATTTTTGTCGTCAGCATGGTTTTTGCGAAAAGCACACGCCACAGCAATTCAGAAGAGTTCCACGATTTGCGGCAGATTGAATACTTTGAGAAAATGGTTGACAACCATGGGATGGCAAAAGAAACAAGAGTCTTTGAAAATACAGATGCAATTGTCGAGCAATGGCGCGTTCCCGTTATGCGCATCCTAAAGCGGGATTTAGGGCGGCAAAAATCTGCAGAGCTGCGCGATTTGATTACAAGTGCGGGATTTTATGCGTTCCTGATAATCGTCGTAGGGCTGAGCATAACAAGGGTCGTGCGCGCGGAGATGACGCCGGACATTTTCCTTGTGCTGTTTACGCTGTGCCTGAACCTTTACAATGCGATATCAGGCACGGCGAGAAACATTACAACATTTGATTTCGGCCTGATAGCGCTTGACAAACAGCGCCGCTTGTTTGAGTTTGCGAAACACAGGGACTATGGCGGGGCAGAGGCTCCGGCGGATGAAAATGTTGTGTTCGACGTGCAGAACCTGTCTTTCTCATATGGCGATACGCAGACCATCAATGACATGAGCTTCCAAGTAAACAAGGGCGAAGTCGTTGCGCTTGTCGGTGCCAATGGCAGCGGGAAGACTACGCTTGTCAAATTGCTGCTGGATATGTACAAGCCGGATTCCGGCAGCATCAAAGTGTTTGGCAGAAAGTACAGCGAATACAAGCGCGACTATGTGCGCACCAGAATAGGAGTGTTTTTTCAGGAATACTACATATATCACGCACCACTGCGAGAGAATATCGGAGTCGGCGCAGTTGAGGATATGGACAATGAAGACAGGATTCGTGCGGCAGTCAAAAAAGGCGGTGCGGAAAAGGTAATGGCGAATTTGCCGAATGGGCTGAACTCACTGCTCGGGACTTTTCAAGACCCATCCGGTACGGAGCTTTCCGGCGGAGAGAAACAGCGTGTCGCATCCGCCAGGGCGCATATGTCTGACCGGGATGTGCTGATATTTGACGAACCTGCCTCAATGCTTGACCCGATTGCCGAGATGGAGCAGTTCGAAGGCATCCGCGATATGCTCGACGACAGGACTGCGATACTAATAAGCCACCGTGTCGGCTTTGCTCGGATGGCTGACAAGATAATTATGCTGGACGATGGCAAAATCGCCGAAATGGGGGCACATGACGAGCTGATGGCAAAAGACGGCTTGTACGCAAAATTCTTCACCGAACAGGCGCAATGGTACGACGCATCTAATCCAACAAAGGAGGCGGCCGGATAATGGGAACGGAAAAGCTAACATTTGCACAAAGTGTGAAAATCTTTGGCAAATCGCTCAAAGTCAGTCTAAAAGTCCGCGGCGCAGGCTCGATACTCGTCAGCATTCTTGGATTTGCGATGGCGTTTTTGCCGATGCTTATTGCGATTTATGTGCGGAATTTTTCTAATGAAATCCAAGGCGCATATGGGCGTGGCGAGGAGTATGTATCGTCGATAATCGGTGTGTTTGTGATACTCTCGGCGCTGTATGTCGTGCAACTGCTGTGGCGGTCGCTCAACAGCTACTTCGAGGTGCGCAACAGAGTGAAAATCCAGATGTTCATGCGAGAACGCATCCTGCGCTGCACCTGTGACGTGCAGTACAAGTACATACTGAACTATGACGATTTCAAAAAGCGCATAAACTTCGTCAGCACGGAGGCGGGGGAGCGCGTCGCCAACAGTGTTGGCACGACAATTACGTGGCTGCAGGACATAATCACGTTCATCAGCATAATCACGGTTTTATGGGCGGTTGACGTGTGGATCGTCATAATCCTTGTCGCAGCTTGTATCCCTGCGATACTGATATCTGCAAAGTTCAGCGATGAGCAGTATTGGGCGCAAGGGTTCTATGTACTGCCCTGGCTTATGTCAAACAGTGCGTTCTTTGAGGCGACGATGAGCACGGCGATTAATGACACGCGCTTCTTCGGCGCTTATCCGTGGCTGCGCGGCAAATTTGAAAGATTGAACGCAGAGTATATCGGTATAAAGAACCGGGTGACGAAAAAGCACGTTTTCTTCAACTCGCTTGCAGATATATTTCGAAGCGGGGTGTATGTTGTTATCCTGCTGATTGCCGCGCGGCAGATATTTGATAATCCTGTTGTTGGAATCGGCGCATTTATGCTCGTGTTCACTATGGCAAGTCAGCTGCAGGACGTAACGGCAAGGATTTTCACCGCCGCTGCGCAGTTTTCCAGCAATGCCGCATATATGCGTGACTTCTTCTACCTTGATTTGCTTGAGTATGAGATGCGCGGCTCCGCCGCCAAACCCCAGAATAATTTCTCGATCCAGTTTAAGGATGTAGACTTCACCTATCCCAACACAGAACGGAAGATTCTGCAGAACCTCAACGTGCATATCCGAGAAGGCGAGAAAGTTGCGATCGTCGGCGAAAACGGCAGTGGCAAGACCACGTTTGTGAGCCTGTTGTGCGCACTGTATAAGCCTGACAACGGCGACGTCACGATGGGCGGGGAGAGCATTTATGATAATATCTCAAAAATGAGAAAGGCACTATCCGCAGTTTTTCAGGATTTTGCCAGGTACGAGACGACAATCCGCGCAAACATAGTTATTTCAGATTTAGGGCGCGGGGAATCTGATGAGCAAATCCGCACAGCGGCGGAGAACACCGGTGCATGGGAATTCATTGAAGCTCAGGACAATGGCCTCGATGAAGTTGTCGGCACGTTTAGCCCAAGCGGCAACAATCTTTCCGGTGGGCAATGGCAGAAAGTGGCACTCACACGCTGCATCTACCGCTCTGATGCGAAAATCATGATACTCGACGAGCCGACCGCTGCGCTCGACCCCGTAGCCGAGGCGGAGCTTTATCGGCACTTCACCGACATAATCGGCGACCGCACGACGATACTTATCTCGCACCGGCTCGGCATAACGCAGCTTGTTGACCGTGTCCTGGTATTCGACGATGGGCGCATTGTCGAGGACGGGACGCATTCCGAACTGCTGGAAAAGGATGGTCTGTATGCAAGGATGTACCATGCGCAAGCGCAGTGGTATGAGTGATGAGGCAAACGCGCTGCTACAGAGCGTGCTGCAGCTGTTGGGGAAATGAAAACCTGAAAAACAAACATCCGATGGGAAAATCTCATCGGATGCGTTGTTTCCTCTTGTAGAGCATTATGGGGAGTTTTGTGTTTTGGTTATCGGGATTAGCAGTAGCGAATCAAGCAAGCACAAATGACTATTCAGTGCCTGCTATCAGTCCGGCATTGAGAAGCCTGCTCCTAGGTTTTCTTGGCTGGCACTGAATAGTAACGCACAAATTAAGGCATACGATAAAAATATATCGAAAAACGATAAAAAAATATTGCAATTCGATAATTGGTGTGCTAGACTTCATATTACAGAAATTTCTGCCTAGGGAAAAATATGGGGGTACGTTCATGTGGAATGAGAATAAGTCGCTTGTCTTGAGCAAAATAGCTGTTATCGCATTTATGGTGCTGCTTCTGGCTTGCGCAGTGCTTGCACCCAGGCTTGTGGCGCGGCTCATTGGAATGTCGGCGATGGCGAATGCCGCAGGATCTGCGTTGTTTCTTTGGACCCTGTACGTGGGGTGCATCCCTGCCGGAGCTTTGCTTGTGAACCTGTATATGCTGTTGCGCCGCATAAGCGCAGGGAGCGTGTTCGTCAAAGAAAACGTGTCTACCCTGCGGCTTATCTCTTGGTGCCTCTTCGTCGGCGGAATAATCTGCATCGCATCGTCGCTGTATTATGCGCCTTGGCTGCCGATTGGAATCGCCGCAGCATTCATGGGACTTGTGGTCTGCGTTGTGAAAAATGTCATCGCAAAAGCAGTTTCGCTTCAGGATGATGCGGATTACACTATTTAAAGGAGGGCGGCATCCATGCCAATTGTTGTAAATCTTGATGTAGTGATGGCAAAACGCAGGATATCATCAGGCGAACTTGCCGCTGCCATTGGGCTCAGCCAGGCAAATCTATCGATTTTAAAGACGGGGAAAGCGCGGGCAATTAGATTCTCAACGCTGGAGGCAATCTGCAAAGCGCTGGGGTGCCAGCCCGGAGATATATTGGAATATGAAATGGAGGACGTTAGCCATGGAGAATAGACAAATGGTAACGCAAGGAGATGAATCCCTTTTGCGCACACAGTGGCCTGAGCAAAGCGCAGAGGAAAAAGTGGGGAATGCTTTCAAGCCCGACTTGACCGATTTTTTGTTTGCAATAGCCGCATTTGCCCTTGGGTACCTCTTCTCGCGCTGGGTATTTTTTTCATGGCGGGGCTGGGGAGTGGCGGCATTCACGACGGCGTATCTACTTGGAGTTACAGCGTATCTGATGAAGAAGGGCGCATTCGTAAAAAGCGGCGCAGCAGTATATTGGGCTGCTGTGACGTGGCTGACGGGCGCTTCATACGCGCTGTGGGGAAATGCCGGATTTGCGGGTGTTAGAGGTTTGTTCTTGTTTTGCTCAGCTACATATTATGTTCTTGTGGCTTCCGGCACCACATTGATGGGGAGAACTGGGAATTACCTGCTTATTGACGGAATCAAGGCAGTCATAATTGTCCCGTTTCGGAATATTCTCAATCAATATGTCAGCTTCTCGGCCCTTGGAAAAGGGGCGAGGCGGGGCAGGGTTCTTCCAGTCATATTGGGAACTGCCGTGGCGCTGATGTTGGCTCTTATTATCATACCGCTGCTCGAGAGCGCTGATGCCGGGGGATTTGGTGTATTAATGGGGTTTGTAAGGTCTGTTTTCAGGTTCAGTTTTGTAGAGATTGCGATTTACGTTTTCTTTGCCATTCCGGTTGCGGCATACCTATATGGGCTTGTATCTGGGGCGGCGCACAGAAAGGGCACGGATATAATAAAGCCTGAATCTGCTGCCAGCGCCGTCGCTGCGCTGAGAATTGTTCAACCGGCGACTATAAATATAGTCCTTGGCTCTGTCTGCGCGCTTTACCTTGTGTTTATCTTCAGCCAATTGCCCTATTTTTTCTCGGCATTTACCGGCAGCAAGCCTGACGGCTGGCTCACTTATTCCGAATTCGCCCGAAGGGGATTCTTTGAGCTCTGCGGCATCGCTGCTATTAACTTGACGCTCTTGACAATCAGCAATCTATGCTCAAAGAAAGTGCGCGCAGAGTCGCAGATTTTGAAAATCTTTAACATTGCGCTGGCAATACTTACTTTAGTCCTGATTGCGACAGCCTTTAGCAAAATGGCGCTCTATATTGGGGTCTTCGGGTTGACGATGCGCCGGTTGTTGCCATGTATTTTTATGGTTTTTATGGCAGCAGTTTTTGTTGCTTTGATAGCTTTGCAAAAGTGGGATTTTTCGATTGTTAGGTTTTCACTGGTAGTGGGGTCGGCTATGATTGTCGCACTGTGCCTATCAAACCCCGATGCAATGGTCGTGCGCTATAACACAGGAAGGTACTTGAGCGGGACACTGCGAGAATATGACATGGAGATAGTCCGAAGGTCAGGAGTTGCGGGGGTTTTGCCGGCTATTGAAGTTTACAACAGCACCTCAAACGAACAACTGCGGGGCGATTTGCGCCGGCATCTTTCGATGCATAGCTCGATTGGCGGCAACTCAAGCCCAACGCTCAGCTTCGAGTCGCATAGGGCGTGGCGGGCGGTGATTGAGGGCGGATTTATTCCGCAGGCGCCCACACCTCAAAGATAGGGGAGAGCGCATCAGATATTGACTGACGCCGCAGTGATGTGTAAAATAGTTTCGCTGGTCAGAATAGTATTGTAAGAACAGGTACGGAATATGGAGGGCTTAGGCTTGGATAAAAATACAAATTGGCCGGAGTTTATAAAGCGGACATTGGATACCCCGCCCCGGTGGATGATGAAAAAGACACTTGAGCTCTTTGGCGATTTTGCAGGCCATGCCGTTGACTTGGGATGCGGCAGCGGCATCGATACTATCGAGCTTGCAGAACGCGGATGGACTGTCTATGCCGTCGACTCCACTCCGGATGGCTTTGCAAACATTATGTCAAAATTGCCGGAAGATAAACAAGCCAAAGTCAAATGCATTCAGGCAGACTTTGAGCACATGGCAATCCCCGAAGCCGACCTCATTTATTCAGTTTTTAGTCTCCCGTTTTGCAAACCAGAACATTTTGGCGCATTTTGGGAAAAGATTGTAAGCGCTATAAAACCGGGCGGCAGATTCGCCGGGAACTTGTTCGGAGTTAAAGATGAATGGGCGTACATGAGCGATGCTACTTTTATTACAAAAGAGCAGTTTGACGAGCTTTTCAAGGACTTCACGATTGAGCATTTTAGGGAGCAGTATTCGGAAGGCCCCTCGGTGTTAGTCCCAACAAAGCTTTGGCATCTTTTTGATGTGGTTGCGCAGAAAAGATAAAGTAACTGACCGAACTTAGAGGAGTGTGCAGGCTTCTAGATGCCGGGTCGATAGCTGGTACAGACCAGCTAACTGCCGAAATCGTAAGGTTATCTTTAGCTTTGTCAAGCCGACAGCAGGGGCAATATGGCAGAACAGAACGTGTGGAGTCTTAAAAGGAAATGGAGGGAAACGGAGAAAACCTTACATTCCCGGAAATGCTTTCGTTAAAATGACGACTGCACGCAGCTGTTTTGCTGTGAGCGGCACAAAAACTCAGCGATTGACAAACATTGTCAATCGCTGAGCAGCAAAGTGATTTATAAATTAATAATTGTTATAACCCATACTCTTCCGGGATGAATTTGTCAGCGTCAACTTCTTTTAGCATCTCTGCAATAAACTCTTCTTCGTCCTCCGGAATCTCATCAACCTGTTCGCGCAGTATGTCGATATACTTGAGCTCCCTGTCGTCGATTACAAGCTCTTTGTTCTTGACGGCGTCACTCAATATGTCAAGTGAAAGCCTTGCCGTATTGACAGTGCGCGAAAAAGCGTCCTGCGTCTTAACAATCTCCTCTGCAATCCTGAATGCGACATCGGGGCGGAGGATGTAGGCCTGCGGGTCGAGATAGCAGTCCGATTCGGTCAGCAAATCGCGCATAAATACGGCTTGACCCTTTTCGGCGGCTTTATTCATAAGGCGGCAATCATAGACCAGTTGCTCCATAGAAACCTCGGGAGCGAAGCCGGAAAGCAGCTTAATCTGCTGCACGGACTCGTTGCTCCACAAATCGGTGCAAGCTGCTGCGATGTTGCCGATCGGGGAGAAGTGTGCACAGGCGGCGCTCTTGCCCTCCATAGAAATCGGAGTGCCGGTAATTGCTTTTAGGTAAAGATTTTCATAAGCGCAGTCCTTGCTGGGGCCCACTGCACCATACTCAAGGGCAACAAGAGCCCTTGGTGTCACTGTTGCCCTGAGCACTGCGGCAAACACTTTGGGGATATACTTTCTCTCAGCGAGAACCATTGCCGTGTTGGCAAACCCGCAAGCCGAGTCTCCGCCGGAAATGACTCCATTTGCACGAGCTATATTCGAGATATGCTGCCAGAGAAACGCCATGTCGCGAGCTCCAAGCACGCCGAGCGCAAAAATCGAAGTTTTCAAATCAACATTGATAATAGCCTCGTCGTTGATCTCTTTGCCGCCAGTGGACTCAATGGAGAGGATGTCAGCGCCTTCCTTTGCTGTAGTGTCAAAAACATCAAGCATATTATTGAAATAACGCCCGCTGCGCATAATAGGAGGGCGATTAAATTCACGCACATCATTTGGGGTCATGCGGATAACGCTCTTCAAGCCGTGCTTAACTTCAAACTCGCGCATCGTGTCGCGCAAAATCCTATGTACTTGGATGCCCCAAGCGGGATTGTAGGTAAACTCCGGAAGAGTTTCGTATTCGACTACCACGCCGGGGGCGTGCAGTTCGTGTGCCTTGGTCAGGACTCCGGTAATTATGTCGTGGTAAGTGTCGAGCACTTCCATCAAAGTCTCGTTTGTAACTTGCATGTTTGGAAGGGTGAAGTTGATTTCCGGATATAAAGTCCCGCCGCCGATGACCATCCCATTCTTACATGTAACAGGATTGGGGGATTTTCCGTAAATAAATTCATCGAGTGAGTTATATGCGAGGGATGTAAATTGCCTTGGCTTCATAGTGCGAACCTCCTAGCTTCATCATCATATCTTGAGAACAATGAGCAACATTAATTTGTTTTGACATGTATTTCACCATCATTTAACATATATACTTTTGGGCCTGCCTAGTCAAGAGACAAAACTATGATATTTTGTGAATTTGTAATCATTATGTAAAATAGTTAAAATATAAGTAAGTCTGTGAAATTTCAGAAAAACATTAATATTGCCTTGCCAACACTCCTTATTTTGTGTTACCATTTAGCGATTCGGAAAAGTGATTGAGGAGGACTGTTTCAAATGCCGCTGAATAAAGATATCAAGAAAATAGTCGTCATAGGCTCCGGCCCGATAGTTATAGGGCAAGCAGCGGAGTTCGACTATGCAGGGACGCAAGCTTGCCGAGCGCTGCGCGAGGAGGGCATAGAGATAGTCCTTATAAATTCAAATCCAGCAACGATAATGACCGACAACCAGATGGCCGATAGAATATACATTGAGCCGTTGACGATACCTGTCCTTGAAAGGATAATAAAGAAGGAAAAGCCGGACAGCCTGCTCTCGACGCTCGGTGGGCAAACCGGGCTGACACTTTCGATGCAGCTCGCAAAATCTGGATTTCTGGATAGGAACGGAGTTAAGCTCCTCGGTGCAAATCCGGTGACGATTGACAAAGCGGAGGATAGGCAGCTCTTTAAAGAAACGATGCTGGAAATCGGGCAGCCCGTAATCCCTTCAAAGGTTGTGATGAACGTCGAAGATGCACACGCATTCGTCGACGAAGTGATAGGCTACCCGGCAATAATACGGCCTGCATTCACCCTCGGCGGAACAGGCGGCGGGATTGCGCACAATGCGGACGAGCTCACGGAAATCGCTGGAAACGGCCTGCGCATGTCTCCGATTGGACAGATTCTAGTGGAGCAGTCTATATCGGGATGGAAAGAAATCGAATTCGAGGTTATGCGCGATGCGCACAATAACGCAGTAGCCGTGTGCTCCATGGAAAACATCGACCCCGTCGGAGTCCACACCGGGGACAGCATTGTAGTTGCGCCCGCCGTTACCCTGGCAGACAAGGAGTATCAGATTCTGCGCAAGGCGAGCCTTGATATAGTGTGCTCGCTCGGAGTCGAAGGCGGCTGCAATGTTCAGCTGGCTCTCCACCCCGACAGCTTTGAATATGCGGTCATAGAAGTCAACCCAAGGGTGTCGCGCTCATCAGCCCTTGCCTCAAAAGCTACGGGATACCCCATAGCGAGGGTTGCGACAAAGGTTGCCATAGGCTATACGCTTGACGAAATCAAAAATGCCGTCACAGGCAAGAGGACCAGCGCATGCTTTGAGCCGGCTCTGGACTATGTCGTTGTTAAGTTTCCGAAATTCCCATTTGACAAATTTGTTTACGCAAAGCGGACCTTGGGCACTCAGATGAAAGCTACCGGCGAGGTTATGGCTATAGGGACGACATTTGAGGAAGCCATAATGAAAGCAGTCAGGGGCGCAGAATTGGGTAAGGACTGCCTGAGCGACAACTACTTAGAGGGCTTAGATACGGAAACAATAAGAAAGCGCCTGCACGAGAGCACGGATGAGCGCATATTCGTCGTCTACGAAGCTCTACGCCGGGGCGTTGGAATAGACGAAATTTATGAAATCAACAAAATCGACGAATGGTTCCTAAGCAAGCTAAGCAACCTTGCGAAAATGGAAAAGAAGCTGCGAGATTGGAAAGGGTCGGGGGTCGTAAGCCGGGAACATGGGGCGGCTGATGCTGACGAAGCCACGTATATCGACGCAAAACGCATGGGCTGGCCGGATGCGGTGATTGAGCGCCTGTCGGGCAGGAAAATTAGCAACCCACTTCCCGCTGCGTATAAAATGGTCGATACCTGCGCTGCGGAATTTCCTGCGGAAACACCATACTTCTATGCGTCCTTCGACCACGAAAACGAGGCGACGGACTTCAAAGCAAAGCAGCTGGAGGAGCACGGCCAGGAAAAAAAGACGATTATAGTCTTTGGCTCAGGGCCAATCCGCATAGGCCAGGGCATCGAATTTGACTATGCGTCCGTCCACTGTGTTTGGGCGCTTAAAGCCGCCGGATACGATGTCGTCATAGCAAACAACAATCCGGAAACTGTCTCGACAGACTACGATACTGCGGACAGGCTCTACTTCGATCCGCTGACGAGCGAGGATGTGCACAACATTATCAGAACTGAAAACCCATATGCCGTCGTTGTCGCTTTCGGCGGGCAAACCGCTATCAAACTCACATCGTACCTCAAAAGCATCGGCGTAAAAATTTTGGGAACGCAGCCAGACAGCATTGATGTCGCAGAAGATAGGGAGCGCTTTGATGCGCTGCTTGAAGAACTAAACATCCTCAGGCCGGAAGGCGACACGGTAATGACTGAGAAAGAGGCTCTTAAAGCTGCAGAGCGGATTGGTTACCCGGTGCTGATGCGCCCATCGTACGTGCTTGGCGGGCAGAATATGATAATCGCATTTTCCGAAGAAGACATCCGTGAATATATGGAAATCATTCTTAGGCAAAATATTCAAAACCCCATACTTATAGACAAGTATTTGGTGGGAACAGAGCTGGAGGTCGATGCGATTTGCGATGGAACCGACATTTTAATCCCCGGTATCATGGAGCACATCGAGCGGGCCGGGGTTCACTCGGGAGACTCGATTGCGGTCTATCCGGCATGGAATGTTGACGACTATCTTTGCGAGAAAATTATCGATCACACAAAGAGGCTTGCAATGGCCTTGAAGGTAATAGGCATTGTGAATATCCAGTATTTGATCAGCGAAGGCGAGCTGTATGTCATCGAAGTAAACCCCCGCTCGTCGCGCACTGTTCCGTACATCAGCAAAGTGACCGGAGTGCCAATGATTGCACTTGCGTCGCGCTGCATGCTTGGGGAGAGGCTGGTCAGCATGGGTTATGGCACGGGAATTGCAAAGCAGCCGCCGTATGTTGCTGTCAAGGTTCCCGTGTTTTCATTCGAAAAGCTGGGCGATGTGGACACGCAATTAGGGCCGGAAATGAAGTCGACCGGAGAGGTGCTGGGCATTGCGTCGACTCGAGAGGAAGCTCTCTACAAGGGGATGCGTGCGGCAGGCTATAATATGAACAAAGAAGGCGGTATTTTCATTTCTGTCAAAGATCAGGACAAGGCGCAGGTGATTCATGTGGCGCACAAGTTCTCCCAGTTGGGCTTTAGACTTTATGCGACCGGGGGCACAGCAGAGAAGCTCAAAAGGGTTGGCTTGGAAATTATATCAGTCGAAAAGATTTATGAGGGCGATAACAATGTCTTGCCGCTAATCGAAAGCGGAAAAATAAGCTATGTAATCTCGACGTCCACCAAGGGGCGAGACCCCAATAGGGACAGCGTTAAAATACGGCGCAAGGCTGTTGAGCGCGCAGTCCCATGCCTCACCTCGGTAGATACCGCAAATGCCATAGCCGATTGCCTGATGAGCAAGTATTGGGATACGACGATTGAGCTCGTTGACGTCAACAATATGCGCTCAGGTTTGAGGAGGCTTCAATTTACGAAGATGCAGGCCTGCGGAAATGACTATATTTACTTCAACTGTTTGGACTACAAAAAAATTACCGACCCGGAAAGCCTGAGCATCAAGCTCAGCGACCGCCACCTCGGCGTTGGAGGGCATGGCGTCGTCTTGATCCGGCCATCGGAAAAAGCCGATGCAAGGATTAGCATCTACAATATGGATGGGACTTTTGGGGGAGTCGGCGGAAACGCGCTGTGCTGCGTTTGCAAATACCTCTATGACGAAGGGATTGTCCGGAAGCCGGAGGTACTGATAGAGACGGAAGGGCTCTTGCGCCGCATACGAGTCGTCACGACCGGAAACATAGTCTCAAAGATGACAGTGGACATGGGGGAAGTTGATTTTAGCCCCGCAAAGATTCCGGCTGCGACACTGGATGATGAAAAGCTCATTAACAAGCCTGCCTCCATTGGTGGGCAGATGTATGACATCACCTGCCTGAATATCGGCAACTCACATTGCGTCGTGTTTACCGACGATGTGAATTCGCTCGACCTTCATGATGTAGGCCCTAGGTTTGAAAATGACCCGATGTTCCCCGAGCGGGTGAATGCGGAGTTTGTGCAGGTTCTGGACGAGAATTTGCTGCTTGTGCGCGTATGGGAATGCGGCAACGGAGAGACGCAGTCCTGCGGGACATGCGCTTGTGCTGCCGCAATCGCAGCAGTAGAAAATGGGCATTGCAAAAAAGATACAGACATAACAGTAAAGATGCAGGGCGGAGATTTGCTAATACACTATACCGGGGAGCGCGTATTTATGACAGGGGTGGCAACAAAATGCTTCGATGGTACGATAGAAATATAGAGGGTATAGGGATATTATGCTCGACAAGAGTGTTCCATATGTAGGCTTTTTTATGCGAAAGAAAGCCGGGGCGCAGATTCCATCTTTCCCATTGCCGGAGGGCTACCGTTTTGCATTTTACCAAGATGGGGACGAGGCACACTGGGCAGCGATTGAGACATCGGTTCTTGAGTTTGACAGCGAGTTTGCTGCTTTGATGCATTTTAAAGAGAGCTTTCTTGAAAATCGCAGTGAGCTTCACAGACGGTGTTTGTTCATTGAAGACAGCGAAGGGCAAAAGGTGGCTACGGGCACGGCGTGGTGGTCGTATGTCGGCTATGAACGCCGCCCGTGGCTGCACTGGATTGGAGTTTTGCCAAGCCATCAAGGCTTGGGGTTGGGAAAGGCGATAGTGGCGAAAGTGACGGAACTTATGGCGCAGCTGGAAGGAGGCGCCGATATTTTCTTGAAAACGCAAACCTGGAGCTACAAAGCAGTAGGAATCTACCTAGCCTGCGGATATGAGCCGACTGATGAAAAAATCCTTTATAGGGGCCGCAAGTACAACTACAGAAAAGCAATGAAAATTCTAAATCGCCTCAGGCGAAAAAGTTGACAGGGGGTCGGTTCTCCGGTCAATTTTTTTGCTTTTTCCCAATTTTGATATCAAATCAATTTGAAATAGTGTATACTGATACGAAGGGGAGCGTTAGGTGAAATTTACCGTTGAGGGATACGATTTATGATTGAAAACGAAAACGCAAATGATCTGCCCATATATTTATTTCATCAGGGGACTAATTACCACTCTTATGAGTTTCTGGGCTGCCACTTCGACTCCAAGGCGGGTACCGCCGTATTTAGGACATGGGCGCCAAGCGCTTCGGCAGTATACCTAGCCGGCGACTTTAATGATTGGGACGAGCATAGCACTCCTATGGTGCGAATTTCCGATGGGGGAATATGGGAAGCGACGCTTGAAAAAGTAAGTTCGGGACAGCGTTACAAGTATGCGATTTGCGGTCGCAACGGCAAGTTGCTTAAAGCCGATCCCTTTGCGTTCTACTCTGAAACAGAGGGGAAGACCGCCTCGATTGTATTTGACCTCAGCGGGTACGAATGGGGCGACGAGCAGTGGCAAGCAGAGGCCGGTCGCACGCCACCATATGACCGCCCATTGAATATTTATGAGGTTCATCTTGGCTCTTGGATGAGAGCTGAAGGTGGAGAGGCTCTCAGCTACACTGAAATTGCTGAGAAACTGATACCTTACGTCAAAGATATGAACTATACCCACGTTGAGCTGATGCCTGTGATGGAACACCCGTATGGAGGTTCGTGGGGGTATCAGATTACGGGTTTTTATGCGCCTACTTCGCGTTACGGTTCGCCTCACGATTTTATGAAATTCGTTGACCTATGCCATCAGAATAGCATAGGCGTCATACTAGACTGGGTTCCGGCCCATTTCCCTAAGGATCAGCATGGCCTTATAGAGTATGACGGCGGTTACCTTTATGAATGCCATGGAATGGACAAGATGGAAAACTGGGAATGGGGCACCCGCTGTTTCGATTATGGACGTACGGAGGTTCAGTCGTTCTTAGTCTCAAATGCGCTGTATTGGCTTGGTAGTTATCATGCGGATGGGCTCAGGGTGGACGCAGTCAGCTCAATGCTTTACCTCGACTATGGCAGAAGTGCGGGCGAGTGGACCCCTAATACGCAGGGGGGCAACGACAACCCCGATGCCATCGCCTTTATAAAAAAAATGAACAAGGCTGTGTTCAGCGAGTTTCCAAATGCGATGATGATTGCCGAGGAGTCTACGGCGTGGCCATTGGTGACGATGCCAATACATGAAGGTGGGTTGGGTTTTAACTTCAAGTGGAATATGGGCTGGATGAACGACATGCTTGAGTATATCGAGATTGACCCTGTGTTCAGAAAAGAAGCGCATAGCAAAATCACGTTTTCGCTCTTTTATGCATTCTCCGAAAACTACATCCTCCCCCTCTCCCATGACGAGGTCGTTCACGGAAAGAAATCGCTCCTTAACAAAATGCCCGGCGAATATGAAGAGAAGTTTGCGGGCCTTAGGGTTTTTCTTGGCTACATGATGACGCACCCGGGCAAGAAGCTGACGTTTATGGGGGCTGAGTTTGGGCAGTTTAGGGAATGGGACGCTTATTCCGGGCTTGATTGGCTTCTCCTTGATTATCCGATGCACGCAAACCTCAAGAAATATACAAAGGCGCTTGGGGCATTTTACCTAGATACGCCCGCTCTATGGGAAGTGGATTTCTCTTGGGAAGGTTTCAAGTGGATTAGTGACAGCGACAGGAATCAAAATATAATTGCTTTTGCCAGAACGGACAAAAAGGGTGTTGACGTAATAGCTTTGCTAAATTTTGCTCCAGTTACGAGAGTTAATTACCGCATAGGTGTTCCTGAAAAAGGGGTTTATGCCGAGATTTTTAACTCTGACTTGCCTGAATTTGGGGGCTGGGGGCATAGAAACGCAGATATACACTCTGAGGATATCCCCATGCACGGTTTTCAACAGAGCATCAGCCTCACCGTGCCGCCGCTTGCGCTTGTGTGCTTTATTAAAACTGATTAGAAAGTTGCAAGCGACGCAGGTGCATAACACATACAGGGGTTGTCCCCACAATTCTAAATTCAAGAAAGGACTTAATCTATGGTAATTGCCGAACGAAAAGAATGTGTTGCCATGCTGCTTGCGGGCGGCAGGGGTTCAAGGCTTAAATCACTGACTGAGCAGATAGCCAAGCCCGCCGTTACTTTTGGCGGGAAATACAAAATAATCGACTTTCCATTGACAAACTGTGTCCGGTCTGGCATCGACACAGTTGGGGTCATGACCCAATACCAGCCGCTACTGCTCCACGATTACATAGGCAAGGGGCAGCATTGGGATCTTGATCTGCTTCACGGCGGGGTCTCGATTTTGCCTCCGCACAGCAAGCCAGGAAGCACTGCATGGTACAGCGGCACTGCCAATGCCGTCTATCAAAACCAGAATTTTATTGATACATTCGCCCCCGAGTATGTGCTAATTTTAGCTGGCGACCATGTTTACAAAATGGATTATGGCATAATGCTTGAGTATCATAAAAGCGTAAATGCAGATTGCACGATTGCCGTAATAGAGGTGCCTATCAAGGATGCACATAGGTTTGGGATTATGAACACCGACGAGAATGATGTCATTACAAAATTTGAAGAAAAACCGGAAGAACCCAAAAATAACCTTGCATCCATGGGTATCTATATTTTTAATTGGCGGGAGCTTAGGGAATATCTCTACGAAGATGAAAAAAATCCGGAATCGACGCACGATTTCGGCAAGGATTTAATTCCCGCTATGCTGAGGGATGATAAACGCATGTTTGCGTACCGCTTTAATGGCTATTGGAAGGATGTCGGCACGGAGGAAAGCCTTTGGCAGGCAAATATGGACTTGCTCGACGACCTGCACCTTGGATTTGAGGATTGGCATATCCTTTCCAGGACTGCAGGGCGGCCGCCGCACTATATTGCGCCCACCGGCAGTATAAAGAATACGCTCATCACCGAAGGCTGCGAAATTTACGGCAGCGTTGAAAACAGCATTCTGTCGGTTGGCGTGATTGTCGAGGAGGGCGCTATTGTCAGGGACAGCGTAATTATGGACAATGTTCGGATTTGCAAAAGCGCCGTAGTAGATTACTCGATACTCGATGAGAATACCGTTGTGGCGGAGGGCGCACAGGCGGGCGAGTCAAGAACAGATGGTGGAAGTCTAAATGTTTATCCGCGTCATACAATAATCGAAGCTAACAAGTTCATGAGAAGAAAGGATAAATAGAATGAACGCAGGTTTATGTCTATCTGACCCCCATCCCGATCGAGCCGGCGACGGCAGCCCGATAAGGACTCTCTCAGCAGCCCATTATGCAGGCAGATACCGCTTGGTGGACTTTATGCTATCCAACATGGTCAACTCTAAGATATTTTCCATCGGCATGATACTCAACAGCCATTACCAGTCGCTTATAGGCCATATTGGCATGGGAAAGGAATGGGGTCTTGCCAGAAAATCAGGTGGCGTTACTTTTTTTCCGCCTTACCATGCAGACGAGCGAAAAGGTGTGAATAATGAGCTGGACGGCCCGCTCCAAAGGGCTGCGGAGTTCTTGGCAGAGTCTAATGTCGAATATGTCGTTGTGGCGGACAGCAGCGTAGTTTGCAATATGGATTACCGTCCGGCCATTGATTCCCACAGAAAAAGCGGAGCGGATGTCACTGCGATATATGCAAAAAAGCACATAATTTCCGGCGAGCGCGAGAGCGCTGTCGTTTTCGATATATCTGAAGGCGGTCGCATCACGGGGGTAGAGCGGGCGTCAAACTCTTCTGAAACGGTGAACCTATCCTTAGGCTCATACATTATGTCAAAAAAAACTTTTATTACGTTGACTGCCGGTGAGAAAATCTGCGGCATGCTGCGGTTCTCAAGGGTGCTTTTGGCTGATGCCCTTGAGCGGCTAACTGTGCTTAGCTACGAGTTTCGGGGATATTCGGCGCATATCAGCTCGGTTGAAACCTTCTTCCATTATAATATGGAAATGCTCGATATTGAAAAACAGAACACCCTTTTTAACTTTGAAGGCAGAAGGATTTCCACGAACAGAAGGGATTCCTTGCCTACGAAATATGGCAAGAACGCCCAAATTCAAAATTCGCTCGTTGCAGACGGTTGCCAAATCGAGGGAACCCTCATAAACAGCATCGTTTGCAGGAATGTCAGGATTGGGGCGGGCGCCGTCGTGAAAAACTGCATTTTGCAAGATAGCACGATTGTTGAAAAAAATGCATCGCTGGATTGCATAATCACCGACCGACAGGTGGTTATTTCTGAAAATCGGGGATTGATGGGGTACCGGACTTATCCGGTCTATATAGAGCGGGCGAGGGTAATTTAGTTGGCAGGACATTGTAGGCAACCTCAAAACCCTCCGCCAATCTGTCAGACACTGGGTTTTTGGAGGTCGCCTGTACCCACAGACAGGAGGTAGATACTGATGGGCAAAGAAAAAATTAAGATACTCCACGCAGTTTCGGAGGTGGTTCCCTTCCTTGCCACCGGAGGCATGGGGCAGGTGGCGGGTGCTTTGACTAAGTCCTTAGCAGAGAACTATCCTAATCTCGACGTTCGCGTCGTGACTCCGCTGTACGCATATTTTCGAGACAAGTACGAACCTCAGATGCAATTTCTGGGGAACACAGAGGTGCGGCTTGCATGGAGAACGCTTTATTGCGGGCTGTTTGAAATGAAGCTTGACGGCGTTACGTTCTATTTTGTTGACAACCGCCACTATTTTGACAGAGAGAACACTTACGGCTATTTTGACGATGGCGAAAGGTTTGCTTTTTTTTCAAAGGCTGTGTTTTCAGCTATTGAGTGCGCCGGATTTACGCCTGACATCGTCCATACGCACGATTGGCAGACGGCCCTTGTGCCTATCTACTTGAAAACACAATATTATGATGAGCATAAGGACATGCGCACAGTTTTCACGATGCACAATATAGAATATCAAGGCAAGTATGCGCTTAATGCCCTCCACGATGTTTTTGACCTGAGGCTCGAGGATCGGGGGCTGGTCGAGTATGATAATTGCATTAACCTCATGAAGGGCGCCATTGTCTGCGCAGATAGAGTTACGACCGTCAGCCCTTCCTATGCTGGAGAAATCCAGATTAGCGGCGGATACGGCTTGGAGGCCATAGTTAGGGAAAATGCATTCAAGCTTCGGGGCATTATCAACGGTATCGACACAAAACAGTATGACCCTGCGACCGACCCGATGCTCAAGAAAAAATACACCGCAAGCTCCCTTGAAGGCAAAGCATCCGCCAAGAGGAAGCTGCAAACCCTGTTTAACCTGCCAAAGTCACCCAGAAAAATGATGATATGCGTTATCTCAAGGCTGGTTTCGCACAAGGGAATTGACCTTATCACATATATTATGGACGACCTACTTAATTTGGACGTTCAATTTCTGCTCCTTGGCACGGGCGACCATGATTACGAGCTGTTTTTTGAAGACAAGACTGCTCTGCATCCAAACAAAGTCGCCGCAAGCATCGCCTTCAATCCCGATATTGCTGGGCTTATCTATGCTGGTGCGGATGTTTTGCTCATGCCGTCCCGAAGCGAACCCTGCGGCCTTTCTCAGATGATTGCCTGCCGATACGGAACGATTCCGATAGTGCGGAAGACGGGCGGGCTGGGAGATACAATCCGCGACTGCCGCGGCGGTGAGGGCAATGGGTTTGTCTTTGAGGAGTATACTGCCGGCGCTCTATTTGAGACAATCAGGCATGCGTTGGATTTGTACACTTACCATCCGGATGACTGGAAGAACCTTATAGGTGAGGCTATGAGCTGCGATTTTGGCTGGGATGTTTCGGCGCGGGAATACTTGAGCGTCTATGAGGGGATTACAATCCGATGATTTATATATTTGACGAAAGCGACGAGTATTTCCGATGCCCGAACGAGGCATTGGAAACATCCGGCGCACTGACTCTCCGCATAAAGCTGCGAAGGGGAGAGGCTGCAAATCCTAAGGTCATACTGTACCCGGACGGCGGTGCGGCGGAAGAAATTGCGATGGCCTTTGAGCGAACAAGTGGAATCTATGACCTGTATAATGCTGAGATCAAGTTTGAGGCGGCGGGGTTGTACTGGTATCATTTTTTGATTGAAGCCTTGGGCAGAGGCACTTTTACAGTGCCCGAATATGCCGGTGGCGGATTTCAAGTGACGGTATATACCCCTCCGGCAAGCACCCCTGACTGGCTGGGCGGAGGCATAATCTATCACATATTCGTGGACAGGTTTTTTAAGGCAGGTGATGCACCCATAAGACCCGGTGCGACCCAGCGGAGCGATTGGGGGGGGTGCCCATATTTCTTGCCAGACGAGATGGGGATTGTTAAAAACAGCGATTTTTTCGGCGGGGATTTAAATGGGATAGCCGAAAAGCTACCTTACCTTGAGGGGCTGGGCGTGACCTGCATATACCTGAGCCCGGTTTTTGAAGCGGCCTCCAACCACAAGTACGATACGGGAGATTTTATGAAAGTCGACCAGGCCTTCGGCGGCGACGAGGCCCTTGAGCGACTGTGCAAGGAAGCGCACAGCTGCGGCATTAGGGTGGTTCTAGACGGGGTTTTCAACCATGTTGGGAGCGACAGCCGATATTTCAACAGATATGGCAGCTATGATGATTTAGGGGCCTATCAGAGCGCGGAGTCTCCCTACCGCAGCTGGTTCTCTTTTTACGCAGACGGCAGCTACGAGTCATGGTGGGGCATAGAGCTGCTCCCCTCGATAAATGAGCGGGAGGCAAGCTACAAAGAGTTTATCTGCGGCGATGGGGGCGTTGTCTCACACTGGATGGGGAAGGGCGTTTCTGGATGGCGGCTCGACGTTGTAGACGAGCTGCCGGACGAGTTTTTAGACCCTCTGTGCGCAGCAGTGAGGAAGGCCGACCCAAATGCTTTAATTGTCGGCGAAGTTTGGGAGGACGCCTCCAACAAGCTTGCCTATGGCGTCAGGCGGCGCTATTTTCTCGGCGGGCAGCTGGACAGCGTGACGAACTATCCGCTGAAAAACTCTATTATCGCCTGTGTCAGGGAGGGGAATGTTGAGCAGCTGACAAGCACTATGTCGTCACTTTGCAGGAATTACCCAAAGCCTGCGCTCGATAGCATGATGAACATCTTGGGGACGCACGACACGATGCGGATTCTCACAGCTCTGGGCGGCTCGGACTTCCCAGAAGGCAAGCTTGCCATGTCCAACTACCAGCTTAGTCAGCAGGAGCGGGAAATGGCGAAGCAGCGCCTGATGCTTGCGTCGGCATTGCAGTTTACATTGCCTGGCGTCCCATGCGTCTATTATGGCGACGAGGCAGGGATGGACGGCGGCGCAGACCCATTTAACAGGCGCTGTTATCCTTGGGGGCTGGAAGACGCTGAGCTGCTTAGCTGGTATAGGCGGCTTGCTAAGCTAAGGAGGGAGCATGGTTGCTTCGTCAATGGGAGGTATGAGCTGTGTGAATCTCGATTGGGAGTGTTTGCCTTTACGAGAGGCGGCGGCGCAAGCCGTATTCTGATTGCGGTGAATGTATCGGACACCGACAGGGTTCTTAGCGCAAGCGGGTTTAATTATGATTTACTAAAGGATGAATATACTGATGCCCTGACAGTGAGCGCAGGCACGCCGGGCATATTCTCCATTAGATAGGAAATGGAAAGGATCGATTTGATGAATCTGCAAGACAAGGTTATATTTTCAACTCTTTTTATTGACAAGCTCGAGTCGGTAAGAGGCGTTTCGATTGAAGATGCCGCTCCTGATGATTGTTACATTGCGCTTTCATATTTAATCAGGGATCAGATTATGAAGCAACGGGCACAAACCGCTGCGCGGACGTACAAAAATGAAAAAAAGAAACAAGTCTATTATTTCTCCTTGGAATTTTTGTTGGGGAGGATGCTGGAGCGGAATATAATGGCGCTGGGGCTTAGCAATGTCTGTGAGGAAATGCTCAGGGATATGGGGATTGACCCGCAAGTGATTTACGATGTCGAGCTTGACCCGGGGTTAGGCAACGGCGGCCTTGGCAGGCTTGCCGCTTGCTTCATGGATTCGCTCGCTTTTCTGGGCATACCGGGAAATGGGTGCAGCATCCGCTATAAGTATGGGCTGTTTGAGCAGAAAATCGTTGACGGCTACCAGGTCGAAATGCCTGATAATTGGTTGCGGAATGTGCCCGTTTGGGAGATTAGGAAACCCCACAAGGCCGTGCTTGTCAAATTTTTTGGCAACATACATGAAGAGGTGCGCAATGGCAGGATGCGGGCTACGCATGAGAATTACGAGCCTGTCATCGCTATGCCCTATGATGTGCCGATTCCCGGGCACGAAAGCGGGACGGTGAATACGCTGAGGTTGTGGGCTGCCGAGTCTACTCAGCAGTTTGATTACGGCTCGTTTTCGAGTGGGGACTATTTAAGCGCTGTTTCCAGAAAATACTCTGTCGAGGCCATCTCTGAGGTGCTTTATCCGGATGATTCGAACTACCAAAACCGTATGCTCAGGCTTAAGCAGCAGTATTTCCTTGTCTCTGCGGGAATTCAGAGCATCATAGCGCACCATCATAGGCATTATGGGGACATACGGATTCTGCCCGACTACGTGGCCATTCATATCAATGACACGCACCCGGCGCTTGCCGTCCCGGAGCTGATGCGGATTCTAATGGACGAAGAGGGGCTTAGCTGGGATGATGCCTGGGACATAACCGTAAAGACCATATCGTACACAAACCACACTATATTGCCGGAGGCTCTGGAAAAATGGCCGGAGGATTCTTTTGCACACCTCCTGCCGCGCATTTACAGCATTGTCCGCGAAATCGACAGGCGCTTCGCATTGCTATTGTCTGAACGGTTTCCAGATGATTATGGGAAGGCCGCAAGCATGGCCATCGTATCAAATGGCGAAATTCACATGGCCTATCTTGCGATTGTCGGGAGCCATGCGATAAACGGCGTCGCCGCAGTGCATAGCGAGCTGTTGAAAAAGGAGCTTTTCAGCGGCTTTAGCGAGATTTTTCCAAACCGATTCAACAACAAGACAAATGGCATCGCACATCGCAGGTGGCTGCTCAAGGCAAACCCAAATCTTTCCAAGCTGATCACAGAAACAATAGGCCCGGATTGGATTAGAGAGCCGCTTAAGCTCGAACTTCTCGATACTATGGGGGCTGTGCGGGATGCGGCGTTCCTTGAGAACATGATGGCAATCAAGCGACAGGACAAGGTGCGTCTGGCCAAGCTCATAAAGGAATGCAACGATATCGTGGTTAGCCCGGATTCGATTTTTGACGTGCAGATTAAGAGGATGCACGCCTACAAGCGGCAACTCCTTCTCCTGCTGAATATTGTTGACCTGTATCATGAAATCCTGGATAACCCGGACGTCGATATTATCCCAAGGACTTTCATAATGGCTGGCAAGGCCGCGCCGAGCTATCACTTTGCCAAGGAGGTTATCAAGTTTGCTACCTTCGTCGCCGACAGGGTGAATAATGACGAGCGGGTGAAGGATTTGATAAAGGTCGTATTTTTGGAAAACTACAGGGTCTCGCTTGCGGAGCTGATTTTTCCGGCTTCCGACCTGAGCGAGCAAATATCGACGGCGAGCATGGAGGCGTCCGGCACGGGAAACATGAAGTTTATGATGAATGGCGCTGTTACGATTGGGACGCATGATGGGGCTAACATTGAGATTTTCGACGCTGTCGGTGCAGGCAATTACATTGCGTTTGGGCTGACCGTCCCCGAGGTGCTTGAGCTCCGCAGGAATCACAGTTACAATAGTCGTGAGTTCCTTGCAGGGCACGAGCGATTGCAGCGTATTGTGCATGAGTTTATAAATGAGGATTCTAGCGACGCTTTGCGGGCCAATTTCCCAAATATTTTCGACTCGCTGACAGCGCACAACGACCAGTTCTTCGTTTTAAAGGATTTTGACGATTACATCAGCGCCCAGCAAAAGGCGACGGCGCTTTATCGAAATGCCGAAAAATGGTCTCAAATGTCGGCGATGAATATTGCGCATTCCGGAATTTTTGCCAGCGACGAGACGATTAAACGCTATGCGGAAGAAATTTGGAAGGTTTAAATTTTTATGGAAGCGACAAAAAAATATTCACGCTCTTCTGGAGTGCTGCTGCCTCTAACTATGCTGCATGGCCCATTCGGCATTGGCGTCATGGGCGAAGAGGCGGTTGAGTTTATCGATTTTTTAAATAAGGGCGGATTCCGCGCTTGGCAGGTCTTGCCGCTTGAGAGTACCGGAGGGTGTTTTTCGCCGTACAAATGCATCTCCGCCTTTGCCGGCGAGCCAATGCTGATTGACCCCCGGATGCTGCATGAAATGGGGTTGGTCACTCAAGACGAGCTCTCCGAGCGGATGTCCGGTGTTTTTGAAGACTGCGTGGAGTATCCTCTAGTCCGCAAAAGGCAGTGGGAAGTGCTGCGCAAGGCATATTCAAGGAGTGAAGGCAACGCTCATTCGGGTTTTAAGGAGCCTTGGCTGGACAATTATGCCTTGTACATGGCACTTAAGCACCGCTATGGCGGCGCCGCATGGTTCGATTGGCCTGACAGGGACTTGCGCAGATGTGATGCGGCGGCAGTCAAAAAGGCAGAGTCGGAGTTGAAGGATGAAATAGAATTTTACAAGTTCGTCCAATGGATTTTTGCAAAGCAGTGGTCGAAACTGAGGGCTTACGCTGCGGCCAAGGGGGTCACTATCATTGGGGACATGCCCATTTATGTGTCGGAGGATAGCGTTGAGGTGTGGAGCAGGAGGGAGCTTTTTGATGCGGACGAAAATGGCAATTTCGCCGCCGTAGGTGGATGCCCTCCGGACTATTTCAATCCCGAGGGGCAGCTTTGGGGCAATCCCATCTACAATTGGAAACTGATGAAGGCAGAAAATTACGCTTGGTGGACGGGGCGCATGCAGTCGGCCGCTGGACGCTATGACGTGGTCAGGCTAGACCATTTCAGGGGCTTTGAGAGCTATTGGCGAGTTCAGGCGAACGCAAAGTCTGCGCGCGATGGTAAATGGGTCAAAGGTCCGGGGATGGCGCTGATAAAGGCAATGACGGATGCAATCGGACCGCTCCCTGTAATAGCAGAGGATTTAGGTACCATAGACGAGAAGGTCGAGGCGCTGCTGATGAAGACAAATTACCGCGGCATGAAGGTGTTGCAATTTGCCCACGGAGGAGACGACACCCACCTGCCGCATAACTATACTCAGTACACAGTCGCATTTACCGGGACCCACGACAACACAACGTTGCTTGCATGGCATTTTGGGCTTGACCAAGAAGCGAGGGAGTGGGCGCTGGCTTATGTCGGCTTTGAGGGCGACTGGACTCAGGGTGGACCAAATTGCGAGATTAACAAGGCATGGATACGCGCTCTTTACGCAAGCGGCGCATCGCTGGTCATAGTGCCGATACAGGATTTGCTGGGCTACGGCGCAGACACGCGGACGAATGTCCCCGGCACCCCCGACGGAAATTGGAGGTTTAGGATACATTCCGGCGCCCTTTCCGAAATAGATGCGGGTTTCTACGCAGGGCTCAGCAGGACATTTTTTAGGGATAATGACCCGTGCGCCATTTTAGGGTAAATAATAAAGTTATGCTTGAAACTTGCCAAAGCATGTTGTATAATCTGTTGGGAATTGAAGCGGGAAGTCAAGTTTGGCAGGTAGGTGAGCTTTGTTGTCGCTTGTTTCCTAGCAAGAACGGGGTGTGGCGCAGTTGGTAGCGTGCGTGCTTTGGGAGCATGAGGCCGAGAGTTCGAGTCTCTCCACTCCGACCACCGAAATGCCAAGCCCCACTAAAAAATATTTTTTAGTGGGGCTTGGCATTTTTCTGGATTATGCCAGCCGGTGAAAATTATGGGCAATGGGTGCAGGTGGCTGATTTATTATGAACATTGGGATTGATTTGGGCGGAACGAATATAGCTGCTGCGCTTGTGGACAGCAGCGGGGAGATACTGAAAAGGACGAGCATACGCACCAACGTCAGCGGTGGCGCAAAAACCGTCGTCAACGGCCTTGTCAGTGTGTGCGACTTGTTGTTGCGCAACACGACAGAACAGCTGAGCATGATAGGGATTGGCGTGCCGGGCACGGTAAATGCTGAAACGGGCGAAGTGGTGTTCACGCCGAACCTTCCACTCAGTCGCATCCACTTGGCAAACGAACTTGCGAAAAAATTCGGGTGTGCAGTCAAATTGGGCAACGACGCAAACTGCGCAGCACTGGGCGAGGCGCTTGTCGGTGGCGCAAAGGGAGCAAAGGACGTTGTCTTTATTACCTTGGGAACTGGAGTAGGTGGCGGTGTTATAATAGGCGGGAAGCTGATCACTGGTGTCAGCGGTGCGGCTTGCGAACTCGGGCACACCGTAATAATCGCCGGTGGGCGAAAATGCGGCTGCGGGCGGCAAGGCTGCTGGGAGACCTATGCTTCAGCGGAAGGAATCGTAAGAACCGCAGTGGAGATTATTGGGGGTTATAAAGAGAGCCTGCTGTGGGAGAGGTGCGATGGGTTTGCCGAGAGGCTCGACGGCAAGGCAGTGTTCGAGGTCTATCGCTCAGGCGACGAAGCGGCGCAGATTATTGTGAAGAAATACGTCGAACACCTAGGTGCCGGCATCACGAATGTCGTAAATGCGCTCGAACCGGAGCTAATATGCATCGGCGGAGGCCTTTCAAACGCATGGGACTGCCTATCAGAGCCGCTAAATAAAATAGTGAATGCAGAAAAATTCTACCGTTTCTCGCCGGATGCCCCCCAGACAAAAATAGTCAAAGCGAAGCTGGGCAATGATGCAGGTATAATAGGCGCGGCGTCACTTGCGAATGATTAGAGGCCGTATTCATAACTCCGGATTAACACCGTCATCTATCCCCAATAAAGCTTGTGCGTCCTCTCCCGTATAGGTCTGGACATCGCGCAGGCTTTTGTTTATTGCCCTTGTCCTTGTTCCGGCAAGCGCATCAAGCTCGTTGCCCGCTTGCCTCACTTTGTCGCGCGCCTTTGTCAGCACAGTTTCAAAGCTTTCAAATTCCTTTTTAACGGCTCCAAGCGTCCTTTCGATGTCTGCGGCACTTTTTTGTATTTGGAGCGTTTTGAAGCCGATTTGCAACGAATTTAACATTGCTGAGAGTGTTGATGGGCCTGTCACGATGACGCCTTCGCGCCGGAGTCCATCAAGAAACCCCGCATCCCTGACTATCTCCGAATACAGACTCTCCGTCGGCAGGAATATCACGGCAAAATTGGTTGTTTCGGGTGGCGAAACATATTTTCGACTGATTTCCTTGGCAAACCACTTCACACGGTCGAGCAGCGCCTTGCGCGATGAGTCAATTTGTGCCGAGTCGCCTGATTCATACCCTTCTAGCAGCCGGTAGTAGTCCTCAAGTGGGAACTTCGAGTCTATCGGCAGGTAGACATGTTTGCCGTCTTCGGATCCGGGGAATTTTATAGCATACTCCACGCGCTCGCGCGACCCGCTGACCGTTGGAACCTCGACGTCATAAAGCTGCGCAGGGAGCATGTCCTCGATTATTTGTCCTAATTGGAGCTCACCTAAGATGCCCCGCGTTTTTACGCCTGCGAGGACTTTGTTCAACGAACCGACGGATTCTGCGACGGTCTTCATCTCGCCTAGCCCTTTATTCACGCTTTCTAGCTGCGTGCTTACGGTTTCGAAGGATTTTTGTAGGCGCGATTCGAGCGTTTTTTCCAACTTTTCATTGACTGTAAGGCGCATTTCTTCTAGCTTTTTCTCATTTGAGGCCAAGAGCGCACCGAGCTTTTTTTCAAGTTCCGCCTGAATCTTGTCAAGGCGTTCGTCAACCTTGTTTCTGATGCCCTCCATATTTCCTGCGCTTGATGCCATCAGCTCTGACAGGCGTCTGCTTTGGCTTTCGCTTGTTTGGCTAAGCCTATCATCCGTGCTTGCCCGCAGCCGCTCTAGATTTTCGCTCGTTCTGACAAATAGCTCTCCAATCGCTTTTTGCTGTGCCTCCCTTGTGTCCATCAGCATCGTCGTCAAAGACGTGCGCACCCGGTCGAGCTTAAGGTCGAGCTCCTCCCTCAAGACGCTGTTTTCATGCAATACCAGAGTTTGGATTTCGCCCAGGGACTTCCGTACGGCATCTTCAATCAGGCGGCTGCTTGGATCTTTTGGTTTTTTCAGCAAAATCGCTAAAGAAAGTGCCGCTACGATGATGCCAAGTGTCAGCAAAATATATTCCACAAACTAAATCCTCCAGAAATTAATAAGTAAAACCGGGCCGGAAAACAGTAAGCCGGTTGCAGAGTTATTAGCTACACTTCACTTAGGTAGCTGATGCCGGGCGGTTTGCTGCGTTTTTTTCGCGTAAGTAGGGCGACAAGACCCGTACTAGCGGAAAAACGCAGTGAATTGACCGGTAGCAGCGGAAGATTTGCAGGTGTGTGACTAGTAACGCTAGTAACGGCTATTATATATCTCAAAATTCCGAAAAACAAGTGACTTGATATTTCCCGGCAGAGAAAGTATAATCTCATTTAGATATCAAAATGGACAGAGGGTTTTTACATATGCGTTTTGTGTCAATTGGCGACTTAGAGCCCGGAATGGTGTTGGGCAGGTCGTTCATTGGAGCGCTTGGCGAATTGATGCTGGCGGCGGACATGGTCCTTACAGAGGGTCTCGTGGAAGCCATCAAAAACCTCAATTATTCAGGCCTTTACATCAAGGACAGCTTTTCCGAGGGGATTGAGCCTGACGATCTTATTTCCCACGAGCTGCGCAACAACTCTGTCAGGGCGATTCGCCGGTTTATGCTTGATATACAAACGTCCGTCACATCGCAAGCTTCAGGGCAAATAGACGACATTGGGGCTCTCGTAGAAAGGATTGTTGACGAAATTATAAACAGCGACGGCGCAATGGTAAATTTGATTGACCTCAAATCATTTGATTTATACACATTCCAGCATTCGGTGAATGTTTGCGTGCTGTCCTGTGCAATGGGCGCGGCACAGGGGCTTCCGAGGCCGCGGTTATATGACTTGGCGCTGGCTGCGATTTTGCACGATATTGGCAAAGTGTTTGTACCCATCGACATCCTAAACAAGCCGGGGGCGCTCACGGATACGGAATTTGATACAGTCAAGAAGCATCCGGCATATGGGTCTGACTATGTCAGGAGCAAGTTCTCGTTTGACAACAAGGTGTGCATGCCTATAAAGCAGCATCATGAGCGGCATGATGGGGGTGGGTATCCGATGAACCTCGGTGGAGACGAGATTTCGCCATATGCGAGGATAATTGCTATTGCGGATGTTTACGATGCCATCATGTCAAAGCGCCCTTACCACGAGGCGGTTTTACCGTCTGAGGCATACGAATATATAATGGGGAACTCAGGGACGCACTTTAATCCGGATACGGTCAGCACTTTTGTTAGGACGGTTCTGCCTTTCCCCATCGGCGTCAGCGTGCGCTTGTCAAATGGGATGGTTGGGCTTGTCTATAAAAATAATCCTAGCTTCCCCCTGCGGCCCTTGATAAAAATCAGAGAGGAAGCCGGAATGCCGGAGCGTTTCATTGATTTGAGCAAAGATTCGGGCGCTTTGGATGTCACTATTCAAGCATTTTTGTGATTTCTATTGACAATGTCATTTCCGGGGTGCTATAATTCACCAATAGTAAGCAGAACGGCATCCCCGTCCTCACCCGGCCGCCGACCGAGCGCGCCGTGGTCAATGAATCAAGTGCGACTCGTCCGAATTATGGGCGGAGTTGGGTTCGTGGATGCAGGAGCGTCCACGTTTTGTTTTGTGGAAGTACCGCGCAGGGGCCCGGCGCACCCCTGGCAATAGTTTATTATGATGGAGGTGTTCTAGTATTAGCAGCGTGAGCTATCAGATTAACGAGGAAATCACCGACAAGGAAGTCCGAATGATAGACGAGGATGGTACCCAGCTGGGCATCATGACATCGCAGGAGGCATTTCGAATTGCGGTTGAAAAAGAGCTTGACCTAGTGAAAATCGCTCCTACTTCAAATCCGCCCGTATGTAAGATTATGGATTATGGCAAATACCGTTTCGAGCAGGCGAAGAGGGAGAAAGAAGCGCGCAGGCATCAGCATATCGTCGAGGTCAAGGAAATACGTATGTCACCAAGCATCGGAATAAATGATTTTAACGTTAAGCTGAATCACGGGCAGAAATTCCTCAAAGAGGGCGACCGGCTCAAGGTCACAATCCGCTTCAGGGGAAGAGAAATGGCTCACACGGATATTGGAGAGAAGCTCCTGAAGAAATTCGCCGAAGAGTGCGGGGAATTTGGAACCGTGGATAAAAACCCGAAGCTGGAAGGGAGGCACATGTCTATGTTCCTCACGCCAAAACAGACGAAGCAATCAAGTTAGTGTATTTATTCTAACGATAGAAGCAAGACAGGGAGAAGATAAAAATGCCAAAATTGAAGACGCACAGCGGGGCGAAGAAAAGGTTTCGCCTCACGAAGTCAGGAAAGGTCAAGCGTGCGCACGCTTACAAGAATCACATCCTCAACAAAAAGACGACAAAGCGCAAAAGAGGGTTGCGCCAAGGCGCCTACGCCGATGTCACAAACGAAGCCGTGATCAAGAAACTGATCCCGTATAAATAGGAGGATAGTGTAATGGCCAGAATTAAACGCGCTGTGACCACGCGCAAGAGAAGGAAGAAGATATTAAAGCTAGCCAAGGGCTATTGGGGCGCAAAATCGAAGCATTTCAAAATGGCTAACCAGGCCGTGATGAAGTCGCTGACGTATGCTTACAAAGGGCGCAAGCTCAGAAAAAGGGATTTTCGCCAGCTTTGGATAACTAGAATAAATGCTGCCTGCAAGGCAAATGGTATGAATTATTCCCGCTTCATGCATGGGTTGAAGCTTTCGGGGGTTAACCTAAACCGCAAAATGCTGTCAGAAATGGCTATCCACGAGCCGGATGCATTTGCGAAGCTGGTAGGCACGGCAAAAGAAGCCGTAGGGGCGTAAAGGCCAAAGCCCGGAGAGGCGGCACCGTTGTGTCGTGAAGCACCCTAGGGCCAACAAATAATGAAATAATAAAAAAAGGCAACGCTTTGTTAATTTTTACAAAATCGTTGCTCTTTTTTTAACAAATCATTACCTATATTTTACAAAAAGAGTTGACAAAAATCACTCATTGTTGTACAATCCTATAGTGCCTAGTGACGGCTATTCTCGCCGCAGTTTTTCAAGCTCCTCGGCTCTATGGTGTATCACCTCGGCAGATGGGTACTCGGCGCGTTCGTCCACAGCGGCGTCTGCAAGAACTAGTGCGATGAGAGTTGTCATGTCTTTCTTTTTGATAATCGATTTATACTTCCGCTGCTTGTTTATGAGCATGTCGATGATCTCGTCGCTGGCTCTGCCGGTGTGTTTCAAAGCTGTTTCGTACAGCTCCCTGCAAGTTAGAAACGGAATCAAAGTGGATGGCACATCTCTTTTTGGGAACACGGCAAACAATAATGCTTGCAGATTCTCGCGTTGCTTTTCGCCATATGGGAAGGCCCACTTTTCGTATTCGACCTGTTCCCTTTCCATTTCGGCTTTGCGTTTCCACTGAAATAAACTTATATCACTCAGGGCCATAGCGTACTCCTTTCATGTTGCGCAATTTACTTGTTTTTTTCGGTAATAGTACCACATCATTTCTCATAAAGCAAGGATTATGGTACGAGAGACGGGGGGTTGGCGCAACGCAGCATGAGTTTATTTCAGGGGCAAATGAATTAGGGGGGATGATTGGCAAATGGAGTGATGGCGACCTTTTTAACTAGAAGGGACACATATCCCTGATAATGCTTAAATTAGGAGGATACAATTAAAAATGAGCGACAAAATATTGGACGGCGCAGAACAACAATTCAAAAGGGTACATCCGCTGAAGAAGGCAATGCGGACAAAAGCATTTCCACTGTTGATATTGCTTGCGGCGATGGTTGCCTTTTTCTCTATCTTCGCACCGCTCTACAATGGGCCACATGCCCAATTTTTTAACATGACAGTGTTTTGGCGGATTCTGCAAGACCTCACTGTCCCTGGGTTCCTTACGCTGGGAGTTGCACTGGTTCTTATTTCCGGTGGCATCGACATCTCTCAGGTCGGCGTTGCCGCAATGAGTTCCGTTGTGCTTGCTGCCGGAACCTCGATGTGGGGCTGGCCGTGGTGGTTTTGCATTATACTGGCAATAGTGATGGCGGCTGCAGTTGGCCTCATTAATGGGCTGCTTATAAACAAGGTGGGGCTCATGCCATTTATCGCCACGATGGGTATGAACCTGATGCTGGGGTCAGTTGGGATGATTCTGTCGACTAATGAGCGTGGCAATATAGTGGCGCAGATTCAATACCATAGCCCTGAACTGCTTGCTATCGGCACGCATAGGTTCGGCGAAGTTCCTACGCTTGGCATATTCATGGCCTTGATGTTTGTAATATATGGAATCGTGCTCACTAAATCAAAGTTCGGAAGGACTCTGTATCTTATGGGAGGCAACCGCGCTGCGGCGAATCTGGCTGGTATCAACGCTAGAAAGGTTTCATACATCCTGTTCATCAACTGCTCTGTCTTTGCTTCATTTGCCGGGATGACCTTCTCTATGCGCACAAGGGCCGGTGGCCATGGATTCCTTGCCGCTGAGCAGTTTACTGGCATAACAGCCGCTATCATGGGTGGAATCTCATTTGGCGGCGGCGCCGGAGGACTGGGTGGTGCTTTTATTGGGCTGATGATTCTCAGGACGTTCGGTATGGGGATGCTGATTAGCGGCCTCAACCCATTCCTTGCGCACGTGATGCGCGGAGCCTTGCTGCTCGCTGCGCTTACGTTTGACTACTTCAACCTAAGAATGCAGGCTAAGCGCGTTGGTGCGTAGCCGGAACCCCTTCGCATGGAAAGAAATTCTATAAACCGAAAGGATTGATACAATATTATGCCAATGCAACAATCTCGTTTTAGAAGGCGGCTTAGCGTAGTCTTGAACTCCAAGTCATTCCAGCTCGCCACCATAACCGCCTTGCTGCTCATTGTGGTGGGGATATTCTCTCCAGGATCGCTCAACCAGTTTAACTTCCGCTTGCAGTTTAACTTCCTTATGCTCACCGGCGTGGTCGTGTGCGGCATCGCACCCTTGCTTATGGGCGGCGGGTTTGACTTTGCCGCAGGCGCATTCGGATCTGCGAGCGCACTGCTTTTCGGGCAGCTGCTTGTGATGTTCCCATACGTGCCGTGGCCTGCGCTATTGCCGATAGTGTTCATATTCGCTGTGGCCCTCGGTTTGCTCAATGCTCTGTTTTGCGTCAAATTCAATCTTGTGGCATTTATAGCCACTATGGGGATGAGCGCTGTGGTCAACGCTGCTGTCAACTGGAACAGAAATGCTATGCTGCTGCCTGTTACTAACTCGTCGTTCTACAGCCTCGGCAATACCTTCTTTTTCAACGTCATACCACTTAACTTTTTTGTGATGGTTGTAATGGTGGCTTTGTACAGCCTCATGCTGTCCAAAAGCAAGTTCGGAAGGAATCTGATGGCTTGCGGCAGCAATGCGCAGGCTGCGCGCCTTGCCGGGCTTAACCCAAACAGGATGAAGACTATAATGTACATCAACAGCTCCGTCGTTGGCGCTATCGCCGGATTGATGGCTGCCGCTAGGATTAGGAACGTCGGCCCAGGCATGTGGGCGATGGCAGGCGATGGCGACCCTGCGATGAGTGCGCTGGTGGCCGGAATGCTAGGTGGCGCGATGTTCGGCAACCAAGGATTTTTGCACGGAGCGCTCTTTGGCGCGATAATGGTCAGGACGGTTGCGTTTACGCTTATTCAGCTGGGGGCCGATGTGTGGGTTACCAGCCTGCTGAATGGGGCGGTAATGCTGGTCTCCATCTCGCTTGATATGGCGATTATGCGCATCAGGATGAGGCGCGCTGGCGTCAAGGGCAATGCGCCTGGCACCAACATGGTTATGCCTGGAGTATCCCGCAACTAAGGTTTCAGGCCGATAAAATCGTTTCAAAATATTCACATATTTGAAAATAATTTTAGTTTTAGGAGGAAAGAAATGAGAAAGTTCACAAAAATCACGGCATTGCTCTTAGCCGTCATCATGTGTGTGGCACTAGTTGCTGCCTGTGGTAACGGCGACACGGCTGCGCCTGCCGGTGGCGGCGGTGGCGGCGGTGGCGGAGCAGCCAATGGCGGCGGCGGTGGCGACGGCGGAGCCGCAGCACCGGGAGGAAGCCCAGGCCCCGCAATCGTAGGCTTCTGGGATCGCGACTATGACTACACCCAGCACAGGCGTTTTAGGTTCGTTTACATGGTTAGCTCGCCGGGCGGAATATTCGACATGTTTAACGAAACCTTCGCAACATGGGCAGACCGCCTCAACATGGAATTCAGCGGCCTTTGGGCTCCTGCCAACGCAGGTGACGCCGAGGAGTTCCTAACAGCTATCGAAATGCACGCACTGATGGGATATGACGGAATCATATTTGACTCCGACCCATTCCTCGCACCACGCATAGCGGACATCGTCTCTGGCTTTGACCTTGAGTGGATGTTCATGATGGCTCAGCCGCGCGACTTTGGTAACTCGTTTACCGTGCAAGGTCAATACGTGCCGGGCAGACTCCTTGCCCCCTTTGTCGGGTTCAACGACTTGTTGGTCGGGCAGATGATGGCCAACCAGCTTATTGACTGGTATGAGCGCGAGTTCTCGCATGTGCCCGTTGAGAGGGTTGGCAAAATCTCTATCGCTTGGTCAACTGCAGTCCAACTGAACATGCGCTCTGTAGGCGCTGAGATGGTCTGGGCGGAGCGCTTCCCGCAGTTTGGCGAATTCCATCCGGACACAGCGGTAAACCCGCAAAACTTCTTTGTATCTGACTTGGCGCTGGTCGGCGCAGACCCGATGCTCCTCATAACGACAGAGCTGTCGACAAATCCTGACATCGATGTTTGGCTGATTTCGACAATGTTCGGTAGTCAAGCAATCGAGGCGGCTGTCATCGTTGACGACTTGGGCATGAATGATGTTGTCTGCATCGTGTCCTTCGCAGTCGGCCCTGTAATCGTCGAGCAGTGGGAAGCCGGGGTTCGCAACTCATTCAGGTACGCCCTTGAGTCCATCGGCGCAGTTTGGACAGAGCTTGTCATCAACGCACTGTGGGCATTCATGGCTGGATTTGCATCACCGGAGACAATCTGGGAAGACTGGCGCGTTGTCTGGGATAAGGGCGACCTGCTGAGGTTCACGGGTGATTTGGATGCGTTCCACATGGTGCCTGTGGCTGAAATGGACGATAACGACCGCCCGATAGTTTTGGAAGAGCACAACTTCCCAATCATGTTCCTGCCGATTGTATGGGTTACGCCGGAGAACTTCGAGCAGTACTTCGCATTCCTCGATTTGTACTCCATAGGCCCGGATGCCACCGAAGAAGAGCGCGCATGGCCGCAATTCCCGATGGTGTACGACATGGATCTGTTCCCAACTCGTATAGATCCGCCGCGCACCCACCACACGTGGCCTAACGATTGGTAAAAACAAATAATCAACAGCTAAAACAAACCACCCCTTATGGGGTGGTTTGTTGCGGTTAGCTTGCAAAAATCGTAACTGTTTCACGTCGTCTGCGCATAGTCGCAGTCCTATCAGCACTTGGGTTCAAGCCATCAGGAGCTTTTTGCAAACCCCATTTAGCCGGTGAGCTATGAGCGCTGCTACCAACAGGAGGACGCTGTGCAGGATGTGAAGCAAAAGCGCGCCATCAAGCGTTTGGGTCAGAGCCAAAATCGCATATACTACTACATAAGCAAGCATAGCGACCATCAGCAGAATCCCGGTCAGTCTAAACCGCCACCTTTTTTGAATAAATGCCAAGGCTACAGCGACCGCCAGCGCCGCTAAGATGGTAATCGGTATGGCTATTTCATAGGCTTGCGGAGAGCGCCTGGAAATCATTGTCCTGTCCCCAATTTGGCCTGAGACATTGCTGCCCCATGCCCACAGCTCTCCATCGCTGTTGAGTGCGGCGGTGTGAGCCGTCCCGGCGGATACTGAAACCATATCATCCGCCACCCTGGAGGGATAGAGGCGCCAAGAGGCGAACGAACCAACGCCAATTTGGCCGTTTGTGTTGTTGCCCCAAGCGTAGAGTGCGCCGTCTGTTGTTATGGCCGCCATATGGTTGCTTCCGGCTGAAATATACGCCACATTGTCCATCAGCCTTATTGGGACTAGGCTGTCATCTAAAGTTCCGTTGCCAAGCTGGCCGTGCCCATTTCCGCCCCAAACCCATAAGCTGCCGTCTGTCCTGACAACAGCAGTATGGTTTGCTCCGGCAGAAACTTGAGCTACTTCCTCCATAACCCTCAAGGGGGTAAGTTGAGGCTGAGTCGTGCCATCTCCTAATTGCCCACGCGCATTAGCGCCCCAGAGCCACAGGCTGCCGTCAGCTCTGATTGCCGCCGTGTGGCCTGTCCCAGCGGAAACTTGGATCACATCGTCAAGCAGGGGCACCGGCTCGAAGCTATTTTCCGTAGTGCCATCGCCGAGCTGCCCGGAATCATTGCCGCCCCAAGTCCATAGAGTGCCTTCGGTTGTGATTATTGCCGTGTGGAAGTAGCCGGCGGAGACTTGGGCGACATCATCCATTATCCTCGTAGGGACAAAACGCGGAGTGAGTGTGCCATCCCCAAGCCTTCCGGCGCGGTTATTGCCCCACGCCCATAGACTGCCGTCGGTTTTTACGGCCATTGAGTTCAGACGGTTGACAGAGATAGATGCAACATTATCAAGCAACTGCTCAGGAAATCGCTGTGGCATAAGAAAGCCTGCGCCGAGCTGGCCGAAGTCATTTGCCCCCCAGACCCATAGGCTTCCATCATCCCTGATAGCCACTGTATGCGCCGCAGCTGAAATCATAGCGACTTCACCAATTATAACTGGCTCTGCCAGGTTGATGAAAAAGAAGCTAAAAGCAAGTATGAAGGCTACGGCAATGGCGGCATTATGAATCAGCCTCTGCTTGCGCGTTGCTGCGTTGCGCGCCTTTATTTTAGCCTTTTTCTCCAGCTTGAAGCTTTTCTCAGAGCGTTTTATTTCTTCGTCTATCTGCTTTACTTCTTTATCCCATGCTACCTTCGTTTCAACGATGCGCCTAACTATGGCTTTATTATATCCTTCAAGTTCGAGCTTGTAATCAGGGCTTGCGCAGTTCAGGGCTGTTTTATAGAGGGGGTATTCCGTAAGTGGCATGTAGCCATTGGCAAGCTCCTTCTCGTCAAACACTCTGAGCTGCAAGCACAGCTTTCCTATATACGCCGGAGCATACCCTGGATCAACCTCTAGGGCTTTGTCGAAAGATTCGTCCGCCTCCTCGCGCTCGTAATCCCTCAGCAAGCTCCAACCTTGTTCCATAAAGGTTTCTATCATATTACCTTTCACCTCGCATTTTTATTCCTTGATTTTGAGAATAAAAGTATATAGGAATGATAAGTGTTCGTCAATTGTATGGAGTTACACCGGCAGTTGTATATTTTGCACAATTTTTAATAAGATGTTATGTTTTTGATAAGAAAATATATAATTTTATGGATAATTTTAACAAAAAGAGACTTGACGCAGAGCCCAGTATCGGCTAAAATTAAGTATTGCTATCCTGCGTTTATAATTATGGTTTAATTTGATGAAAGTGAGTGGTACTAAAATATGGTGCAGAGCTTAGAATTTAAAGGTATAAGCAAATTGTTTCCCGGCGTTAAGGCCCTTGATGATGTAAGTTTTAAGGCAGAAAGCGGTAAGGTTCTGGCATTGCTTGGCGAAAATGGTGCGGGAAAGAGCACGTTGCTCAAAGTTATGAGCGGAGATATGAAGCCGAATTCAGGCCAGGTTCTCCTAAACGGCAATGAGATGAATTTTAGCTCGCCTAATGATGCGATTGTCAAAGGCATCAGCGTAATTTACCAAGAGCGGCAAATGATGCAGATGATGAGCGTAATGGAAAATGTCTTTGCTGGGGATTTGCCGTCAAAGGGAGGCATTGTCGATAAAGCGAAGCTAAGGGCGGACACACAGGAGCTTATTGAGAAGTTTGGACTTCCGATTTTTCCGGAGATGCCGGTTATTTTCCTGTCTGTCGCTTATCAGCAGATGGTCGAGATTATGAAGGCGTACAGGCGCAATTCGACAGTTATAGCTTTTGACGAGCCCACCGCACCGCTTACAGATAGCGAAATAACGATACTCTTCAATTTGATTAGGCAACTAAAGGAAGAGGGGAAGATTGTTATCTATGTTTCTCACAGGATGAAGGAGATTTTTGAGATAACAGATGAAATCGTGGTTTTAAAGGACGGCAAGTTTGTTGCGCATATGGTAACCGCCGAAACAGACGAAGGCGAGCTGATAAAAGCGATGGTCGGACGAGACATCGGTGACACATATGCTAACCTCAGCCGCAATGACAAGCATGGCGATGTGCTTTTGGAGGTCAAGGGTTTGACGACGCCTGCGGTTAGGGATGTAAGCTTTTCTCTGAGGAAAGGCGAGGTGCTGGGTTTTGCGGGGCTGGTTGGCTCCGGGAGGACTGAAGTTGTTAGGGCAATCTTCGGAGCCGACCCGATAATTTCTGGAGAGCTCACACTCGATGGAGAGCCTTACATGCCCCTTATACCTAGGGATGCCATTACCAAGGGCATTGCGCTTTGCCCGGAGGACAGGAAGGAACAAGGGTTGGTCCTGTACCGTTCTATTGAGGACAATGTTACCATGCCCGTTCTGGAGAAGCTAAAAAGATTTATTTTCCTGCTTGCCAAGAAATGCGAGTCGGTAACCATCGGAGCTATAAAGAAGTATGATATCAAAACCCCAACCATAGATAAAATGGTCATAGAGCTCTCGGGTGGTAATCAGCAAAAGGTTATTCTTGGGCGCTGGACGACAGATCTAGTCAATACGAAGATTTTGATTCTCGACGAACCGACTAAGGGCATTGACGTTAAGACGAAAGCAGAGATTTACCAGATGGTGTGCGACCTTGCAAAGCAGGGGCTTGCGGTTATCTTTATATCGTCCGAGCTTACGGAAGTAATAAATGTGGCGGATAATATCGCTGTTATGAATGGCGGCACTATAGCAGGGATTGTCAAGAGGGAAGAAGCTACGGAAGAGAGCGTGCTCAAGCTGGCAATGCTTCATTAATGGCTAAGGGTTAGAGGACGCATTATGGCATTGTTCAAGAAGAAAGAGAAGCCGAGAACATCACAGCAGAAGGCGCAAAGAGCGCAGATGAGGATGTTCGCCCGTCTTGCTGGATGCGCATTTCTCGTATTCACTATTTACGAGATTGCAACCACGCCAACGACGGGGGACGGCGCAATAAACCCGACGCTCCGAATTGCCGTGATAATCGGATTTAGTTGCGCTGCTGCGTTCCTAGCCATTGCATCTGTAGTTGAGCTTGTCCAAAAGGTTAGGTCTGGCGTGTATAACGCAGCCTCTTATGACGATGACCCTGGTGTGTGGGGGTTTGATGGTAACGAGGGCACGGAAGAATCGGGAGATGCCGATGAGGGTTCCGAAGACTGCGAAACCGAGTCAAACGACGGCGACGAAGAAGAGGACTCAGAAAAAGAAAAATAGCTGGCGCGAAAAAAACACAGCAAACCGCCCGGCATCAGCTACCCTGTAATCTGTAACAGACATTGAAAGAACCGCAACTGCGGTTCTTTCAATGATTTGACTTTTTTTATGATTGGAGGTAAAATAGACGAAGTTTAGATTTGTGCGAAAGAGTGTGTGTTAGTGAAAGTATTTATTGCCCTCGCTGTATGCAAAATTTTGAGTTTTGTCGGAAAGCTGATTGGCAAGGGCAGCAGCCTACCTGGGCAAGTCGCACTCAAAATCTGCCCAGATGCCCTCGGCCGCCTCAAGCTGCCAAAAACAGTAATTGCAGTGACAGGCTCAAATGGCAAAACTTCGACGGCCGAGCTCATAGCCCAATCCCTTAACAAGCAAGGGCTGAGAGTAGGGTGGAACCACGAAGGGTCTAATCAAACCGAGGGTGTTGCAACACTGCTGTTTCGCTTTGCAACACTCGGGGGCATAGTCAAATGCGATGCTATCGTAATGGAATGCGACGAACGGTACGCCCGGAATATATTTGAGGCAGTGAAGCCCTCGGCTCTACTGGTCACCAACCTGTGCCGCGACCAGCAGACCCGCAATGGGCATCACGAGTTTGTTCAGGATTGCATTAAAGCAGCGATAGAAGCGGCGGGCAAAAAAACCAAACTGGTATTGAATGCAGATGACCCATATGTTTCGGAACTCGGAACTCGGAGTTCGAAATTAGGGGTCGGGGGCTCCGAACTTGGAAACGATGTGATTTGGTTTGGACTTGGTAAAGAAGTGGCAAAAACGACAAATTTGAGTGTGCTGCACGACCCTGCGCCTCACAACCCCTGTAAATATGATGACGGCGCATTCTGCCCCATGTGCAAGGGGCGTATGACATACAAGTACAGAATAGCAGGGCATTTTGGGGCATTCAAATGCAATTCATGCGGGTTCGGCCGGCAAATGCCGGAATTTGAAGTGGTGAACCTTGACCTCGGCTCAGGAGCGCTGACAATAACCATAAATGCCACACCCGCAATCCCGGATTCCGAATTTAAGATTCGCAGCTCCCTCTGCTTTCCCAGCCTGGTCGGTGCATACAACCTAGCAGCAGCGATAGCCGTTGCCTCGACAGCCGCAGTGAGCGCAAGGGATGCAGCGTCAGCGCTGGACAAGTATGAAATGAAGGGTGGCAGGACAGTCTGCTTTTCAGTTGGAGGGAGAGAAGGCGTTCTGCTTATATCCAAGCATGAGAATCCACTTGCGTACAATCAGTCGCTGGCCTGGGCAGTGATGCAAAAAAAACCATGCACGGTAATTGTGTTTGTTGATGCGATTAGCCGAAAATACTATACCAGCGAAACCTCGTGGCTATGGGACATAGATTTTGATATTCTGGCAGGCGATACTGTACGAAACGTCGTTCTTGCGGGCAGGTATGCCAGTGAGCTTGCTTCAAGGTTTGCCATGTCTTTGGTCAATCAGCAAAAAATCGGGATTGTAGAAGATGCGGCTATGTTGAGCGAATATGTCAAAGGCAGCACTTCCGGCGAGATATATGCGCTCACATGCTTTTCGGACAAAGCCAAGCTGGCTAGGGAACTGAGGATTTAGGAGTTGCGGCAGTGATACGGATTTTACATATTTATCATGATTTGATGAGTCTTTATGGGGACTGGGCGAATGCCGCAGTTCTCGTGATGGAGCTCAACTCTTGTGGGGTTGATGCTGTCATTGACAAGAAGAGTGTTGGGGACGAGCTTGACTTTGAATCGTATGATTTTGTGTATATTGGGAGCGGGACAGAACGCAGCCTAGTTGCGTGCATATCGGACATCATGCGGCATAAGGCAAGCTTGATAGGGCGCATTGAAGAGGGAATGCACGTATTGGCGACAGGAAACTCTCACGAGATTTTTGGCATGGCCGTTACGGACGCAAAAGGTGGCAGACACGAAGCGTTGGGGCTGTTGAATTTTGAAACTATTCAGGGCGGCGGACGTATCACGGGGGACTGCGTGTGCAATACTGCATTTTTGCAGGAAAAGCTTATAGGGTTTATCAATCGGGCCAGCAAAGGCCAGGTAGGGGATATACAAAGGCCTTTTGTCCATGAGCTAGGCTCTGGAGCGAATGACGAAACAAATACAGAGGGCATCCAATATGAAAACGTGCTTGGGACATATATGACAGGCCCAGTCCTCGTCAGGAATCCGCCGCTGCTGAAGTATTTTGCGGGCAAGTTGATTGGAGCAAGGGCGGAAGAAATTGCCGAACGTTCCATTCCGTTCTTTACTTTCCAAGAAGACGCATACCGCAAAGCGCTAGGCGAGCTTGCGATGCGGATGGCAGCTGCAAATTAGCAAATTAGTTCGTTTTGGAATATTTATTCCGTTTCTATTACGAAAATTTATAGCCGGGGGTGAAAAATATAGATTAACAAATCGTTCACAAGCATCAGTGGAACATTTGCGCATACCGTCCGTCTGAAATGACGAAACCCATACTTTTAGTAATTTGGAGGAAAAAACATTGAAAAAGGCATTGGCAATACTTCTGGTTGCAGCGTTACTGACTGCATCCTTGGCAGGGTTGGCGCTAGCCGACGACAACAACGAAGCAACACCAGCACCGACAGGCTCATACTACCTCTCCGTCACGGGGACAGTAACTTCTGTTAATGAAAGCGAAGACGGTTTGCGCGTAGAGATTTCCCGGCCGGATGCAGACCGTGAAGGTCGCGCATTTTTAATCGTAACAGATGGAACTGTGTTCCCCTTCGAAGAGGAGATTGAGGAAGGCGACACTGTGACAGCATTCTATCTGGCAAACGTGCCGATGATACTGATTTACCCGCCGCAATACACAGCAGCAGTTCTCGTAAATGGCATGCCGGAAGATAAGAATGTAAATGTTGACCGATTCTTTTCGGTGGAGGGCGAAGGCGGCCTATATCTTTCGCAGGGCGGCAGCCTAGCATTCAGGATTGGTGAAGATACGGAAGTCGTTTTGGCAGATGGCACAGAATTCAACTTTGATTACGGCAGCATCGATGGCAGGCGCATCGTAGTGGTTTACGGCCCGTCGACAAGAAGCATTCCGGCGGAAGTGACTGCGATTAGACTGATAGTCCTCTTTGAAGACATTGCGTTTGGCCCGCTTCCAATCGACCCCGACATGCTCCCCGACGATGAGGATGCTGACGAAGAAGCCGAAGATGAAGCCGCTGACGAGGAAGAAGAGTACGTACCTGTTACAGTGCTGCCATTTCCCCTCGATGACACAATCGACGCATCAGGCTGGCCAATCCAAGTAAATGGCGTAAACATTACCGCTCCGGCAGCTTTTCAAACAGCAGACGGCGTGTTGATGGTTCCGCTCAGAGCAATCGCAGAAGCGCTAGGCTATTACGTTGAGTGGGACAGCACTCTGAGAAGCATTAGGCTTGGTGTTGCGATTCACACATGGCTTGGAAATACCGAAGTGCATGTAGGCAGGATGGCTCCGCAAACAATTTCCGCAGCTCCTGCCCTTGTAGAGGGATTAACCTTTGTGCCGCTGGACTTCTTCAGGGTGATTGGCATAAACAATGCATTCGCATTCGAAGGCCAGATAGTGATTGACAACGTAAACGAAAGAATGGAATAATGATTGCGGCGCAATCATTATTCAGGACTGAAATGATGCCACTTAGGCGATTTGCACCTGTGGCATAACCAAAACCAAGTAACAGCGCACAGATAAACAGCGCCGCACATTGGGGGGAACCCAATGTGCGGCGACGCGTATTGGTCAACTTATTTACAGACCGCTCAAGGCGTTTCGTCAGTCGTATCTTTTTATAGTTATGGTCAGCGTGTCATTTTTGTAATCGACTTCAGATTCGTCGCACAGCATGCCCAGCAAGGTAAGCTCGGAGGAACCCTCAGAGCCGCCCATGAGCTCCCAATAATCCTGCTCGACCTCCCTCTGCCTAGGTGCGCTAAGCGCAGTCTTTAGATACTCCAGCTGCTCATCGGTGACATCCTCGGGGCTGGCGCGCATGGTAAGCGAAACGGAACCACTGCCCTCCATTACATCGAGATGGAACTCTTTTGCGCCATGCTGGTGGCAGTAAGCGAGCAGCTCGCTGGCTATATTCATTGTTTTTTGAAATTTAGTCTTCATGATGCTTTCTCATTCTTTCGGAGATAGTTATTATCGGGAGCAGTATCATGGCGATGAAGCCTGCGGCAAAGCCGTTGTTGTACAGATTCATACCCCCGCTGAGCTCGCCCACATGCATGGCGACGCTCACATGCAAAAAACCTGCAATTATGCCCCAAATCCAGCCGAATTGCCCGGCTAGTGGAGCTAAGGCGGCAGAAAACAATATCGCAGCCACATTAGCGGGCGTTGTGAAGTACCACACGTTGAAATAAGCGGATACAATCGCTCCGATGAGGATTGGGGGGACATTTTTCATATGCTTGCCAAAGCAGCCAAAGCCCACCATTGTAAAGATGCCGGCAAAGGAGATGCCGTTTAATTCTGCGCCGATTGCCAACGTGACAGTGGTGGCAAATGCGCAGAGGATTCCCATGTTGATATATATGCTGTTTTTATACAGGAAGTAAAAATCGGTAATCAGGCGGCCGGAGTGTGAGAAAAGCTTCCGAAATTTCGCAAGGTTGTCCTTGACGCCCTCGCCGGAGAAAAGCCCGCAGCAAATCAGCGCTACAGAAATGGTGTACATGAGTATTGCCAAAACGAAGTTGTTGCCCATGCTGTACACGCTGACAGGCAAGACCCGCAGGCCGAAGCTGCTTAAACTGGTCGACAATATCATGGATATGAGGCCGCCCGCAAAGCCCATGCTGTAAAGGTCATATCCGCTGTGCATCCTTACCATATGAGCCGACACCGCAGGAAATATGAAGCCGATCAGAACTCCGAGACTTACCCCGATGCCAATCTCGACCGGACGGCTCAGGACTCCGAGGAAACTCATTTCGCTTACAACAGGGGAGAGTGTCGCGACCAACAGCGATGCAAGGGAATAGTTTGAATAAGGCTCTTTTTTGTACCGCGAGAAAAGCCAAACTCCGACGGTAAGCGGAATCATGTTGTAGATGTTTTTTCCAAAAAAAGCGAAGCCGGCAGTCAGCCACAATGCCATAATAGTTGCGCCGCTCGGCTTGGCCTTGGAGCCTATGAGCATCAAAAGGCTCGCCAGGCCGACTATCGCCACGTTGACAAACGCTGCGCCAATGCCGCCGACGGCGATGAAGTCTGTGATAAGGATCACGCGGGAGGTGATGATTCTGCCAAAACCGTCTATTATATTTTCCGGGGTGTCAAATACAAAAGCAAATGCCAGAAATGCGATGTTTACCGCTAACATAATCGCATATGGCAGCTGTATTTCAAAGCGCCTTTGCGATGGATTTTCCATAAATTCCCCCTAGTTCAATATAATAAGCGACAGCATACCATATTTACAGAATCCCAACAAGCCCCCAGTAGAACCTGCTGAATAAAAGCTGTACGACAGCTACGCACAGATACACAATCGAAGCAGTCCTCAGGTGGACGGGGTTCCACCCGCCATCGCCGCATACGGCTTCGACCTGCACAATCCAAGCCTGGGCGTATCTGAAGAAAAAGAGGCATGACGCACTGACGAAAACGGCCGTAGAAATCAGTGGGTGGATGCCATATTCGCTGTAGAGAATCGGCGTCGCAAGCGAAAAAATCGACGCAATTATCCAACCCTGCGCAACGTCGAAGAACCTGAGTATTACGCAAATGCCAAACAAAGCCATGATGAACACCAGCGGAGAGACAGCCAGCACTTCAATCACATTGGCAAGGTATGGGGTGAGCCACGCCGTTAGCCCCGAGATATAGAAGATGTTGGTAAAACTGAGCATTGTGCCAAAAAATACTATAACATCCCAACTGCCGCTAGACGATATATCGCCGACAGAGAGGACCCCCAGAAACAGCATGATTACAAGCGAAGCCAATAGCACCTGATTTGCCGTGATTGGCAGGAAGGTCTGCAAAACAAGGCAAGCAAATGTAAACACAAGCGCAACTAGGCAACCTTTCTCCTTCTTGCTCATGGGCCCGAGTTCGTTATACATTTGCCGAAGTTGATCCTTGGTAATATTGAGCTCCTCTTCGGGCTTGAGGATGAAATAAAGCGCCGCTACAAAAACAATGCTAAACAGCAGCCACGGAGCCATAACGATAGACCAGGCCTCGGGCGTCGCCATATCCCGCATTGGGCCTGCCGGCAAAAAGGACGTAAACGCCGGGCCGAACAAAGAGCCGTTTAACCAAGCAAGCGATGGGAAAATGCTTAGTATCCAGCACGAAATGACTATGAGCGAACGCCCCCGGCTGCCTTTGTCCAAGCAACAGGCGTCAGCGACGCTGACAGCTATGGGGGTAAGCATGAGGAATCGGACAGTGGCGAGCGGGGTTATGAGCGCAAAAAGAATGCTCACGACAAGCCAACCGCCCAGTATTTTTATGTAGGTGAGATTCAGCTGCTTAAAAAGAGCGAGGACGATGCGTTTGCCCAATCCGGTTTGCCGCAGTGAACTGCCAATGAACATCGCCGGGATAAAAAGCCAAATCGATGCACTAGAAAAGCCGGTGGTAAGCTCGCCTATGGGAAATCCCGCAATCAACCCGCCGGTAATGAGTATCGCTGCTCCGATTAGCATCGTGCCGCCAGCTGGGCGGAACATCCATGTGGAGATTGCGGCAATCAGCGTGCCAAGCATGATATGCCCCTGTGCGTCCAAAGTGCCAAATGGCCTTGCGAGTGCAAGTATAATGCCAAGCGCCAAGAAAATAAGCGAAAAGATGAGTCTGGACGAAAGTGCTTTTATCGGCTCTGTTTCCATTGTAGCCTCCCGGTCTTAAAAACGTTAAATCTGATTATATAGCCTAGGGATATGTCTAGTCAATGTGGTAAATGTGAAAAAAGATATTGTTTTTTTCGCAGGTGTGGTGTACAATTCTACTACAGTGCTAATTTTTCATAAGGAGTTGTTGAAATGAAAGGTAATAACAAGGTTCTTGTCTACGCTATTTGTGGGTTTGTCGCAGTCGCTGCGGCAATTACGGCTGTCTACATTTTTAGGAACGAAATAGCCGATTTTTTTGTGGACATCAAAGCCAGGATTGACGAAAAAAGGCTTTCAGCAGGCGGTGAGTACGCCGACGAGTACGAGTAAAGCGAATGAATGGCGAAAAGCCCGGCTTAGCCGGGTTTTTCATGTGGGTGGTAAAGGTGACGCTAACTTATACAGCAGCGGAAAAAGACAAAGGCAGGACAGTGCATTCGGTCATGCGCAATGAGCTCAGCGTCTCCGCAACAATGATGCGCCGGCTGAAACTGGCAGGGGCGATTAGCGTTTCCGGAGTTTCGGTGTTTACTAACTACAAGCTTGCGCCGGGCGAAGTGGTTGAGGTTGATATTGCCATCGCAGAGCGGCCATGCGACAATTTGCCCGAGCATGGGGAGCTTGATATTTTGTTTGAAAATGATGGGCTCCTAGCGGTAAACAAACCATCGGGGATTCTAGTCCACCCATCGCGCTCAAGGTATACAGGGACATTGTCAAACTTTGTAGCAGGGTACCTTGGAGTTTGTCATGCCGTAAACCGCCTGGACAGGGACACTAGCGGGGTAGTGCTTTTTGCGAAGAATAGCTATGTGAAAGCGCTTGCGTCTGGAGCCCTGTCAGCAAAGGAAGCCAAGAAGGAGTATTTAGCTCTAGTCAGCGGCAAGATGTCTGCACAGGGCACTATTGACGTGCCGATAAAGCGCCTAGAGGAGCGCAACATGCTCAGGGTGCCCTCTCAGGATGGGCAGAGAGCCATTACACATTATGAGACGCTGCACATATTTGAAACAGTTGGGCGTTGCGCCTCACTTGTGCGGTTGCGGCTCGAAACAGGGCGCACGCATCAAATCCGAGTACATTGTCTCCACGTGGGGCATCCTATTTTAGGCGATAAGCTGTATTGCAGCGAAGAGTCTCAAAGTGTGTCGCATTCACTAGGGATAACGGCACAGGCGCTCCATGCACAGCTTCTAGGTTTTGTAGAGCCTTTGTCAGGGAAATGCCTAGAAATCACTGCAAAAGCGCCATTTTTGGATTCGATAAATTCGTAAAATTCAGCTTGCATTTTACATACGGATATGCTACCATACTAAAGCTATCCATTCGTAGCCCCATCAAAAATGTGGCCCAGTAGTTCAGTTGGTTAGAACGCCAGCCTGTCACGCTGGAGGCCGACGGTTCGAGTCCGTTCTGGGTCGCCAAGTACAGCTGCGGCGCAATGCGCCGCATGTGCTTCCGTAGCGCAGGGGCAGCGCACCCCCTTGGTAAGGGGGAGGTCACGGGTTCAAATCCCGTCGGAAGCTCCATCTAAAGTGTTGGAATCAGTGGCTTTTCGGGTTTGGATTCTCGAGAGGCCGCTTGTTCTGCGTGGGTGACGTTATGAAGACCGAGTCATAGGCGAAATTCTCGCTTGCATGTTGATTCTCCATGACGGGGATGGTTTTGTATTATTACCACACTACTCTACGAAAAGAGGCGTTGATGGAATATTTACACACACTAATATACCTTGCTCCGCTTGTTTTTCTGGCGGGATTTATTGACTCTGCCGTTGGCGGAGGAGGGACAATCTCAATCCCCGCATACTTGCTGACGGGAATGCCGGCACACATGGCGTTCGGGACGAACAAGCTCAGTGCATGTCTTGGCACCGCAATTGCCGCAGGGCGCTTTATCAAAAATAAAGCGATAGACCTCCGAACGGCGGTTATATCGGCGGTGGGAGCCCTGATTGGCGCTGCGCTTGGTTCACAGTTTGTATTATTGCTTGACGACAGAACGCTGAGGCTCATGCTTATAGTTGCACTGCCGTGCGTTGCGGTGTTTCTTATTTTTCGTAAAGATAAAGTATTTGAGGCCGGCCACGAGGGGTTCTCGAGACGTAAGACAATTGTTCTAGCTTCTGCCATAGGGTTTGCGATTGGGCTGTATGATGGCATCATCGGCCCGGGGACGGGCACATTTGCGATAATAGCGTATAATGCGGTTATGCGCTACGATTTAAAAACAGCCTCGGGCAATGCAAAAGTTCTAAACCTGGCATCAAATTTTGCCTCGCTTGTGACCTTTGCGATTGCTGGGCACGTGCTTTTTGCAGTGGGGCTTCCGGCGGCTTTGTTCGGGATAGCTGGAAACTATCTCGGGGCAGGATTCGCAATAAAAAAAGGGGCAAAATTTTTGCGCCCAATGCTTTTTGTGGTGCTCGGCCTGCTCCTGCTTAGGGTGGTATATGACTTTGTCCTTAATTCCGTTTAGCTTCCCACACATTGTATGCAACTACGGTGACGACAATCACCGCACCGCCGAATATTGCGTAGCGGCCTGGCCTTTCCGGGGTAAAGAGCGCCACCCATATGGGGTTTAGGACAGGCTCCAGCGCCACAATCAAACAGGCGAGCAAAGCTGACGTGCGCTTTATGCCAACTGTGAAGAACACATAAGCCAGCCCTACTTGTACGACCCCCATCAAAGTGATAAACGCCCATGGGATAACGTCGGCAGAAATGTTTGGGTCAAACAATGCAAACGGCGCCCACAAAACCGCATTGATAAGGAAGCCAAGCATGACTGACTGTTCAGGCTGCGTATCTGAGCGCTTGTTGCAGACAAAAACACATGCGAACGTGAGGCCGGATACAATAGCTAAGATGTTTCCAAGCATATGGCCTGCGTCTATATCATCGGCAAAGAAAAGAAGCATCCCCAGAATAGTTGCAAGAACAGCTAAAGCTTCGCTCAGTTTAGGTTTTTTTCCGTAAAATATAAACTGTATGAGCAGGATGAATATTGGGGCAGTGAACTGAAGCATCACGGCTGCTGCTGCAGTGGTAAGCTGGTTTGCAAACACAAACAACATGGTCGTTGCGGAAAGGAACAATGCCGCCAAAATGTTGCCTTTTGTCAATGTGACCTTGATGCTTTTTCGAAAAATGGCAAAAACCGCAGCGGCAAGAAGCGCGCGCAAGCCTATAATGCTCATAGCATTCCATGGGATGAACTGGAAGCACAGGCCGCCCAAACTCCAGCATATGGACGCAGCGGCCATGTAGAGTGGCCCTTTGTTGTTTTGCCTAATCATAAACTAAACCCTTCGCTTGAAATAATAACCAAAGTTATTTTACCCAATCTTTTAGGAAAAGGCAAGTATGACAATATTTGGATGCAATTGCGTTTGAAATGTTGCATATTATTTGGGCATCTGTTACAATGCGGTACAAGGAAAGGAAGCAGCGTTTGAATTACGAAGAGGTCGTGTGTTTTACGGATGGGGGTTCAAGAGGGGCTTGGAAAATGCATACATAAGAGTCGAAATGCTGGGCGGATTTACAATAATTGACGGAGAAAACCGCGTCATTGAACAAGAGAAAAGATCCTCAAAAACATGGAAGATGATTCAGTACCTTGTTGCGCACAGGCATAAAATTGTGACTCAAGAGGAACTAGCAGACGTTTTTTGTGGCGAAGACAATATGGACAGCGATGGGAGCGCTCTGAGGACAATCGTGTATAGGGCGCGCACGGCTTTGGCAAAAGCTGGGGTTTCATGCGCAGATTCTTTGATACTAACAAAAGGCGGGGGTTATTCTTGGAATAACAGTGTTAGGTGCACGGTCGATACCGAGGAATTTGAAGCAGTATACAAAAAAGCAAGTTCAGTCGCTAACGAGGAGAAGCGATTGGGGTTGCTTTTGCGTGCGTGCGGGCTCTATCGTGGTGATTTCTTGCCGAATTCGGTCGGGGAGCTTTGGGTTATGCCGCTGTCACGCTGGTATCGATCGATGTTTATAAACTGCACGCTTGATGCATTGGAGCTTCTTGAGAAATTAGAACGGAACGCAGAAGCCGAGAAGCTCTGCGCAAGGGCTCTCCAGGTAGACCCATTTGATGAAAAGCTGATAGAATGCCATTTAAGGGCGCTCCTGGCGCAAAGTAAGAACTTAGAGGCCTTCGCTGAATATAAGCGTGCGGAAGCGATGTTCTACGATGTGCTTGGGGTAAACTTCTCTGACGAACTGCGGGCGCTTTACGCTCAGATACATAGGCCGGAGCTGAGCGAGGGGTTCACGCTAGAAACACTGCTGGATGAATGGACGTCCGGCGCTGATATTCCGGGTGCATATTATTGCGACCTGAGCGAATTTAAGACGATTGTCCAAATCGAGTCGCGCACTGCACTGCGTTCGGGAAAAACGACATACGTTGTTATGTTTGAGACAAAGCACGAGGGGAATGCTAAAAGCGCAAGTATAATGCAGCAACTGGGTGTGGTAATTACTGGCAACTTGAGAATGGGGGACTTGTTCACGCGCCTTAGCCCGAGCCGGTACCTAGTGTTGCTGCACAGCCTCACATACGAAGACTGCAAAGTGGTTGTAAATAGGATATTGCACGAAGTGGATTCAAAATATCTCTCGAAAATAGGGGGGACAACGATAAAAGCGTTATTCCCTGCAAACTAGTTACTGCGGCAATAAACAAGGGAATGTTTAGAGAGGAACAGGCTACAAATGGATACTGAAAATATAAATAAAAAAGAGGTTTACGGCGCAAGTAAGTGCACCTTTGAAGTCTCCGTCATATTTCAACAAAACGCCACCTGGCAAGGGCATATACTTTGGGCGGAAAAAAATCTGAGACAGAGCTTCCGGAGCGTCTTGGAAATGCTTAGACTTATGGACGAGGCGCTGGCAGAAGGCGCAGCGAAGTCGGCGACATGGGAAAGCAACGACTGAGCTATTAGGCGCAAGCGCAAGGGTTATCTAATGATTTTTGTATAGGGATGGGACGCTCAGCCCCTAAAAATAGAGTTTTTTTGTCATATATTTTATGGCTGTGACTTTGCCGTGACAAAACATCGAGAACATGCTATAAAAATATGTTTCTCGTGACATCTGGGTGACAAAAAAGGAATATATTTAAGTCACAAACCGCAGTTGCGGAAATTGCATGAGGCTTGAATGTCATGAAAAATATTTTTGGAGGGATTTAAAGATGGGTGATGTGATTTGTGCAATAAGCGAAAAAGCCGATGCGGCGTTGGACGGAATAGATTTGATGGCATACAGTTCAGAAATGCCTGCTGTTGTCTGGGAAAATGTGCAAACTCGCGATTTCAATAGTTTTTCTAATAGTTGGTCTGCAGGCAATGGCTATCATTATATAGCCGATTCGGGGCCTGAGGGTTCGCAAATACGGCTGGTTTCAACTGGAAATCGGATTTATGCCCAGGTGCCGGCAGGTGCATTTGAAGGTGCCGTGCAGATAGTTGTTAGGCATGGGAATCAGTATTCTATCACCACAATAACAATCAGTGGCGAAGTTGGAGAAGCGACAGAACTGGTTGCGATAGGGGTAGGGGCCGGCAATTCAGTTTCTCAGGTGATGATTGGCAGTTACGAAAATGCTGCGATTGGTCAAACCCCGAATCCGGAAGAAGAGGCTGGGCCGGGTCAAACCCCGAACCCGGAAGAAGAGGCTGGGCTGGGCCAAACGCCGAACCCGGAAGAAGAGGCTGGGCTGGGCCAAACGCCGAACCCGGAAGAAGAGGCTGGGCCGGGCCAAACCCCGAACCCGGAAGAAGAGGCTGGGCTGGGTCAAACCCCGAATCCGGAAGAAGAGGCTGGGCCGGGCCAAACCCCGAATCCGGAAGAAGAGGCTGGGCCGGGTCAAACCCCGAACCCAGAAGAAGAGGCTGGGCCGGGCCAAACGCCGAACCCAGAAGAAGAGGCTGGGCCGGGTCAAACCCCGAACCCGGAGCTGGCATCTATGGTGCCGGAAAGCTCGATGCCAATTCTGCCCGAAGCAGAAGACTCGGCAAGCGAATCGGAAAGTGCGGGAATCGGAAGGGGCGCAGGCGTCAATACAGAGCCCGAAATCCTGGAGGCGGCTGAAGACGGGGCTGTGCAATTGGCAGAAGCGGCCGATTTTGAAGTAGAAAGCATTGAATACGCTGAATATATAGAAATTGAAGACGAAAATGTCCCGCTTGCAGAGTATGTTGACATTTTTGACGAAGCCGTGCCACTTGGTGAGTTCGAAACCGTAGTCATAGAGATTGTTGACGAAGCTATCCCGCTCAGTGGAATGCCGCAGACCGGCATAACTGGCCCTGGAGCCCTCCTGACATCGGGGATATTGCTGTCAGCATTATTGGCTGCGGCCATATCATACAAAATTCGAAAGATGCTGATAAGCGATAAGCAGGAAAAAAGCGGCGAATGAAAAGATATCACTGGAGCCCCTGTGGCACGAAAGCTTAGCGATCTCCTGCTAAGAGCCGGTTGTGCTAGCGCAACCGGCTCAAAATTCGAAAGAAGGTGTATTGGTGTGGCAAACAAAAAAAAACACAATCGTAAGGGGCTCAAGTTTCTCTGCATGCTGCTGGGAATATGTTTGGCCGGAGTTGTGGTATCTGGAGTTTGGCTTGGCATCGATTTGTACAGGGATTGGCAGGGCAGGCAGTTTTATAACAATTTTGCCGCCTATATCAGGGTATACACAGCCGCCCCCGGAGACAAAGACCAACCTCGCACTTTGTCCTTCGACAACGAAATCATCGGGGACAGTGGCGGCGACGCTCCAGCCAAAGTTGATAAGGCAAAAAGCGCATGGGTCCCGCATGTAAATTTCGAAGGGTTGCGCGAGCATTTTCCCGGAATCGTCGGGTGGATCGAGTTGGAGGACACGGCAATAAATTATCCCATTATGCAATGGAGCGACAACTATTTTTTCCTCGAGCACTTGCCAGATGGGGCAAGGCATAGAAAGGGATCTATATTCCTCGACTACAGGAGCAGTCCGCATTTTGAGGATAAAAACACTCTGATTTACGGCCACGAATCCAGGACGGACGATATGTTTGGCGTTTTGAAGCACTTTAGAAGCCAGGACTTTTACGACGAGAACTCCAGAATGCATGTATACACGCCTGTAAAGGACTATCAGCTTGCTATCTTTGCGGGATATTTGGTAGATTCGGCGGACGAGCAGCCCAGAATCAACTTCAATGGCGATGAGGATTTTGCGGAATATATCGACGACATCCGGAAACGCTCATTTTTCAAGAGTGATGCGGAGGTGAGCCTGGATGACAAGATTGTGAGCCTTTGCACATGCGCATATGATTTTCCGAACGCAAGGCTGATAATAGTAGGGAAGCTGGTCGAGATTTAGGCGGCCTGACAATTAGGCTTGCCGCTAAACCATCAATCCACCGAAAGCCCCGTCAGCAGGCGGCGCGTCATGTCAAAGGCGTGCGAGGAACCGACGATCCGGATTCGCTCGCGGTCGTGAAACAACAGTGGGGATCTGCAGTACGAGCTGTCCTTAGTAGTAAGGGCGACAAAAACCGTGCCTGGCTCTAATCCAGAGCTGTCGCTGCCGGGCCCCGCTATGCCGGTTATGCCTATGCCAATATCTGCGCCTAACTTGATTCTGGCGCCGTCAGCCATTGCGAGAGCGACTTCTCGGCTGACGGCGTTTTTTTCTGCAATCAATTCAGGGGGGACATCCAAAAGCGATATTTTTGCATTCTTGCTATATGCCACGATGCCCCCGGCGAAGGCCCTAGATGAGCCGGGAACATCGGTCAGGCGCTTTGAGAACAGGCCGCCCGTACACGATTCGGCTGCTGCAAGTGTTATGCCACGTTCCAAAAGCAGTCCAACAGTAGTATTTTCAAGGCTGATTGTGTCAATGCCATAGATGATGTCGCCGAGCGTTTCGCACACCTGCGACATAACTGGAGTCATCAGTTTTTCAGCCTCATCCTTCGAAGCCGCCTTTGCGGTCATGCGCAACGTCACATCCCCATCTTTGGCATATGGGGCTAGGGTAGGGTTGTGCAAATTTTCCATGAGGTTGCGCAGTTTTTGCTCGACAGCACTCTCGCCAAGGCCGAATATGTGGATGTTGTGCGAATGAATTTCTGCATCCGACAATTTCCTCAAGTAAGGCTCGACGCAGGCTTTCAGCATAGCCCTGCACTCCCGGGGAGGACCCGGCAGCATAAGGACATGTTTGCCTTCGGCCTCAAAGGCGCATCCGGGCGCTGTGCCAACGCCATTGTCAAATATCACGCAGCCCTCGGGGAGCTGAGCTTGCTGAAGGTTGTTTTCTGTCATCTTCACAGCAGGGAGGCGCTTTGAAAAGAAATCCTTGATTTGCTGCGCCACGGCTTCGTTAAATACAAGTTTTTTGCCAAAGGATTCTGCGAGAGCCTGCTTTGTCAAATCATCAAATGTCGGGCCGAGTCCCCCGGTTGTGATGATGATGTCGGAGCGGCTTTTTGCGATTTCTACAGCCTGCTTGAGCCGAGTGGGGTTATCGCCCACAACCGTGTGAAAATACACGTTGACACCTAATTCAGACAGCAGTAGCGAGACATCCTGCGCATCCGTATTTACAGTGTTCCCAAGCAAAAGTTCTGTCCCGACTCCGATAATTTCAGCAGTATAAGCCATAGCCAATCCCCCAAACAGTTTAATCTTTAAACACTTTTGTCAAATTGATAGTCAGCCCTTCCGGCATGCGGGCCGACATGAGCCCTTTCGCCACTGTGTCACAACGTGCGATTCCGTCTCACGCCACATCGGGAGCGCGGCGCAAGCGGACTAAATGGTTATTGCCACCCTCTCAATCCCCCTTACAGCATCGTCGACAAGTGCCGCAATGTCGAGCGCTTCTTCTGCTTCGAGGACTTCGGAGATTTTTGGTTTGGTACGGGGGCGGCGGGGCGTAAAAACCGTGCAGCAGTCTTCATATGGCAGTACAGAAGTCTCGTAAGTGCCTATGGAGCGCGCCCTTTCTACTATTTCTTGCTTGTCAAATGCGACAAGCGGGCGAAATGTTGGAAGTCCTATGCACTGCTCGGTAACCGCCAGGGCCTCGGCGGTCTGGCTTGCGACTTGCCCGAGATTTTCGCCGGTGACAAGCGCAGTGCAGCCGTTGTCGGTTGCGATACGCTCGGAAATGCGCATCATGAACCGCCGCATTATTATAGTGAGGAGCGCTTCGGGGCAATTTGCCCTTATTTCTTCTTGTATTTTTGTAAACGGTACGAGCTCCACCATCATCCGCCCGCAGTATTTTGTAAGTATTTTAGCCAGTGAAAGCACCTTTTCCTTTGCCATTTGCGAGGTGTATGGATGCGAGAAAAAATGCGCCGGAATTAATTTCACGCCGCGTTTTGCCATCATGTATGACGCAACGGGGCTATCTATCCCGCCTGACAGCAAAGTGACCATCCGGCCCCCGACGCCTATAGGCAAGCCGCCTGCGCCCGCCTCGGCAGCCCCGTGTACATATGCGGCAAGGTCGCGGATTTCCAGATTGACTACCAGCTCAGGCGTGTGCATGTCCGGCTTCATGTGCGGGAATCGGTCGTGCAGCAGCCCGCCGACATATTGCGACAGCTCAATAGAACCCATGGGAAAGCGCTTGTCTGCGCGCTTTGACTCTACTTTGAAGGATTTTGACGCTAAAAGCTGCGATTCGAGGTAGCTAATAGCCGTTTTCAAAATAGCGTCCTTGTCTTTCTCGCACGCAGCGGCCCGCACTACCGACATTGCGCCGAATACCGTTTTAGCCGCACCGAAAGCGGATTCCATATCGCAGTCGCCCTGAGGCTCTACATAAACTGTAGACTGCATGCTGTATACCCTAAACTCCCCAAAAGGCTTAAGCCGCCGCCGGATATTCGATATGAGCTTTACTTCAAATTCCCGGCGGTTGAGTCCTTTGAGGACCATCTCGCCTTGCTTTAACAATATGATATCGTCCATATATACTCCTGAGTTAAGAATTCCCAAACGACAGCTTTCTATACTGTATCGCTTCCGCTAAGTGTGGGAGCTGTATGTCGCCTGAGCTCGCCAAATCTGCAATAGTTCTTGCGACACGCATTATGCGGTCGTGCGACCGTGCGGTCATTGCAAGCCGGGAGTAGGCATCTCGCATAAGCTTCTCGCACTCTGGGGATAGTGCGCAATACGTGTTGAGCTGTTTTGCTCCGATGTGGGCGTTGCAGCTGAGCCCTGCGCCCTCATAGCGTTTGCGCTGCCTGTTCCGTGCTGCGTTTACTCTTTTGCGGATATCGGCGGAAGCCTCTGAATGCGGACGCTTGCGAAGCTCATCAAAGTCGAGCGGCGGCGTCTCAATATATAAATCAAGTCTGTCCAAGAGCGGCCCTGATAAGCGCTCGTGATACCGGGTGACGGAAGATGCAGAGCAAATGCACCGACCGGATGGGTGGGCGTACCAACCGCATTTGCAAGGGTTCATTGCGCAGACGAGCATGAATCTGCTGGGGAAAGTTACGGAGGTGGACGCACGTGAGATGGTCACTTGACCGTCTTCTAATGGCTGCCGAAGGGTTTCCAGAACATCGCGGCTAAATTCCGGCAATTCGTCAAGAAACAAAACACCGTTGTGCGCCAAGGATATCTCGCCCGGCTTTGGGTTAGAGGTTCCGCCTGCTATTGCCGGTGCCGAAACGGTGTGGTGCGGAGAGCGGAACGGCCTTGAGGCCATAATAGGCTTTTCGCGGCTCGTGAGCCCTGCAACTGAATGTATCTCAGTCGCTTCAATCATTTCGTCTCGGCTCATGTCGGGGAGGATGGTCGGCAGGCGCTTTGCGAGCATGCTCTTCCCGGCGCCCGGTGGGCCGACGAGCAGGATATTGTGCCCGCCGGCAGCGGCGACCTCAAGCGCGCGCTTGACATTCTCTTGGCCTTTGACATCCGAAAAATCCGGCATAAAGCCGTGGTCGGGAATCGGTTCGTGCGTTTTGACCGGCTCAATAAGTTGAGCGCCCCTCAAGTGAAGCAACAGGTCGCTGACGTGAGCCACTGGATAAACAGCAACATCAGAGGCATAGGCAGCCTCGTGGGCATTGTCCGCCGGAACATATAGGTGGCGCGCCCCTGCCCGGCAGGCGCTCAAAGCCATGGGCAGTGCGCCGGGCACGTGACGCAGCTCACCCGTCAAAGAGAGCTCTCCGAAGAATGCGGCATCCTTGGGAAGGGGGTCAATGCTCTCCGAGGCGGAAAGAATGCCCAGCATAATGGGCAGGTCGTAGACCGTGCCGGCTTTTTTTGTGTCCGCCGGGGCGAGGTTTACAGTGATTCTGCAGATTGGAAAAGGCATGCCGCAAGTTTTGGTTGCCGCCCTGACCCGCTCGCGGGCTTCTTTGACGGCGGTGTCGGGCAGTCCCACTATGTCAAAGGCGGGCAGTCCTGAGGACAAGTAGCATTCAACGGAGACCTCATACCCGCTGATGCCACCCAAGCCGAATGATTTGACCTTAGATACCACAACGCTCCCCCCTATTCTTAGTCCACCTAAAGCATAACACAAAGTCATTCATCATATCAATAACCATTTTAAGCGGATATTATGAATAAATTTCACCATATTTACGACCATGAGCATAAGGGGCAGGATGCAAAAAGCGCATCCTGCCCACGGTCGATAATTTAGGAGTCCTTAGCCTACTTGCATTTCTTTAGCAGCTGCTCCCATTTTTTGTCTATGTACTTTTGCGCATCCTCTATCATCCACTCTGCGCCTTTTGCGAACATATGGCTGAAGCGGCCTTGGGGCTTTAGGTAGTCTTCGATGGGGAGCTTCTTCTTCGGCTCATATGTGAGCCTCCACTCGCCTTCGACGACCTCGTAGAGGGGCCAGACGCAAGTGTCTACAGCCAACTTGCAAATCTCCATCAAATCCTCCGGCTCATAGCGCCAGCCGCGAGGGCAGGGCGCAAGAACGTTCAGGAAAGCCGGGCCCGTAGTGTATATAGCCTTGTGCGCCTTTTCGTGCAGGTCTTTGAAATTGCTCATAAATGTGGTTTGGGCTGCGTAGGGAATGTCGTGCGCCACGATAGCCTCTGTGAGGTTTTTTTTGCGCTGCATCTTGCCCGGGAGAATCGAACCGACCGGGGCGGTCGAAACTTCGGCGAACTTGGGCGTGGACGACGAGCGCTGAATTCCTGTGTTCATATATGCCTCATTGTCGTAGCAGACATAGACCATATCGTGGCCGCGCTCAATAGCACCGGAAAGGCTCTGGAAGCCTATGTCGTACGTACCCCCGTCGCCGGCAAAGGCGATGAACTTGTAAGTATCCTTAATCTTGCCCTTTTTCTTCATGGCGGTATAACAAGCTTCTGCGCCGGCAACTGTGGCTGCAACGTTTTCGAATGCCGAGTGGATAAAGCTCTCCTGCCAAGCAGTGAAAGGGTATAAAAAGCTCGAAACCTCGAGGCAGCACGTGGCGACGCCGCAGCATGAGCGGTCGCCCTCTTCCAAAGCGCGCAGCACCCCGCGCACTGCAACGCCTGCGCCGCAGCCGGCACACAGGCGGTGGCCCCCGACAAAGCGCTCCGGCTTGGTAGCTTCCTTCTTTAAATTATAAGCCATTTTTTATACCCCCCTTACGCCGACATGGCGGTAGATTTCGCCGGGTTTTCCTGCTTCGACGACCTCGGACAGCGCATTATACACGAGGCGGATGTCCTCAAGGCGCACGTCGCGGCCGCCAAGGCCGTAAATGTAGTTAATCAAATGCGGACGCTTTTCCAAATCATAGCATGCGCTACGCACATCTGTGAAAACAGGGCCGCCAATTGCCGAAAAGCTGTCGGCCTTATCCATTACGGCGACGGCCTTTACATGACTGAGGGCTTCGGCAAGCTCCTCCATGGGGAATGGGCGAAACACACGCAGCTTGATGATGCCTACTTTTTCGCCTCGGTCGCGCAGCTCGTCGCATACGCACCTTGCTGTTCCGGCGCTGGAATTGAGGATTATTATGGCGCGCTCGGCATCTTCCATCCTGTACTGCTCGAAGAGCTCGTACTTGCGCCCCGTAAGCTCGCCGAATTCCTTAAAAACATCAAGGATTACTTTCTTGGAGCCTGCCATTGCGCGCGCGCGCTGGTATGCATGCTCGAAGTAGAATTGCGGGGTATCCAGCGGCCCGACGGAGACGGGGTTTCCTGCCAGAAGTGACCAATCTGGAGCATATTCGCCAATAAACTTAGTCACCGCTTCATCTTCTAGCAACTCGATATTTTCGATTGCGTGAGAAGTTATAAATCCATCTTGGCAGACCATGACAGGAAGCATTACATCCTTATGCTCGGCGATGCGGATCGACATGATTTGGTTGTCGTAAGCCTCCTGATTGTTTTCAGAGTAGAGCTGAATCCAGCCGCTGTCTCTTGCGCCCATTGAATCGCTATGGTCGTTGTTGATGTTTATTGGGGCGCTCAGTGAGCGGTTGATAACAGCAAGAGTGACAGGCAGGCGAGTGCCGGACGCAACATAAAGGAGCTCCCACATAAGCGCAAGCCCGCAGGCAGAGGTAGCGGTTGCAGCGCGCCCACCGCAAGCCACAGCGGCGATGCAAGCCGACATTGCGCTATGCTCGGATTCGACAGCCACAAACTCGGTGCCCGCTTTTCCGTCGGCTACAAATTGGGAAAAATACTGCGGTACTTCTGTCGATGGGGTGATAGGGTAGGCGGCCATCACATCCAAGTCAATCTGCTTTAGCGCCATAGCAACGGCTTCGTTGCCGGAAAGCCTTTCACGAATAGCCATCACTTGCCCTCCTTTTCAAAGGTGATAGCCCCGAAGGGGCAGACTTTGTAGCATACTCCGCAGCCTTTGCAGTGCTTAAAGTCGAAATCTGTGCGTTTCTCATTTTCAATGGGAATGGCGGAGTCAGCGCAAACGGGGAAACAAAGAAAGCATTGCTTGCACTTCTCCTCGACCCAGCCCGGAATCATAATACGCCAGTCGCCTGTGCGTACTTGCAAGGATGTTCCGCCCCCAAGGATTGTGCCGCCCCGGCTCATTTCATCCCAATTGGGGTTCTGGCTTGCGTCCTTAATGTAAATCATAGCCCTTTGACCTCCTGCATTGAGCGCCTGAGCGCCTTCATATTGCCTTCAATGACTGAAGTCTTGTTCGCAAATTTATGGTGCATCGAATGCTCCATATCCTTGACGAACTGATCCTCGGGGATTAGCCCGCTGACCTTCACCACGGCACCCAACATCGGCGTATTTGGAAAGTTCCTGCCCAACTCTTCTTCAGATATCTTGCCTGCATCCACAGTGTAGACCTCCCCTTCATAGCCGGCCAGCAGAGGCCGTAGCTCCTCAGGGGATTTTGAGGAATTGATCAAAATAGCGCCGTCCTTCTTAAGACCGCCGGTAACATCCACAGCGGTGAGGAGCGTCGCATCTACCACCACGACGTAATCGGGCTCGTAGATGTTGCAGTGAAGGTAACTGCGTTTATCACTGATACGGTTGAACGCAGTTATTGGTGCGCCCATTCTCTCCGGTCCGTACTCAGGAAATCCCTGAACATACTTGCCGGTGTTAAACGCAGCGTCTGCCAAAAGCAGTGATGCAGTTTTTGCACCCTGTCCACCTCGTCCATGCCAACGAATTTCTACTATATTCGACATGACAATACCACCTTTCGACAAAATTACAAATTTTTCATCTCATATTACTAAATCATTTTAACTGATTTTGTGAGATATGTCAAGAAAACGTTTGCAAACAATGCGAAAATTGTAATATTTGTTGATTGTTGCGTCGTTTGTAAAAATATGATACAATACCCGCTGGGAGAATGGAGCTCCCGGCAGCCACGAGAAAAATTGAGATAGGAGGGGACACATGACTCACAATGCGTTTGGCATAGATAATTTGAGGCTGGCGGTTTTGATTGATGCCGAGAATGTACCTCGCTACAGCATAAAAAGCGTAATGGAAGAGATAGCAATATATGGCACCCCAACAATCAAGCGAATTTATGGAGATTGGACAAGCCCTACGATTGCCGGGTGGAAAGCGTCCCTCTTGGAGAATGCTATAACGCCGATACAGCAATATAGCTATACGACAGGCAAAAATTCCAGCGACTCAGCCATGATAATAGATGCAATGGACATCCTCTACACAGAAAAGACAGATGGATTTGTCATCGTTTCGAGCGACAGCGATTTTACCAGGCTCGCAATCCGCCTGCGCGAAGCGGGGCAGCGCGTAGTAGGGATAGGCGAGAGGAAAACCCCGAGCGCATTTATAGCCGCTTGCGACAAGTTTACATACATCGAAGTCATCCACGAAAGCAATGAGGAAGCAAGAGCCGAGACAGAAGAGAGCGACCATAAGTATCAGCAGCAGTACCGCGCTAAACGCCGCAATGTGGCAAGAATGCCCGTCGTGAAGGTGCCTGACGACATAGTGCTGATAATCGCCGACTCCATCGCAGCTCTTGCCGGCGACAGCGGTGCTGTTTTTATGGGAGAATTGGGCAATTTGATATTAAAAAAACAGCCTGACTTTGACTGTAGGAGCTTCGGGTACATGAGCCTTTCGGCAATGGTAAAGTCGATTGACCGCTTTGAAACGGAGTTTAGGCAGACGACCGACCCGAACATAAAGCATGTTTTCGTGCGGGACAAGGAAGCTACCTGAATTTAGTGCCCTTTGATAGAACAAACCGGAAGCGGTGGTTGCGATTTTGCGCTTTGCCAAGAAAGAACAGGAATAGTTATGGTGCAGTTTGACGAGTATAAGCAGAAAATTAATGGGTTGCGGCCCGCTTTGGATAGCCTCAGGCAAGCTTTGAGGCTGGACGAGGACGATGAGGAATTGCGGAGGCTGGAAGAAGAGAGTGCGCAGGAGGATTTCTGGACAGACCTTGAAAACTCGCAAAAGGTTTTGCAAAGGTTAAAACAGCTCAAAACAAAGAGCCAGAAGTTCGCTACGCTTGCGGGTGCCTGGGACGATGTCATGGCACTGTGCCAGATGGCGATAGAGGAAGGTGATGAGAGCCTGCTTTCTGAGCTTGAAGAGGAATTTAAAACCTTCAGCGGAAATCTCGAAACAGCGAGGCTTGAAACGCTGCTATCGGGGGAATTCGACGACAACAATGCAATTGTGTCGTTTCATGCCGGAGCGGGCGGCACAGAGGCGCAGGACTGGGCGTACATGCTCTACCGCATGTACACGCGATGGGCAGAGCGGCATGGCATGCAGTATAAGCTGCTCGACTGGCTCAGCGACGATGAAGCCGGCATAAAATCCGCATCCATAGAGATTGCCGGCGAAAATGCCTACGGCTACTTGAAAGGCGAAGCCGGGGTGCACAGGCTTGTCCGCATCTCGCCTTTTGATTCATCGGGGCGCAGGCACACATCGTTTGCCGCTGTCGAAGTCACCCCGCTGATTTCCGACGATGTGGAGGTTGAAGTGAAACCGGAAGATTTGAAGGTAGACACCTTTAGGGCTTCTGGTGCAGGAGGCCAGCACGTCAACAAGACTGAGAGCGCCGTCAGGATTACGCACCTTCCGACAGGATTGGTCGTGGCCTGCCAGATGGAGCGCAGCCAGCACCAAAACCGGGAGGTCGCCATGCGGATGCTACGTTCGAGGCTAATTGAGATGAAGGAGCGGCAGCATTTGGAGAAAATCAGCGACATAAAGGGCGAGCAGATGAAAATTGAGTGGGGCAGCCAAATCCGCTCGTATGTATTTATGCCCTACACGCTGGTCAAAGACAACAGGACCGGATTTGAAAACGGCAATATAAACGCCGTCATGGACGGCGACCTAGATGGGTTCATCAACGCATATTTAGCTAAAGGAACCATATAGGCAACCTCCAAAAACCTACCGTCCGCCTGTAAAAGTTCCGTTGTCTATGGCGCTCCGGATTTTCGACATTAGGGTGTTGTAATAGTAAAGATTGTGAAGTACGGCGAGGCGCATTGCGAGCATCTCGCCGGATTTGAATAAATGGCGGATGTAGGCGCGCGAGTAGCTTTGGCAGACGGGGCAGCCGCATTCGCTGTCGATTGGGCTGTTGTCGTCCTTAAAGCGCTCGTTGTTTATGTTTATGCTGCCGTTTTCATCCCATGTGAAGAGCCGACCATGCCTTCCATTTCTGGCGGGCATGACGCAGTCGAAAAAGTCTATCCCGCGAGCCACGGCTTCTATGATGTTTTGCGGAGTGCCGACGCCCATCAGATATCGCGGGCGGTGCTCGGGCATATGCGCCTCAACAACCTCGACGGTTTCGTACATCTGCTCAGTTGTCTCGCCGACAGCCAGGCCGCCTATCGCATAGCCGGGGAGGTCTAGGTCGGCGATGCGCTTCATATGGGACACCCTCATATCCGGAAAGGTGGCGCCCTGGTTAATGCCAAACAGAAACTGCGCATGCGCCATTGTGCCCGACAGGGGGGAGGCTCTGTTGGAGGACAGGCGTTCCAGTTCGTCCTTGCAGCGGACAAGCCAGCGGTATGTCCTGTCACAGGATTCCTGCACGTAGCTGTGCGGTGCGGGTATTTCTATGCATTCATCAAAGGCCATGACTATATCGGAGCCTAGGTTTGCTTGGATGCGGATGCTGTCCTCCGGAGACATAAAAAATTTGCGCCCGTCGACATGCGAGCTGAAGGCTGCGCCTTCTTCAGTGATTTTCCGAAGGCTAGCAAGCGAGAATATCTGAAACCCGCCGCTGTCTGTCAGAAGCGGGCCGTCCCAGTTCATAAAAGCATGAAGCCCCCCCAGCGAGCGGATTAGCTCATCGCCCGGGCGGACGTGGAGGTGGTATGTGTTTGAGAGTGCAACTTGGCAGCCGACAGCTTTGAGGTCGTCGCTCGAAACTGCGCCCTTGATAGCCGCCTGGGTGGCGACATTCATAAACACGGGCGTCTGAATTGTGCCGTGGCTGGTGGTAAACTCGCCCCTGCGGGCGGAGCCTTGTTTTTTTATTAGTTTGAACATACCACCCCACTTTACTATACTGCGCATTGTTAGTCAATTTTTTTTATGATATGATATACTTTATTTAATGGCTTTGCAAATAAGAAAGGGCTGGGAGCATGATTCTAATAAAAGGAGGCTGCCTCTGTGGGGGGGGTGGCGGGCCGGCGGATGTTTTGATAAAAGATGGCATAATCGCCGAGGTTTCTGAAAAAATAAAAGAAACCGCCGAAATGGCGATTATAAATGCATCAGGCTTGGTTGTTGCGCCGGGGCTTGTTGATTTGCATGTGCACTTTCGAGAGCCGGGCTTTGAATACAAGGAGGACATCCTGAGCGGCGGCGCCGCCGCTGCCGCCGGTGGCGTGACGACATGCCTGTGTATGCCCAACACCTCGCCGGCAGCGGATAGCGAAGTGATTATAAGGCAAATTTTGGAAAAAGCGAAGACCGCCCCTATCAGGGTGCTGCCGATCGGGGCGGTTACGGTGGGGCAGAAGGGGAAAACGCTAACAGATTTTGCCCTGCTAAAAGCGGCGGGCGCCGTTGCGCTATCCGACGATGGAAACCCAATTCAGAGTGCCGATGTTATGCGGCGGGCTATGCAAAAGGCGAACGAGTGCGGGATGGCAATAATCAGCCATTGCGAGGATGATGAGATGGCTAGGAATTATGGCGTGAATGAGGGTGCAGTGTCGGAAGCGCTAGGACTCCCGGGGCGCCCTGCCATAGCTGAGGAAATCATGGTTGCAAGGGATGTAATGCTTGCGGAAGAAACCGGAGCGAGTCTGCATATTGCACATGTGAGCACAGCCAAGTCGGTAGAGATAATACGCATGGCGAAAAAAATGGGAATCGCAGTCACGGCAGAAACCTGCCCGCAGTATTTCTCGCTCACCGAGGATGAAGTGCTCAGGCAAGGTGCGCTGGCTCGGGTAAATCCGCCGCTCCGGACGGCGCGCGACGTCGCCGCAGTCATAGAAGGGCTGGCGGACGGAACTATTGATGCGATAGCGACCGACCATGCCCCCCATTCGAAAGAGGAGAAGGCTTTGCCGCTGGCAGATGCGCCAAGCGGGATGATTGGGCTCGAAACCTCGCTTGCGCTTGCGCTGACACACTTGTACCACACGGGGAGATTCAGCTTAGATGAAATAATTGCCTTAATGTCAACAAATCCGGCACGGATTTTTGGCATTGACGCAGGGAGGCTGGGTGTCGGAGCATGTGCCGATATCGTAATCTTCTCACCGGACGAGCAGTGGACAGTCGAGCCTCAAAAGTTTATGTCTAAGGCGCGAAATACGCCATATGCGGGGATGCTGCTGTGCGGCAGGGTCAAGCATACTATTTCGAGGGGCGAAATATACTTGCGGTCGCAAATAAGGAGGAATTGATGATGTCATTTGATAGGTTACAAGAAAAAATTGATGCCATGCAAAACCCTACGGTTGTTGGTCTTGACCCAGACTTGGGGAATATCCCGCCGCAAATGCTTGAAAAGCATGTCGCCGAAAAAGGGGAGACGCTTGAGGCTGCGGCGTCGGCTGTTTGCGAGTTTAACTTTGGGCTCATCGATGCGCTGTGCGACGTCGTGCCTGCCGTTAAGCCCCAGTCGGCGTTTTTTGAGCTCCTTGGGCCTAGCGGGGTTTTGGCGCTCAAGCAGACTTGCGATTACGCAAAGGAGAAGGGGCTGTATGTCATTTGCGACGGAAAGCGCAACGATATTGATTCTACTGCGCAAGCCTATGCAGGAGCCTACTTGGGTACAGTCAAGGTTGGTAGTGCGGAACTATTCCCATTTGACGTTGACGCATTGACAGTAAGTGCCTATCTGGGTTCAGATGGGATAAAGCCTTTTATAGATATGTCCGCAAAATATGACAAGGCTGTGTTTGCGCTTGTCAAGACTTCCAATCCGTCGTCCGGAGAGCTTCAGGATAAGCGCATCGGCAGCCAAACCCTTTATACGGCAGTTGGCGATTTAATGCAGGAAATTTCTGCCGGGACTATCGGAAAGTATGGCTACTCTCGTGTCGGAGCGGTTGTTGGGGCGACTTACCCCGAAGAAATGGAGTTTTTGCGCGATAGACTAAGGAGCACATTCTTCCTTGTGCCGGGTTATGGCGCACAGGGCGGCTCGGCGGCGGAAGCGGCTAAGGCGTTCGATAAAAATGGGTGCGGAGCGATTGTAAATTCCTCGCGAGGCATTATCGCCGCATGGAAAAAAAGCGGAGGCGATTACCAAAGCGCCGCAAGGGAAGAAGCGCTGCGGATGCGCGATGAGCTGCGCAATGCGATTGGCAAATATTAACACTCACGAGTGTAAGTTATCAAGTGTAAATTGCAAATTGCCCAGCAGGGCGCGAAGGTTGGCGAGCTTCTCGCGTTCTGCGCCTACTACGCTCTCGGGCGCTTTTGCTATGAACTGCTCGTTGGACAGCTTTTTCTCAAAGCGTTCGATGTCTGCCTTGGCTTTTCCAATCTCTTTCTCTATGCGCTCGCGCTCCTTTGCGACATCGACAAGCTCGGCGAGCGGTATGAACAACTGCGCATCTCCGGTAACCACGGAGACTAATCCGCTCAGGTCGCATGGGGCGTTGCGCTGTATAGTCACCTCGCCGGCGTAGGCCAGCCTGCCGAGGTAGGTACGGCCCGCCTCGAACACATCGGGCTTGTCCGTGACTATGGTGAGGCTGGGTTTTCTGGACGGGGGCACGTTCATCTCTGCGCGGCGCGCGCGCACGGCGCGGACCGCAGACATGATGGACTCAAATCCTGCTTCGTCCTCTGGGAAGCACAGAGCCTCAGTGAATGCCGGATAAGTCCGAATCATCAAAGCGGAAACGTCGGGGTCTTCGCCATGCGGCAGCGCCTGCCAAATCTCTTCGGTAATAAATGGCATGAAAGGGTGCAGCAGCGTGAGTGTCTCCGTCAGGACGTACAGCAATACCTTCTGGGCGCGAATGGCGCCGTCGTCTTCGCCTCCCGAATCCTGGCCGCCCCCTGCCCCCTGAAGGCGCGGCTTGGTCAGCTCTATATACCAATCGCAGTAGCTGTCCCAAATAAAATCATATATCTTCGCCGCCGCCACGCCCAGCTCGAAGTCATCCAGATTTTCGCAAACCTCGCCCGCAAGGGTGTTCAGCTTCGACAAAATCCACTTATCCTCAAGCTCAAGTTTCTCCGGCAGCTCGTTATGGCCGATGGTCAGGTTCATCATGACAAAGCGGCTGGCATTCCAAATCTTGTTTGCAAAATTGCGCATGGCCTCGCAGCGCTCGGGGTAAAAACGAGTGTCGTTTCCGGGGCTATTGCCCGTGACGATATTAAAGCGCAGGGCGTCAGCGCCATAGGCTGCGATTGCTTCAAGCGGGTCTACCCCATTGCCAAGAGACTTGCTCATTTTGCGCCCATCGGAGTCGCGGATTATGCCATGTATGAACACGGTATGAAATGGCGCTTCCTTCATATGCTCCATGCCGGAGAAAATCATGCGGGCTACCCAAAAAAAGATTATGTCATAGCCGGTTACCAGCACATCAGTCGGATAGAAGTAGTCTAAATCTTCTGTTTTTTCAGGCCATCCAAGAGTGGAAAACGGCCAGAGCGCAGACGAAAACCATGTGTCCAGCACATCCTCGTCGCGCTGTATGTCAGGACTGCCGCATTTCTCGCATTTGTCGGGGTCTTTGCGGCTGACCGTGGTGTGGCCGCAGGCGCAATACCATGCCGGGATCCTGTGCCCCCACCACAATTGACGTGAAATGCACCAGTCCCGGACAGTGTCCATCCAGTGCGTATAGATTTTGGCAAACCGCTCCGGAACGAACTTGACCGTCCCGTCATCTACAACCTCGACGGCCTCCTTTGCCAAGGGTTTCATTTTGACAAACCATTGCTCAGACGTTAACGGCTCGACAATCGTTCCGCAACGGTAGCAGGTCCCGACGTTATTCGTGTGCTCTCGGGCGCTGGAAAGCAACCCGAGTTCTTCCAAATCGGCGAGCACCGCCTTGCGGGCGTCAAAACGGTCGAGCCCATTGTATTTGCCGGCATTGATGATTTTTGCACTTTCATCAATGACAAGAATCTGCTCAAGCTCGTGACGCAGCCCGACCTCAAAGTCGTTCGGATCGTGGCAGGGGGTCATCTTGACACAGCCGGTGCCAAACTCCATGTCCACATAGTCGTCGGCGATGATGGGGATTTCGCGCTCCATGAGGGGGAGTACGATGGACTTTCCGATTAGATGCTTGTAGCGTTTGTCGTCCGGATGGACGGCGACGGCGGTGTCGCCGAGCATCGTTTCCGGGCGAGTCGTTGCGACTACAAGAAATTCATCCGAACCCTTGACGGGGTATTTGAGATGGTATAACAGGCTCGAGCGCTCCTCGTGCTCGACTTCCGTGTCCGAAAGCGCCGTTGTGCAGGCGGGGCACCAGTTGATTATGCGGTTGCCTTTGTAAATTAGTCCCTTTTCGTAAAGCGAGACAAAAACCTCCCGCACTGCCGCTGAGCAGCCTTCGTCCATCGTAAAGCGTTCGCGGCTCCAGTCGCATGAGCTGCCGAGCTTTTTCAGCTGGTCTACTATGCGGCTGCCGTATGTATTTTTCCAATCCCAAACCTGTTCGAGGAACTTCTCCCGGCCGAGGTCGTGGCGGGTGAGGCCTTCGTTGCGCAGGCTTTCCTCAACCCTAATTTGGGTCGCAATGCCGGCATGGTCGGTTCCGGGCAGCCAGAGTGCAGCGTAGCCCTGCATCCGCTTGAAGCGGGTCAGGATATCTTGGAGGGTGCAGTCAAAGGCATGACCCAAGTGAAGCCGACCCGTGACATTGGGAGGCGGGATGACGATGGTAAAGGGCTTTTTGGCAGGGTCCCTGACGCCTTCAAAATACCCGCCGTCTGTCCACAGTTTGTAGATTTTGTCCTCGACTTTCGAAGGGTCGTACACTTTTTCCAGTTCGCGCATTCACTATCACTCCATAAAATCATCTTATTGTATCGACCGGCACATGCCACATGTTTCCGGCACATGCCACATGTTTGCGGTCGTCAAATCTTGGTTGGATTATATAACATCAAGAAAAATATTGTCAATTATGTATTTGCTATTATGTTATTTTTTATTGGCAAAAACTAAAAAGTGAGTTACACTGAGTATGTTGCTGCTTCGTGCCTGCAATCGGTCCGGCATTGAGAAGCCTGCACACTCCTCTACGTTCGGTCAGTTCCGGACACAGTAGCCGGAATTCCCTCTCTGCGATGAGCGTACAGGCTTCTCACATGCCTACCACTGAGTAGTAACTGAATATCAGCTAACAGGCCAACAAAAGATGGGGTCTGGTTACGTACGAATTTATCAAAGGAGATTTTAGAAAATGAACGAAACTATCAAGAACATCATGCAAAGAAACTCATGCCGCGATTTTGAGGCGGCGCCGCTTACGGACGCACAAGTGAAAACACTGGTCGAGGCAGCGCTGGCTGCGCCGAGCGCGCAGAACCTGCAGCCTTGGCACGTCACGGTCGTCACCGACAAGAAGTTCATAGAAGAAATGGACAGTTCGGGCATGGAAGCCATGGCAGCCATGGAAGATAAAATGTATTACAACCGAATCAAGGAGCGCGGAGGGAAACTATTTTACAATGCGCCGTGCATTGTCGTTATTTCGACCAGTGAAGCCCCCTGGGCGCCATTGGATTCTGGGATTCAATGCCAGAACGTGGTGCTTGCCGCAGAAGCAATGGGTTTGGGCAGCTGTATAGTGGGGTTGTTGCGCGTGCCGTTGGACGGCCCGAAAGGCGGCGATTTCAAAAAGCGCCTGAAATTCCCAGACGGCTACGATTTTGCCGTCAGCATTTTAGTGGGTACGGTAAAAACAGGCAAGGAGCCGCATGAGCTTGATTTTGGAAAGGTGGACTATGTGTAACTTAAAAAGGAGGTTTGCTTAGATGCCTACCCCTAGAGAGAATTTTTTGAAGCTGGTGCATAACGACGACCCGCGCTGGCTCGGCGATTCATTTGCCTGCTTCAACATAAATCCGGGGCCTCCGGGTCTGCCGTACTTGTTTGACGCTTCTGCGTTGGCGCACAACAGGGTGGCAAAAGGGGGGGTGGACGTGCCAGATGCATGGGGCGTTATTTGGGACTGGCCGGACGATCAGCCGGGGCCTACGCCAAACACGGCGGGAGACAAAAAGGTAATAAAGGACGTCACGCGCTGGCGCGAGTTTTTCGATTTTCCCGATTTGGACAACCTCGACTGGACGCAGTCTCTCAAGCTTGCCGATGCGGCAGACCGCACGAACAAGCTTGTGATGGTGCAGTCGCCGCGCGGAATGTTTGAGTTTGCCCATGCGATGATGGGTTTTGAAGAAGCGCTCGAAAACTTCCTGCTCGAGCCGGACGACATGTATGACCTGCTTTCGGCATACACCGACTGGAAAATCAAGGCGGCAGGGTTGGCAATAGACAATATGAAGCCGGACATGATTGCAAACTTCAGTGATTGGGGAAGCAAGCACCAGCTGTTTCTGCCGCCGAGGGTTTGGCGCGAGATACTAAAGCCGCTGTATGCCAGATTTTTTGGCTATATCAAGTCGCGCGGTGTGATTACTGTCAACCACTGCGACTGTTATGCCGAGGATATTTGCAAGGACATGGTGGAAATCGGCATAGATATCTGGCAGGGGGTCACCCCAGAAAATGATATCCCGGCCATCGTGGAAAAAACCGGTGGAAAGCTTTTCCTCTGGGGCGGTATAGACATGCCTTCTGTGGACTACCCCGGGGTGACGGAGGGTGAAATTCGTGCGCATTTTCGCAAGGCGCTGGACAAGTATGCGCAAACCAAGCGGTTTTTGCCCATATTTAGCTCGTGGATGCCCGTGTACCCGGGGGTGAAGGAGATAGGCTGCGACGAGATGGAAAAATATGGCGCAGAAGTAGCGAAACGTGTTTTTGGATAAAAAATTCAAAAATAACTAAAGTATCCCTAAAAATGGCCGATAAACCATTACGGAGGCACATAGACTGTCATTTTTGACAAATTTGGCATAATACGCTGTGAAATCCAAATTGCAAACGCCCGATAACGCCTATCGGAGTTATATACTGTCAACGATCCTCGAACGGGTGCGCGCCCCGGAAAGGGTTTTTGAAAATATATAAACGACCGAGGGGTAAGGACGCCCCCGGGTAAATATGAAAGGATTTGAAAGACATGCGTATTAACAACAACATCACGGCTATCAACAGCCACAGGCAGTACAACATCAACAATGGTAGAATGGGCAGGAACATGGAAAGGCTCAGTTCCGGTTTCCGCATCAACCGTGCAGCAGACGATGCAGCCGGCCTTGCAATCTCCGAGAAAATGCGTGCCCAGATTCGCGGTATGAATCAGGCTTCGCGAAACAGCCAAGACGCTATTTCCCTAGTGCAGATAGCTGAAGGCGGCATGCAGACCATACAGGACATATTGCAAAGAATGCGTGAACTTGCCGTTCAGTCGGCCAACGACACCAACCAAGACAGTGTTGACCGTGAAGCCCTTCAATTGGAGCTGGCACAGTTGGTTCTCGAAATAGATGAAATAGCAGATACAACTGAGTTTAACCAGATGTCCCTGCTCAATGCAACCAGCGGTACCTTCGCTCTACTTGATACTCCGGGTGGAAATACGATGAGCGCAAGCCAGTTCATTATACAAGCTGGCGCAAACTTTGGGCAGACGATGTCAATCACAATTGGAAAAATGACGGCTCAAGGTTTGGGGATTACGTTGGCGACGACTCTGGAAGAAGCTGCGTTAGTATCCAACAGCGTGGGAGTGGGAGGCGTGTTTCAGGGTGTAGCAACTCAGATGTCATCCAGTTTGGTAAGCATCAAGACGAGGTATGCCGCACATGCCAGTATCGCCATCATCGACAGGGCGCTCAACTGCGTCTCTATGCAAAGGGCACATCTCGGCGCATACCAGAACCGGCTTGAGTTTAAAGTTCAGAACCTGAACAACCAGGCAGAGAACGTTGCAGCATCCGAAAGCAGAATACGTGACGCCGATATGGCACTGATGATGACAGAGTTCACAAGGAACAACATCCTCTTCCAGGCGTCCACGGCTATGCTTGCGCAGGCCAATACGTTACCACAAGGTGTTTTACAGCTCCTAGGTTAGTAGTAGCCAAGCAAAACCAACTAGGACGCCGCGAGTGCGGCGAAATAGACAAACGAATTTCAAAGTGCGCGCGGCTCAGCCCGGATCGAAAGATCCGGGCTGCAGTGCGTCCGGGCGCAAATCCCACTGATTATCAGCCAAGAAATCGGGGTAGTAAAAGGCACCACAGCCCGAACCTTGCGGTTCGGGCTGCGACACTTTGCGCGCCGTGGGCTATGCCGCCCTTAGGCGGTACGCCCAATATTGGTAACTAAGGATATATTAATTATCCCAGGAGTTGTAGTACGCTCTGCGGCAGTGAGTTTGCCTGCGCTAGCATCGCTGTCGATGCTTGGAACAGTATGTTGTTCCTTGTGAACTGAGTCATCTGATGAGCCATGTCAGCGTCGCGGATACGGCTTTCAGCAGCTGATACGTTCTCTGCTTGGTTGTTCAGGTT
>Ga0209755_10000274_pt1 | contig 100007 bp, 91 predicted proteins | sample TergutCo191P1_FD_187301 | JGI IMG/M metagenome (GOLD analysis project Ga0209755, IMG submission 187301) | Cornitermes sp. P1 segment gut microbial communities from Petit-Saut dam, French Guiana - Co191P1 (SPAdes) (version 2) | ecosystem: Host-associated > Arthropoda: Insects > Digestive system... | reverse complement strand
AGCGTTGGCTGAAATCTATGCTCAAAGAACCGTTGTTGTTTTCTTCGGTAAAATTTCCCTTTTCAATAAACAACGGTACTATAGGCACAAAAAGCCATGGTTTGTTTAAGTTGTAGAGAACCGTTAACTCATTTATGCCAATTTGCGTATTTCCGAAATTTAATTCATAACGATGTCCGTAAAGATTTCTGCTTTTCATATTTATGGCGTCTGTGGAGGCTTGCGTAGAGTTTCTACCGTCAGCAATGCTCAAATCACCATAAAGACTTATAACCGTGAGCGGGCCTACACTTGTGGAAAAAAGCATTTGATTAAATGGAACTGCATTTTTATTTAACGAAAGATTATGAAAATATCCAGGCCCCCAGTGCGGAGCATCGCGCGCAAAGCCCAAATGGCCAAAATTCATGCGAATGTTTAAGTGCCCTCTATACCTGGAATAACTCGAATATTTAATCTCTTCAGGCATATCTTTGTCTCCCTGTTTATCCAAGAACTCCCTGTCCCAAGATCTGGGAGGATCCGCAGAATGCCTCTCCGTGAACATTCGGGCATCCAGCCAAAAATCAATAGAATCCTTATAGCCCCGCACAAACAAACCACCTTCATAACCTTGAATTGTATCACCAAGATCATCACCACCACGCATATCAAAAGCGAGCACAGGGCTAATTGCAATCATCGCAGAATTATCGGCATCGTGCCAAAGCAAGAGCGCAGTTTGCCGCTTATTGCGGAAACTCTGATTCGCTTGCGGATAATAAAATGATTGCGGAACATCGCCTAATGTTATGTCGTGGTATCTGTAAAGAAGCGGTGAATAATCAAGTGTTCGTAGCGTATATGGGCGGTCTGCGTTGATTGTGGGTGCCTCCTGTGCGCCAACAAAACAAAACATGCCTAGAATAACCGGCAAGAAAAAAAATCGAAAAGTCATTGTTGAGAAGATAGAAAAGTAATTTGCTCCCTTGCCCACTCCTCAAAATCCCCATTTGCAATTCGTTCCCTCGATTGCTCCATTAAATGCAAATAAAAATGCAAATTGTGAATGCTTGCAAGCTGAAACGCCAAAATTTCTCCGGAATGGATTAGATGGCGCAAATACGCACGGCTAAAATTTCTGCATGTGTAGCAACTGCAATTTTCGTCTGGAGGAATGTTTTCCTCTTTGTGCTTTGCGGATTTGTAGTGCAAAACACCTTTGCTTGTGAACATCATTCCGTTTCTGGCATTCCTTGTTGGCATAACGCAATCAAACATATCTATGCCGCACAAAATTAGCTCCAGCAAATTCCACGGAGTTCCAACGCCCATAACATAGCGTGGTTTATCCGGCGGCAAATGGCTTGTGCAAAGGCTTGCAATCTTGTACATAACTTCCGCAGGTTCGCCTACGGAAAGCCCGCCAACAGCGTAACCGTCCGGGTCAATCTCCTTTAGCTCCTCAATTGCCTGCAAGCGAAGTTCCTCGTGCATTCCGCCTTGCACAATGCCGAAAAATTTTTGAGCATAGCCGTGCAAAGGTGGGTTTTCTGCAAGCCATTCTTTTGCTGTTCTTGTCCAGCGTTTGGTGTAATTCAGGGATTTTTGCGCCTCTGCTTCGGTGCTTGGGAAAGGGGTACATTCGTCAAAAGCCATTATTATATCTGCGCCTATTTCACGCTGGGCCTGCATAACGCTTTCGGGCGAAAAGAAATGCTTGCTGCCGTCCAAGTGGCTGCGGAATTCAACTCCGTTTTCCTTTATTTTGCGAAGCTCCTTTAAGCTCCAAACCTGGAACCCTCCGCTATCCGTTAAAACCGGCCCGTGCCAGCTGTTGAATTTGTGGATGCCGCCCATTTTTGCAATTAGCTCTGTGCCGGGGCGCAAGTGCAGATGATAAGTATTTGCCAGAATTATTTTTGCGCCCATTTCCTGCAAGTCTCGCGGCGAAACCGCTTTTACGCTTGCGGTTGTTCCAACAGGCATAAAGATAGGCGTTGGAATGCTGCCATGCGCAGTTTCCAAAACCCCAAGCCGAGCTTTGGATTTGGCAGAAGTGTGTAGGAGAGAGAAAGGCACAAGGAGAATATAGTATTTACTATATTAACAATATGCTTGAGCCAATTAGAACTGCTCGTGTGCTAGGGAGCCTTGTTCTTGCGCAAGGTGCCTTTTTCCTTTTATTTTGGAAAACACTGGCCGCAGCCATAGCCACAGGGATGGCTCGCTATGCGGATTTTAGCGGAAGAATGGCGAAAAAGTTTTTTTCTCAAGACAAAGCTTTGCTTAAGTTGCTTGAAGCCGGCGAAACTTACTTAACACCAATTTTAATTTTAGGGCTTATAGTTTCTTTTATTGGAATTCTTATGCTTGCTTTTCCTAAACAAACCGTACAAATTCTTATTGCTTTGCGAATTTTGCGCAAAGGAGGTTAAATATGATTAAATCCTACTCAATAGTTATAGACGAAATCGACGATGTTGAGATTGCGTTGAATGAGTTGAAAACCCAGATGTCCGAGATAAATCTTCTCAGAAATTCCATTGGAATAGCGTCTGTTCACCCGGAATTTATTCGCTTTGGCATATACGCTGCCATAGCAAAAGCCGTTCCTTTCCAGCTTGTAGGCATGACAACAATTTCGCAAACCACGAATGGAAAGGCAGGCACATTTTTGTTTTCCATTTTAGTGCTCACTTCGGATACTTGTGAGTTTGCAAGCGGCGAAAGCGATGCTATTCCACTCCAGGGCGGCGATGCGTTTGAGTTAACGCAAAAATGCTATAAGGAAACTCGCTCCAAACTTGAAAAAAGCGTAAAACTCTGCTTTATGTATGCTCCGTTTATTGAGAACAACAGTATTCATAAATTCGTAGAAGCTGTTTCCTCCATAGATAAGCGAGTGCCGCTGTTTGGTTCTTTGGCCTGTGCCGATATAGATAGCATGGCAATTGATATGAAAGTTGTTTACGGCGAACATATTTTCAACGATAAAATGGCAATGCTGCTTGTTTCCGGCGATATATCGCCGGAGTTTTACATTGGTTCTGCAACAAAAGAATCCATAGTGATGCCGAACATGGGAGAGGTTACCGCTTCACGAGAGCATTTTGTTATGGAAATCAATAATATGAATATTTATGATTTCTTTGAGAAAATAGGTTTCTTTACCGGAGGCGCAAGAAACCAGGGGCTTTTGACTTCTGTTTTCATTGCCGATAAAAAAGACAACAACGATAACATTATATCATCTGTTTCTCGAAGCCTTTTGACACTGAATAACGAGTTTGCCACTTTTGGCGGCAACATTGAAATCGGTTCGGTTTTATCGCTTGCCATTGTTACAAAAGATGTTGTTCTCACAACGACAAAAGATTTAGTTTCAAAAATAAAAGAAAAATACAACAGCAATGGCGATAAAAAAACGGTTCTAATGTATTCGTGCGTAGGGAGGCGCTATTCGCTTTTAGATGAGCCTATGAAGGAATATGAACTGCTAAACGAAGAATTTGCAAACAACGGCTTTTGCTATTTGGCATCTTGTTCCGGCGGAGAGTTTTGCCCAACATCGGAAACAAACGCAGGCGTGCTGAACAGCGAGCATAACCAGTCACTGATAGCGTGTATTTTTTAGAGTATGAGCATTGAAGAAGATTACGAAGCTTTGCAGCGAGATTTGCAAAACGAGCGCAGAGAGAAAAACAAACTGCAACGAGAAATTGCGGAACGCGACAGGATAATCTATTCTTACAAGCAAAGCAGCTCGTTTCAAGACAAGCTTTACAGCATGGCCATGAGGCAAAAGGAAAAACAGGATATGTACCTGAACCTTATGCTTGATAAATCTCCGAACTTAGTTGTGCTGATGGATGCAAACCTGAAATTTATTTTGGGAACAAAAAACAATCTGCGCAGAATAGGACTCAAAGCCGATGCCTTGAGCGAAAAGAATTTTATGGACAGCCTCAGTTCTGTTTTGCCTCCAAAGCCATATAGCAGGCTGCGTTCTAATTTGAGGAAAGTTTTGGAAGACGGCGAGCTAATGGAATACAATGCAAGCGTTCTCCTAAACGATGGTTGCACATATCATTTTGCAACATCAATAATTCCTTTCAAAGACGATGCCGGCAAGGTGATAGGCGTAATGCTGCAGATTCACGATGTATCGGAGCTGCGAAAGGCAATTGAAGACGCAGAGCGCGCGAACAAGGCGAAATCCGAATTTCTGGCTACAATGAGCCACGAAATAAGAACGCCCATGAACGGCATTATAGGTTTTTCAGAACTTGCTCTCGATGACATTATTCCAATAAAAACCAAGGATTATTTGGAAAAAATAAAACTTAGCGCAGAAATGCTTTTAAAAATAATAAACAACATTCTGGATATTTCAAAAATTGAAGCCGGTAAAATATCTTTGGAAAACATTCCCTTTGATATGCGCGAAGTGTTGGAAACCTGCCAGGCGGTTATTGCGCCTAAAGCGCAGGAAAAAGACATTGTGCTTTACTGTTATGCGGAGCCGTCTGTTCATAAAAAACTTTTGGGCGACCCAACAAGGCTTAGGCAAGCATTGCTTAATCTTCTCTCTAATTCCGTAAAATTCACTCATTACGGCACAGTGAAATTCCTTATATCAATCGTGACCAAGGACTCCGATACTGTGACCATTCACTTTGAAGTGAAAGACAGCGGCATTGGAATGTCGAGCGAACAGATTAGCCGGATATTTGATCCGTTCACGCAGGCAGACAGCACCACAACCCGCAAATACGGCGGAACCGGGCTTGGCCTTACCATAACAAGAAACATAATTGAGCTTATGGGCGGAGCGTTGAAGGTTGAGAGTTTGCAGGGTGTTGGCAGCAGATTTTATTTCAATTTGAAATTTAACACTGTGGACCAGGAAATTTTCGATTCGGCCAGCGAAAACATAAACGTTCTCGAAAAGCCTATGTTCGCAGGCGAAGTTCTTGTTTGCGAAGACAACGATATTAACAAACAGGTTATAAGCGACCATCTCTTGAAAGTAGGGCTAAAAGCCGTGATTGTATCGAATGGCAAGGAATGCATAAATTTTGTGCAACGCCGCATAGATGAGAATAAACCTCCCTTTGTTCTCATATTTATGGACATACACATGCCTATTATGGATGGCCTCGACGCAACAAAGCATCTTATAAAAATGGGAGTTAAAACTCCGGTAATTGCATTCACGGCAAATGTTATGCCTGTAGATAAAGACATATACAAACATGCCGGAATGCATGATTGCCTTGGCAAGCCGTTCACAACCAACGATTTGTGGACTTGCTTGTTAAAGCATCTCATTCCCGTGAGCACAACTGTTATAGATAAATACGAATCTTCGTGGCAGCCTCAGCAACTGTATAAAAACTTCCTGGAAGACAACCAAACGACAATATCGGATTTAACAAATGCAATTGAAACCGGCAACGTAAAGGACGCACACAGAATTGCGCATACGTTGAAAGGCGTTGCGGGCCTAATAGGCAAAGAAGTGTTAAGAGAAGCTGCTTACGATGTTGAAAAAGTATTTCAGATTGGCAGTTCAAAAACCTTGCGTGATTGCCCTGCAGGCATTTTAACCAAGCTTGAAACAGAATTGAATTTGGTGATGGACGAGTTAAAGCAGTATATTTCCGCACACGATGCGAGCGAACTTGAGCAAGCAGTTCAAAACAGCGATTCCAAAGACAGCGGAGATAAAAAGCGAATTCTCATTGTTGACGATGACAGATCAAACGTTCTTGTTTTAAATCACATATTGAAACCAACGTATAGCGTTCTTTCGGCAAAGAATGGGCAAACTGCGATTGAAATGGCAAAAGCAACTGTTCCAGACCTTATTTTGCTGGATATAATAATGCCGGATATGAACGGGTTTGAAGTGCTTTCGGAGTTAAAACGCGAGGACTCTCTGAGAAATACTCCGGTTATTTTCATAACGTCTTTAGACAGCACGGAGAGCGAGGAAAAAGGCCTTGCTCTAGGCGCTGCCGATTATATTATAAAGCCATTCCATGAATCTATTGTGAGAGCAAGGGTGGACACTCATTTGAAAATGATGAAATATGTGCACGAGATTGAGCGTTTTGGCGTAACAGACACGCTGACCGGCTTGCCGAACAGGCGCGGTTTTGACGAACGCTTTGGAATTGAATGGAACCGCTCGCAGAGAGAAAATGATATTCTCAGCATTTTGATGATAGATGCGGATGACTTTAAAATTTACAACGATAAGTACGGCCACATGCAGGGTGATGTTCTTCTCAAAACCATTGCTAAAATTTTCTTGAAAAATGTCGGGCATCCTGAAGGCTTTGTGTCTCGTTGGGGCGGTGAAGAATTTATGGTGCTTTTGCCGAACACGGATATGAGCAAGGCAAAAGAAATTGCCGAGCAAATAAGGCACTCCGTTGAGAGTGCGGCAATTTTCTTGCCGGATGGAGCAACTACGAAAATAACCGTAAGCATAGGCGTTCATTCGGAGATTATATCTGCGAACAGCGTTGCCAACGATTTTATAGAAAAAGTGGATAACTTAATGTACTTGGCAAAAAAAACAGGCAAGAACAAGGTGTGTTAATTTATGCCTGTTCTTTTGCTTCTAGTTGTCTTTGTGCATAATGTTATTGGCGCAGAAACATCGCTATCTCGTTACGCTCGCACAGAGCATGGCTTGCTTCCGAAAGAATACGATATGGAAGGTGGCCGTGCTTATATGGTTCACGGAGTTTCCTTTTTAGGCTTGCCGGATGTCGGAGCAGATATTATGGGCTTTGCAGATCCGGCAAGGAGGCTTTCGCTCGGATTTTCCGGGCTTTACACGCCAGAGCCTGTTTATGAGCGCTATGGACTTTCTCTTAACGCAAGCAACGGGCGTTTTGTGTTCAGAGAAAATTACAACCCCATAGACACTCCTGTTACTGCGCTTTTGTGGGAACGCTACGGCTTGGATGGCAATGCTCTTATGCTAAACTTCAGGCGGCAGCTTTTGGATTCAATAGTTTTCTCTCTTGGGCTTGCTACACATTCTTCTGCAAAAAGCGGAGATTTTTATTATCAGGATATTGTTCACCAGCTTTACACGGGAACAATGAAAAGGGATTCCAGCGGAGTTCCGCTTGCCGGCCGGAGTTTAATGTTCAATTCATTTCATGCAGTGCCTGCCGTTTCTTGGATTTTCCCAAAATCAAGTTTAACGCTGCAAATGAGTTATTTGTCTTTGGATAACGATGATGCAACAAGAGATGTCTTTTCAAGAAATATTTCTACCGCTTCGATAACTTTTCCGCATAGCCCATACAACATTAAGGGCAATGCGAATTTTTTCAGGTTTCTTTGGAACTACAGCTTTTTGCCGAACTGGGATTTAAGCATATCGCACCGTTTCGCCGGCCAGGAACTTGAATATTCAAATTTAAACCCGAAAAGCATTTACTTTCCGGAAAAACTTTCCGAAAGTTACTCTGCGCAAACCGGCGAAAGCAAAATTTCGCATAAAACTTTTTTAAACCCGCACATAAAAATTCATTACGAATATCTGAGAAACAAAGATTCTACGCTTTATCAAGACAGACAGCTGGTTTTGCTGGGCATAAACGATAAACTGTGGCGGTTCGCTTTTCGGGGCGAGAGCGGTTTGCAAAGAAACGCCTCTGCTCTGGATTCCGTAACTTTTACCCCTGCGCTATACTTAGGCTCGACATTGTTTTTGCCATGGCATTTGCAACTAAACGTTGACTATCAAAACGATACGCGTTTCCCGGATATGCACGAAACTCATATTTTTAGAGCAGGCAGAGTTGCTTTTCCTAACAGAGAACTGGAAGCAGAAAAAAGGCAAAGATTAGAAATAGGCATAAAATACGAACTCAGCGAGCATTTCTTTTATGGCGCAGGTTTTCGCTACGAAGAAACAGAAAACGCAATTATGCCACGCTGGGCCGCTCAGAGAACTAGGTCTTTAAAAGGGTCTATTCCAACAGATTCCGCATTTTTGTGGATTAACGATATAGTGGCATGGAATAACGAGCTTTTTTGGCGGCTTGGTTTTGAGCTAGGCAATTGGCGCTTTTATGCGGAGCAAGGCAAAGCTCTTTTGCGAACGCCGGCGCCAGCTGTTCCCTCTCGCTACTACAAAGGCACTGTTTACTGGAGCAACCGTTTTGTGGAAGACCGCTTGAAAGTGACTGTGCAATTCGATGCAGACTGGTTTGGTGACAGATGGGATTATGGCCTTGCCGGCGATGAAGTTGCAATTCCTGTTCGTTTAAAAAAATATCTATTCCTCAATTTCAAAAGCTCTATGCAGGTGCAGGATTTCATTCTATACACAAGAATAGAAAACATGAACCATAGCCTTATGGAACCCGAAACAGGTTACGCTCCGCCGGGCATAAGGTTTGCTTACGGAATAGAGTGGATGTTGGGGAATTAAATTTCTACATTACTAAAACATGCGTAAATTTCACCAAAAGCAAATATTGGACTTGCTCAAAACGTTAAGCGAGGCCATGGACAATGCAAAAGGTTTGCTTTCGGAAAAGCAAACCTCAACGCTTGTAAATCTCCTGGCAGACTGCCAGGACGGCGCAGAAAACATAACCGAATTCATAAAGGCAGTTGCAGAAAATTACTCGGATAACATAATACAGTTGCTCACAAAATTTTCCGAAACGCTTTACAAAACCGCAGAAACAGTCCAGCAAAACAGCCCTGAAGATTGCCATTTCGCAGAATTGAAAACTCAAATTTCCGACATAAAAAATTGCGTTATAAACGAGCTTAAGCCAAACAAAATAGAGGTAGCTTTTCTCCCATACAAGGCCTCAATGTGGGATAGCTTGGAAAGCATATACCTTGCCGCAAAAGAAGACCCGGCCTGCGATGCCTATGTTGTGCCAATCCCTTATTTCGATAAAGAAAACGGAAGAAACAAGGAAATGCACTGGGAAACAGATTACCCGAAAAACATTCCGTTAACCGATTACCGCAAATACGCTTTGGAAGAACAGCACCCAGATATGATTTTTATACACAATCCTTACGACGACTTGAACATAGTAACCGGCGTTCACCCGAATTATTACAGCTCAAGGTTAAGAGGCTTAACGGATTGTTTGGTATATGTGCCTTATTTCGTTGGAAATGGAATAAGCATACAAGAACATTTTTGCACACTTCCGGCGTGTATTTTCGCACATAAGGTGATTGTGCAAACAGAACAGGAAAAAGAAATTTACCAAAGAGAATACAACAAAGCAACAAGAGAAAACAGCAACAAATTCTTGGCTTTGGGAAGCCCAAAGCTTGACAAAGCCATAAGCGCAAAACGTGAAAATTACGAATACCCTGCTGAATGGATGCGCATCGTAAAGGCAAATGGCTGCCCTTCCAAAAAAGTCGTATTTTACAACACAAGCATTGGCTCATTGTTGCAATATACTATTGAAGACAACAAACCATCAAACAAATACCTGCAAAAAGTTCGGAGCGTGCTGGAGTTTTTCAAGAACTGCAAAGATGCAGTTTTGCTCTGGCGGCCGCACCCGCTTTTGGAAGGAACCATAAAGAGCATGCGCCCGTGGCTTGAGCAGGAGTATGCGGAAATTGTGAGGGAATATAAAAACGGTGGTTACGGAATTTACGATGATAGCCCGGATTTGAATCGCTCAATTGCTTTGAGCGATGTATATTATGGAGATGGAAGCAGCGTTATAAAATTATTTGAAGAAGCTAAAAAACCTGTCGTTGGGCAAACATTTGAAATAGTTGGCTTTAAAAAACTTTATGGAGATAACAACCACATTTGGTTTGAGAATTATTTTAATATGCTTTACAAATACGACAAGCAGAGCAAAAAAACAGAATTTGTGGGAAACAATAACGATTATGATACTCTTGATTTGATAAATTTTAAAAATTTTGTTTACCGAATTCCAACTCACCATTCCGCAATTCAGCGGCAGAATACAAACACAAATGAAATAACGTATTTTTTCGAATGGCTTGGCAAGGCTACTAGCTTTAGCGGGCACTGCGTTGTTGAAAATGAAATTGTTCTTGTTATTCAAAATATGAATTCTCTATTATTTTTCAATATGGAAACCGGAGAATATGTTATAGAAAAAATGGAAACAGACGCAAAACAATTCAACAATATATGTTACGACGGGCAAGCTTATTACCTAAGCCATCTCACGGAAAATTACATTGCCAAATGGGATAGAAAAACAAAGAAATTTTCAAAGATTAAACTTCCGAATTCCTTTTCAAGAAAAGACAACAGTGTAGCTGCAAGTTTTTTAATCAAGTATTCCAACAAACACGTATGGCTGCTCCCATTCACCGCAAATAATGCATATAAAATAAATGTGAACACGGAGAAAGTTACGGAACTGCCAAAACTCGTTAGCATTTTTAACGGCGAAAACTTAGGTTGGTTTTACAACTGTGCTCTTGCAGATGAAAATTGCATATATGCGGCAACAGCGAATAAAGGCATTGTTAAATATTGCACAGATACAAATGAATTGGAATTTATAAAACATGCGCCAATAGAAACGGAAATCGCAATAGAGCCAGCCTTGCTTCGCATTATATCAAACGCAAGAGCAACCAACGACAGCAACATTTCCGGTAACAAAAAAGTCGTATTATTCAACATAAACGCAGGAGCGTTGCTTGCGAATAAAAATAAATATCTGCAAAAAATTAAAGGCGTGTTTGAGTTTTTCAAAAAACGAGACGATGTTGTTTTGCTTTGGTGGGCAAACTCCTGGTTTGAACGTGAGTATGCGGAAATTGTGAATGAATTTAAAAACGGGAATTACGGAATTTACGATAACACGGGAGATTTAAACCGAGCGGTTGCCTTAAGCGATATGTATTATGGTGATGCGAGCAATGTTATGACTCCGTTTTACGAGGCGAAAAAAACGGTTGTGCATCAAGCAGTTTGGAACACAATTTACGGTTTTTTAGAAGATGGAATTCATATTTGGCTTAATAACTTTGGAGTGCTTTACAGATATAATAAACAGAGCAAAGAAACGGAGTGCATTGGAGTTATTCCCTCTCCCCCTCAAAATGGGGCGGCGAATGGCGGCATTGCAAGAAACGGCAAAAAATTGTATTTTGCGCCGTTTTTTAAAAATAATAAAATATCCGTTTTCGATATAGAGAAAAAAATATTTGAGCAAATAAGCTTTAAAGATAACAGTAAATACGATTGGAAATTCAATTATGTTATTAGTTTTAAAAATTTTGTTTATTTTATACCGAGAGATTTTCCGTCTATAATGAGGTTGAATACGGATACAAAAGAAATTGAGTATTTTTCGGAATGGGTAAATGAACTTTCTAAATTGCATATTTCCAAATTGCACGAAGCGTGGAAAAATATGATATTTTGGAGTTTTTGCGTTACAGATGCTGAAATTGCAATTGTTATTCACGGAGCAAACGCAGTTATGTTTTTCAATATGGAAACCAGAACTTACGAAATTAAGAGTGTAGGAGAAAAATCCGAGCAATACAATCACATAAGTTTTGATGGGCAAGCTTATTACCTCTGCTCATGTTACAAAGATTACATTATTAAATGGAACAGGCAAACAAATAATATTTTTAAAATCAAAATTCCGTCTTTTTCCAGGAAAGAAAATATATCTGCAAATTTTTCAATTCAATATTTAAACGAATATGTATGGTTGTTTCCTTATGTTGCAAATAATGCTTGCAAAATAAACGTAAATACAAATGAAGTTACGGAATTGCCTGAACTTATGGAATACGTGAATAATAAAAATTTAAACTGGCATTACTTAATTTATTGTAAAAGCGGTAATTCCATATATGCTGTGACAGAAAATAAAGGAATACTTGAATATAATGTGAATACACGTGAATTAAGCTCTATTGAGCCGGCATTTGCGGATTCACAATTGCTTCATTTGTTTAGCAGCAATAAAATTGCAGAAGAAAATTTCGGTAAGAAAATTTGGGACTATTTGAGAGAGGTCAAGTCATGAACACAGCGTTAATTTTTGCCGGTGGAACCGGAATAAGAATGAATTCCAATGCAAGGCCAAAGCAGTTTTTGCGCATTCGCCAAAAACCGGTGCTTATATACACATTGGACCACTTTGAAAACCACGAGGAAATAGATAATATTTGCGTAGTGTGCCTTGCCGGTTGGATTACCGAACTAAAAAGAATGTTAAAGCTATACGGAATAACAAAGGTTAAATGGCTTGTTAAAGGCGGCAGCACTGTGCAGGAATCCATATTCAACGGGCTTTCCGCAATATACGGAGATGTAACCAGTCCAAAAGAAACCATTGTTTTGATTCACGATGGAGTTAGGCCTTTAATAGATTGCGAATTAATTACAAGATGCATAGATGGCGTTAAAGCTCATGGTTCTGCCGTAACGGTAGCTCCAATAAATGAAACCATTATAAACACAAGCCAAAATGATGCGATAGAAACGATAGAACTCGTAAGAGAACGCTCTGCCCATAAATTTGCGCGTGCGCCTCAATGTTTCTTTTTGGAAGACATTTACGCTGCTCATATAAAAAGCCAGAAAAAAGGAATAGCCGGAGTGCTGGATTCGGCAACCTTAATGCACCAAAACGGGCATCCGCTATTCATAGTCCACGGCCCTGAAAAAAACATTAAAATCACCACGCCAATAGACTATTACATTTTTAAAGCATTGCTAAACGCAGAAGAAGATGCACAGGTATTTGGAATATGAAAACTTTTTTCATAACCGGTGCAACAGGACTGTTGGGTTCTGCACTTATTAAAAGTTTACAAAGAGAGAATCGCATAATAGCACTTGTGAGAAATAAAGAAAAAGCAGAGTGTGTTTTTAAAGAGCATAAAAATATATCCTTTGTGCATGGAAATGTCGCAGAAAAAAATTCAATAGACGAACCTATTGATTACATTGTGCACGGAGCCAATCCAACAGCATCAAAAGAATTTGTAAACAACCCTGTGGAAACCATAAAAACCATTTACGAAGGAACTTTAAACACGCTGGAACTTGCGAAAGAAAAAAACGTTAAAGGCTACCTTTACCTTTCTTCAATGGAAGTTTATATAGATATAGATACAACTAATATTAGAAGTTGCTACCCGAAAGGCAAATTGCTTGCCGAAAGTTTATGCGCAAGCTATTTCCACGAATATGGCGTAAATGCAAAAATTGCAAGACTTGCGCAAACTTTTGGCCCTGGTATTGATATTGAAAACGATAACCGTGTATTTGCGCAGTTTGCACGTGCCGCTAAGGAAAAAAAAGATATTGTTTTACGTACAAAAGCTGATGTGAAGCGCAGTTATTGCTACATAACAGATGCTGTGTCTGCAATGCAGTGTATTCTTGCTAAAGGGGCAGGCGGGGAGTTTTATGATGTTGCCAGTAAAATATCACCAGCTTCAATTCGAGAAATGGCGGAGTGTTTTGGGAATGTAGTTTTTGATATTGTGCCTGATGCAGATAAACTATACCCTCCGGCTTCGGAAATAATTTTAGATACGGCAAAACTGGAAAGCTTGGGCTGGGTTCCGGACAAGGATATTGAGAAAGGTGGGATTAGGGAGATGTGCAGGAGGGTGATGGAAAATGTTTGACGAAAGACAATTTGTAATTGATGCATTTTGCAAAAATTTCAAAAATCTCAAGAAAAACAAGATAGCCATTTATGGCATTGGCAAAAGCACACAGTATATTTTAGAGCATTTTAGCGAGTATAATTTTGTGGGCTTAATGGATGAAGTGAGAACAGGGGAAATAATTTATGGGAAAAAGATAATTTCCAACGAGCAAACTTTGGAACTTAGCGTAGATACCATTATAATAATAGCACGTAAAGCCAATATTCCTATAATTTTAAAAAGAATATATGATTTTTGCAAAAAACATTCGATTAAAGTTTATGATGTTAATGGCAATGATTTGATGGCGGAAAGCAACAATATTAAAAATTTCGACAAATACAAGCATATTAATATGGAAAACTTGAAAGATAAAATATTAAATGCAGATATTATAAGTTTTGATGTTTTTGATACTTTAATTATGCGGCGTGTTCTTTATCCGAAGGATATTTTTTCGATTGCAGGGGATGATGCATTTGCCAAAACACGTGTTCAAGCAGAAGCAGAATTATATTACGATGAGAAAAAAAATCCGAATATTCATGAAATTTATGATAGAATACAGCAAAAGCTCGGAATTTCAGATGAAATGAAAAATAATTGGAAGAATACTGAGGTATTAACCGAAAAAAAATATCTGATTCAAAGAAAAAAAATATGCGAAGCTTTTGAATATGCAAAATCACAGGGGAAAGAAGTGTTTCTTGTTTCAGATATGTATTTGCCAAAAGACATTTTGGGTGAATTATTAAACGGACTTTGCATAAATATAGATTCCGAGCATATTTTGGTTTCCTGCGATTATCGTTTTACAAAAAGCAGCGGTTTATTTGATGTTTTGAAAAGCAAAGCTATAGGCAAAAAGATTTTGCATATTGGAGATAATTACGAAGCAGATATTTTGTCTGCAAAAAATTACGGAATTGACGATGCTTTTCATATAGAAAGCTCTGTTGTTATGCTGGCAGATTCTTATGCTTGCGATTTGTTGAAATATGAATCAAATCTCTGTAATAGAATAATTATAGGTGAATTTATAGCCAAACAGCTAAATGATCCGTTTATATTTAGCAAAACTCAAGGTAAGTTTATTGTAGAAAATAATTACGATATGGCATATTCGTTTTTATCTCCTGTTATATACGGCTTTTTTAGTTGGATGGCGGCTAGAGCAAAGGAGTTGAAACTGAAATGCATTTTACTTGGAGCAAGAGACGGTTATATTTTTGAGAAGATTGGCAAATTATTGCAGCTTCCTGATTTTCCAAAAACGATATATTTTTACACATCAAGAGCTGTTGCAGTGTTAGCTGGGTTAAAATCAGATAAAGATATTTTGCGAGCGGCGCATCTTGCGTATTCCGGTTCAATAGAAGAAATGTTAAAAAGCAGGTTTTTTTTAAAGGATTGTTTAGAGCGTGGTGAATGTTCCGATGATGAATATATTTTGAAGCATAAAGAGCAAATTCTGAAGAATTCGGAAATTTTAAAAAACAATTATTTAAAATATATAAAAAGCTTGAATATAAAACCGGGAAGCAAAGTTGGTTTTCTTGATTTTGTTTCGTCGGGAACCTGCCAAAATGGTTTGTCTAATTTTTTGGATTTTGATTTGCATGGATTGTATTTTGCAAAAATTTACAATGAAGACAGGAAAAATTTAACTATTGATACTTTGTATGGCGAGATACATATTAATATGGAAAGTTACAGTATCTTGAATAATTTTATTTTTTTTGAAAATATCCTTACATCTTATGAGCCTACAGTGCAAGATTTTGATGAAAACGGAATTCCGATTTTTATGGCAGATAATAGAACGGAAAAACAAATGGAATCTTTGAAAGAGATTCACCGTGCAATATCTGATTATGCTCTGAATGTAAATCCTGGCAAAAACACCGATAAGGAACTGCTTGATTTGATTTTTTACTTGCTGAATGAAAAATACAGCATATTAACCACAGATTATTTTAAGTCGGAAATGCAAGCAGACGAGTTTTGCAATAGAAAGTTTGAGGTAGCGGAAATAAATTAGCTATATTTGCATTATGAAAGTTCTTATGTTAAATTATCGCGATAACTTATGGGGCGGGTTCATAGCCGCAAAAAGACTGTTAGATGCTATGGTAAAAAATGGCGTGAATGTTTCTATGGGCGTTGTTGAAAAAACTGTGGCAGATGAGCACGTATTTATATTTCCGAAAAATGAGAATTTCTCTAAACAGACAAAACGCCGTTCTCGCAAAAACAGGTTGCAAACAACCAACACGTCATACCACATTGTGAATAAATACAGCCGTCTTAGCATTGATGCAATAAATAACTCGGATTTTGATGTTGTGCATCTGCATTGTTTAAATGACAGTTTGCTTTCAATAGAAGATGTGGGAAAAATAAAAAAGCCGATAGTTTGGACTTTACACGATTTTTGGGCATTTTCCGGCGCAGAGCAATATCCGAATGTGTTGGAAAATGATAAGCGTTTTGTTGAAGGTTATACAAAACAGAATATGCCGGACTCTTCTTTTGGAGTAGATATTTGCCGTTTAACATGGGAAAGAAAAAAAACATCGTGGAAGAGCCGAAGATTTACCTTCATTGCTCCCAGCCATTTTATAGCGGAATCGTGCAGACAAAGCGCGCTTTTTAAAGAAATTATTCCTGCTGTTATTCCAAACATTGTTCCAAACATAGTGTTTAGGCAATTAGATAAAACAACTCTAAGAAAATTCTACAATATTCCTCTTAATAAAAAGATTATCGGTTTTGGAGCTTCAATTATATCCGATGATAAAAAACACGTAAAAGGCGGTTATTTTCTTATAGAAGCGTTAAAAAAAATAAAACAAAAAGAAAACTATTTTGCCGTTGTTTTTGGTTCTGCAAATAACTCTTTTCTTGAAAGTTTATCTGTTCGTGCATTTGAAGCAGGGCAAATACAAAATCCTTATATTTTGGCAACTATTTATAATTTGCTGGATGTATTTGTTTGCCCGTCTGTAATAGATAATTTGCCAAATACTTGTGTAGAATCTCTTTTTTGCGGAGTGCCGGTAGCTGCATTTAACTATGGGGGTATTCCAGATATTGTAGAGCATAAAGTAACCGGTTATTTGGCAAAACCTTACAATACAAATGATTTGTTGAAAGGAATAGAATATTGTGTTGAAAATGCTAAAGAGTTATCCAAAAATTCTATTGCAAAAGCAAAACACGTTTTTAATGAAAAAGAGATTATAAAAAAACACCTGGAAGTTTACAAAAAAATAATGGAGACGTAATGGAAAAATTTTGCTTGGGAAAGATATATTCTCGTTTGGGAGATGAAGAGAGCCGCTCTTTGTTTGAAAAACGATTATGTTATAGTTTAACCGGTGATATTCAGAAGATGATTGACGCTATATTATCAGAAAGCGTTATTTATAAAAAATTGCTGAAGAAAAATGTTTTCAAATTCGGGGCAGGTTCTAATGCCGCTGCTACGCTTAAATTATTTCCGAAAATTTCTTGGAAAGGATTTATAGAAAACGATAAATCAAAAGTAGGCAAACCGAGTATTTTACCCATAATATCGTTTGAAGAGTTTATGGCCAATTCGGGAAATGCGGCGGTTTTTATTTCAAGTCCATTTTATGCCTCTGAAATGAAATTACAACTTATTAATAGCGGTTTTCCGGAAGAGTTTATTGTTAGCATTAATCAATATTTTGATTTACCGCAATTTAAGCCAGGCAAAAAGGAATTTTTCATAGATGCCGGTGGTTGTGATGGAGATTCTACGAAAGGATTTTTTCAATGGTTGCAAGATAATGATTGTGATGGCGGTAGAAGCATAATATTTGAGCCTAATCCAATTCAATATAATGTTTGCAAAGATAATTTGCAAAATTGTGATAATACAAATGTTGTGAATAAAGGTCTTTGGAATAAAAAAGAGACTGTTAAGTTTTGCAATTGTGGCCTTGGTAGTCGTATAGTACCAGATGGCGTAGAGATTGTTGAAACCATTAGTTTGGACGAGTATCTTAAAGATGAAAAACAACCTGTCACATTTATAAAAATGGATGTAGAAGGAGCTGAATTAAACGCTTTGAAAGGAGCAGAAAGAATAATAAAGGAGCATAAGCCTAAATTAGCAATCTGTATTTATCATAAACCAGAGGATGTGTGGGAAATTCCGAGTTTATTGCTGGATTTTATTCCCGATTATAAATTTTACATAAGACATTATAGTTTTAATCATAGTAGTGATACGATATTATACGCATTACTAGGAAATTAGCTATGTGCAAAAGGAGTTTATGTGAACAATATTAAAGTTTCTATTATAGTTCCGGTTTACAACGTAGCAGATTATTTGCGCCGTTGTTTGGATTCATGCGTAAATCAAACCTTGCAGCAGATAGAAGTTATTTTAGTAAATGATTGTTCCCCGGATCCACTTGATAGTGAAATTATGAAGGAATATGAAGGAAAATTTCCGAACAAGGTGCGGTGTATTTGGCACAAGGAAAATTTGCGATTGGGTGGAGCGAGAAATACGGGAATTCGTGCGGCCTGCGGAGAGTTTATATATTGTGTTGATAGTGATGATTATATAGATTTAAAGTTATGCGAGAAAATGTACAATGCTGCCGTTGCAGAAAATGCTGACATGATAGTGTGCAATACAACTCACATTGATAAATCTGCTATTATAAAAAATTGGAATTCAAATGGAAGCTTCAATACATCAGATTTATGTGAGCGAATAAAAAATTTAAAACGGAATTACGCATATAATATTATGATTAAAAAAACTGTTATTGAAGACAATAATTTATATTTTTCAAATCATAATGGCTTTGAAGATGCAATGTGTTTGCTGTGGTACTTAGCGAGCAAGAAAATAGCACGAGTAAATGAATCTTTGTATTATTATTGCATACGAAATAATTCTATTACTCAAGAACAAAAAATAGAAGATGCTTTTTTTGTTATTCAAGCAATTAAATATATTTTAAGCTTAGATTATTTTAATAATTTAGATCCTATTGTAAAAAAAACATTGTTTTTATATTTGATTAAAGTTCTTCGACCTTGGTGCCAAACTGTTTGTGTAAAATATTCCGCTGAATTTGTAAAATTCTGTGACGATATTATAGATTTATTTAAAATATATAGAGTTGATTACGAAGATTATATATATATGCAATCTGGAGAAGATATCATTTCTAAAGAGATATTTAATTTTATTGAGCAAAACATAAATATAGTTGATTTCCCTTTGGAGTTTGCGGCGTATTATGAGTACCGATATAAAATAATGCGATTAAAAAAAATGCATAGCTTGTTTTCTTTGTATGCAAACAAACGCTTAACTTTATGGGGAGCTGGTCAACTTGGTAAAATAAACGCCGAAAATATGAGCATGCTGGGATTTAAATTTGAAATTACCGATGCTAGTGTTAAAATTTGTGGTGATAAAGTATGTGCAAATATTGCGGTTAAGCCTTGGGACGAAGTAAAATATAGTACGGATGTTGTTTTTGTATCCGTCGGTGGACTTTTTAGAGATTTGAGCGAAAGAATGGCAAAGGAGTGCCCTAATATTGAAGTTGTTGATTTAGTGGGGTTGTTGGAATCGTAGAATGGTTTGATTTTTCTACTTTACTTTTATGCAGCTACTTCCAACAGGCAGGCACGTTTTTGAGAACATCCGCAAAGAGAAACTTCTCTATGTGGATAAATTCAAAAATTTGAGAATAGATTCGACAAAAAAGCACGGCAAGCCTGCAGTTGTAGTAATATATGAATATAACAATATGAAAGTTATTCCGATTTTATACCAAAGTGGATATTTGACAATTAAGGATTATGTTAAAGGAGTGGAAAATTAAATGATAGACTTCGTTATCCCCTGGGTAGATGGCAATGACCATGAGTGGCAGGCAGAAAAGGCAAAATATTCGACAAACAAGAACAGCGAGGCTGGTGATTATCGTTACAGAGATATGGGGCTTTTGCCTTATTGGTTTAGGGGGGTGGAAAAATTTGCTCCTTGGGTGAATAAAATTCATTTTATAACCTGTGGGCATTTACCTAAATGGATGAATACAAGCCATCCGAAATTAAATATTGTTAAGCATGCAGACTATATACCCCAAGAATATTTGCCTACATTTAATTCAAATACTATTATCCTTAATTTTCATCGCATATCGAATTTGTCGGAAAACTTTGTTTTTTTTAATGATGATATGTTTCTGATTGATAAGGTTAAAACAAGTGATTTTTTTGTAAATAATATTCCTTGCGATCAGGCATTAATGAGAAATATGACTCCCGACGGTTCGCATTTTAGTAAAATTTTATTTAATAATATGTCTGTTATAAATAAACATTTCAAAAAACATGAGGTGATAAAGAAAAATTTTTTCAAGTGGTTTAATCCAAAATACGGATTGAATTCATGCTATATAAATTGGCAAAATTACAGACAAACAAGATTTTCTGATATGGTTAATCCGCATTTAGCAATTGCGCATAAAAAATCTGAATTTGAATATGTTTGGAGTGTAGAATCTGAATTATTGCATCAAACTTGTGTGCATAAATTCCGCGACTCTGAAGATGTTACAGATTGGCTTGTTCGTTATTTTAGGATTATGAAAGGTGAATTTATACCATACCCTATTATTGGTAATTTTTTTAATTTGAATATTCACAACTTTGCAGAGGCCAGTGATACTATAAAGAAGCAGAAATGTAAACAAATATGCATAAACGACACCGAATATAATATAGACTTTGAATCTACTCAAAAAGAAGTATTGAATGCTTTTGAAATTATTCTTCCTGAAAAATGTTCTTATGAGGTTTAAAGAAATTTATATGAGTAATATTAAAGTTTCCATTATAGTTCCGGTTTATAACGGCGAAAAATGGCTAAATCGTTGTTTGCGAAGTTTAGTTAACCAAACTTTGAAAGAATTGCAGATTATTTGTGTTAATGATTGCAGCTCAGATAACTCACTTGTTATTTTGCAAGAATATGCGAAAAAAGATAAAAGAATTACAATAAAGAATTTGAAAAAAAACGGAGGGGAAAGCGTTGCTAGAAATAATGGATTGAAAATTGCCAAAGGTGAATATATTGCTTTCGTGGATCAAGATGATTATATTGATTTGAATTTTTATGAAAAATTATATGAACGCACAAGAAATGGCAATATTGATATTGTAAAGGGAGATGTAAAACGTTATGATAAAAGAATTGAGACTACATTCGATTTAAATTCTAAAATAATTGAAAATAAATTCTATTTTCATACTCACTGGTGGACAGCTATTTATAAAGCTTCTTTTTTGCGAATAAATAATATACGATTACGAGAAGATATTATTATGGGAGCAGATCATATTTTTCTCGTGAAAGCTGTTGCAAATGCAAATAAGGTAATGATAGTCAACGATACTTTTTACTATCAAATAAAGAGAATGAATTCCGGTTGCTCTAAAGTGTTTAATTGCAAAAAAATGAATTCTGAATTTAAGACTCGTTTTTACATATTTGATTATTTAAATAAAATAAAAATAAGTAAAAATAATTATATTATAATGTATAAAATCTATTTTCTATACTTTTTAACTTGCTTTAACAAGAGTGAGGCACAAAGAAATAAAGAATTTGTTTGTGACTGTGCAATGAAATTATATGAAATGTGTAAATATAAGAATTTTCTTGACGTGAATGAAGATATTTTATATTGTTTAAATAATAATGATAAGGACAAATTATTTACATTGCTAACTTCGCTCCCTGATATTACATATCCGACCGTTAAATTAAACATTCAAAAAAAATATATTTATGTATGGGGAAAAGGAAGAGATTCCGAAAGCGTGGTTTGGCAATGCAAAAAAAATAAATGGGAAATAACAAACTTTTTAGATTCAAGCAGAATGGCAGGAACTGTTTCGCCTGCAAAAATCTTGGAAAAGAAAACTAAAAATTATTTTATCATTATCAGTAGCAGAAAATATTGCGATGAGATAGCGGAAACTTGTGAAAATTCGGGGCTTAAAGAGGGTTTAGATTTTTGGAAACCTATAAATTAAGGCTCTATGTTCTTCAATAAGTTATTCATATTTACATTTTTTTTCTTTAAAATTCGCAAAACCTCTAATGTGTTCTTTTTCCCTAAGCCTAAAATAATACCTGTATCTTTATCCATTTTAATTTCATTTAATTCGTAAACTTTATGCTTCAAAAACATATCTTTTTCTTTACGGCTAACGATAAATCCGTTATAGTCCATTTTAAAAAAATTTAAAATTTCAGCTACTTTTTTGCCCCAAAAACCAGCTCCATAGATATAAATTTTAGGATATGTCCTTGTGAATGGTAGAATTTTTCTTTCCAACATTCTTTCCTCTTCCTTCTTTTTTTCTTTCACTCTTATCATAAATTCTAAATAGTTAATGCGAATTTGTGCATAAGAATCAGTTAAACAAATTCCACTGTAATAATTATGATTTTGTTTTAAAGCATCACATCTTGCCCAAAAAGCAGTTTCTACAGTAAAAATAGGGGTAAGTTCGCTTATAAATGTTTTAAAATATTCACCATGAAACGGCTGAGGAACATTTAAAAACCCAAGCTTTGGCTCGTTTTCAAATTTGTTAAGAACATTCTTTATGTAATGTTCGCTGGCTAATGCGCATTCCCAGAGTAAAAATCTAAACGAGCTAATTTCCATTTTTGTAAAATTCTCGCTTATGTTTTTATCATTAATATAACATAAATAATCATAGTTTGCCAAAATGTCTTTACTAAAACACCATTCTTTATTTTTTGTCAGTTTTATCTCACACTTTCTTCTTTCCCCAAAATACTCTCGTACTGCTTTGGCAATTTCGGGCTTTGGCGTTGTGATAATTAAATCAATAAATTTTGGAATATTATTCAAATAGGCAAGGCTTTCATCCAATGATTTGGCGTAAAATAAATAGGCGACAACTATAACTCTTTGATTCTCAATATTTTTAGAATTTGATAGCAATGTATTTTTTGGAAAAATATATTGTAAATGAAGCTTATCTTTTATATCTGTGACATTAGCTCTTCTTAGTAAATTTTGCCAAATCATTTTTGGTGAATATTCTGTATAATTTTCAATAAATTGCATTAAATAACCGCTTTGTTCTCCTCCTTGGAAAAATATTGTTAGACTAGAAGAATCAAAAAAGGCTCCTCTTTTTATAAAAGGACATTTCCCTTTTAGCAAATTTATTGGCGCAAAGACGGAATAATTAAAATTTTTATTAGCATCATCTTCAATAAAATCTTCTATATTTGCAAAAGCCGCATAAGAAAAGTCTGCTTTCAAAAAAAATTGTGACATTGCTATTTCGTAATTGTTTATTGCTTTCTGTTTATTATCGGGCAATGGCAACTTTTCAAAGAAATTTATAAAATGCTTGTTATGCAATAAGCTCTTTTTTATATTGTAAAAATAACTTTGAATATGTTTAGGATGATGATTTTTTCTTGCGGCTTGCTCTGTTATCCCCCAAAAATCGCACTTTGTTTTATCCATTTTATCAAAAAGCTCTTTTATGTCAAAGAATGGCCCATAAAATGTATCGTTGCAAATCAAAAGCTCATCGTGTTCTAGAATTTTAGACATTCCGTAAAACTTAAACAAAACATCTTTAATTGCTCCTGGCTCATAGCCTATGTTTTCTCTGACAAAAATATTTTTGGTAAATGGTTTTAGCTTTTTCCGACCTTCAGCGGTTAGCTCTCCATTTACAACAATGATTAAATTTTTCAAAAAAGGTTTTAGCCTTTCCAAAAAATATGGAACATAGTCGTCCACTATGCCTTGTGGGTCGTAAAAAATAAAGATTGCTATGCGGTTTGTCATATAAATATAATATATAAATATTTTATATATTATTGTAGCAAAATGAGCAAAAATGGAGATTTTCAATATGAGGCCATGGGAAAAGACTGTAGATTTAATGAAATCTATTTTAGAGATTGGACCGTTGGCTAATCCAACTTTTAAAAAAGAAAATGCGAATGTTTTTTATGCTGATATAAGGGACACACAAGCAGTAAAAGATTTTTATAAAGGCGATGGTCATGTAAAAAATGAAGCCATTGTAGATATTGATTATGTGATTAAGGAAACATATAGCAAATCTATTACCGATGGGAAAAAATTTGATTATATAGTTATGAGCCATGTTATAGAGCACATTCCGGAATTAATCAAGTTTTTTGAAGATGTAAAAAATATACTAAAGCCAAATGGAAAGTTATGCCTTGCTATACCGGATCATCGTTTTTGTTTTGACCATTTCCGTCAACCAACATCTTTTGCGGAAGTGTATGATATTTATACAAATGGAATTAAAAATGTGCCTTTTAGGGTTTTAGATTTCTCACTATCGGCAACGATAAACGATAAAATGTATTGGTGGTGCAATTTTGACTCTTTTGAACATTTGCCAAAGTCAAAAGAACAATTTGAAAGAGCTAAGAAAAATTATTTTAGAGCGTTAAACGGAGACTATGTAGATGTGCATTTTTCTGTTTTCACTCCAGAAACTTTTTTGCTATTGCTTTATAATATGCTGAATTTCAATTTAAATCCATTCAAATGCGTTGAATTTTATAATACAGATATAAATAGCTTTGAATTTAACTGTGTTTTAGAATACGAACCGAACTTGCTGGTTGAAAATTCTTCTGAACAGAATAGAGAAGCAAAAAATTTGATAGAATTACTTGCAAATACAAAGCGTGATATGCTTGAAAAAGAATTATATGCGTATGATAAAATTAGAATTCCGAAAATAGAAAATAGAACTATTTATTTATGGGGAATTGGTGAATTTGCCGGGAGAATTTTATCTTTAGTCAAGACGAAGGGCTATGAAGTTTCTGCTTTTTTAGACAAACAATCAATGCAAGAATACCACGGTTACAAGGTTGAACAACCGGAAATAATTTTAAGCAGAGAGAACAAAGATTTTTTTATTTTCATAGCATCCACAAAATATGCGAAGGAAATGGCTGAGATTTGCGAGAATTATGGGCTTTTAAGGGGCGTGGATTTCTGGATGCCTTTTTTGCAAACTTAAGACTGGTTAAATATCTATATTACTCTGACAACTGAGGTAAAATATGAGTTTATGGCAATATTTCAATGCGAAAATAGGTAAGAAAACTACTCATAAGTGGACGCAATATTTTCCAATTTACGAGAGGTATTTTCAGGAATGGAAAAATAAATCGTTCACATTCTTGGAAATAGGGACTTGTTTTGGTGGATCGCTTGAGATGTGGCGCAATTATTTTAGCCCACTTGCTAAAATAATAAGCATAGACATAAATTCAGAATGTGCAAAATTGCAAATGCCTGGAACATTTATTCGCATTGGCGATCAGTCCGATCCTAGATTTTTGCAACGCATTGTAGATGAATTTGGAGTTCCGGATATTATTTTAGATGATGGCTCGCATATACAAAAACATATCCAAGCGAGTTTTGACTTTTTCTATCCACTTATGCATAAAAATAGCATTTATATGGTTGAAGATTTACATACTGCGTATTGGGAGGAGTATGGAGGCTGTGGAAAGGATACCTTTATTGAGTTTGCAAAAGTGTGCGCAGATAAATTGAATGCTTCTTATTCAAGAGGAAAAATTGAACCTGATTATATAACAAAACAAACACTTGGGATACATTTTTACGATAGTATGGTTGTTTTCGAAAAAGGTGATGTTTGGAGAAGAGATGATATTTTAAGCATACCTTCGCTGAAAAATAAAAACATATACATTTGGGGAGCAGGCAACATAGGTAAATTGTTAATAAACCTTATAGCATCTAATGATATGAATGTCAAGGCTATTATTGATTCAAATTTGAATATTCAAGGAGAAAAGTATAAAAATATTCCGATTTTATCACCAGAAGTTTTACAAAAAGATAATGGCAAAAATGTGCATATAGTTATTTGTGTTAAAAATTATATTCCTGAAATAAAACAATCGTTAGAAAATAAAGGATTCAAGGAATCTATTGATTTTAGTTATTATTCGGATTATATATGTCTTTGAGCCATTTTCCAAAAATTTCTATTGTTGTTCCTGTTTACAATGTTGAGATTATTATATGTTTTTTAAACGGAATATAAAAATCTTTATTCTCTAATAATCCATAATTTTCACAGTTTTTGGCCATTTCTTCCGCATATATATTGCTAGCTATAATAATGAAAATATTTTTTCGATTTAGAATGTCTTGTGGTGCATAAATTTTTTTGCCTGCATAACATAAATTTTGCATTTTTTCGTTGGAATCTAAAAAACCGTCTATTCGTAATTTTTTATTTTTGCACAGCAATAAAATTTTTGGCATTTGCGCTCCCGTTCCCCATATATAAATTTCTCTATTTGTAATGTCACTAGATAAAGCAAAATGAAAAAGTTTGTATTTACTGTAGTTACTTTTTTTTGCGTTTGTCGTGCTTGCTTTGCTTGCAAAATACATTTGAGATTTCTTCCAAAAATCCTTATTAAAAACCCCTTTAATTTTTTTGTGAATATGTTCCAAATATAAACGAAATTTATGGATAGATTTTACAAATGGAGTTCGTTCTAAATCCGTTAAATAACTTATTTGACATAGTTCATAACATAGTTGCTTAGGTAAAAACTCCCATCTAAACTTTTCTATTTGTTCATTTATCTTTCTCACATTGGATGGATTAGAAGTAATTCCAGTAGTTGTCATAATAGTAAATGGAATCGGCAAATAAATGTATGTTGCATTATATTTGTAAATCGCATACAAGAAAAACACCCAATCTGCTGTTAAATGATATTCTTCTGCTCTATAAACTCCATATTTCAAAAACAACTCTCTTTTTGTTATGCTGGCTGTATGCAGAATTGCTGCCGGATAGTTTATAAAAGAGAAATACCATGAGAAGATTGATAATTTTTCCATTTGTTTATATAATAAAGTTTCGTTCAAATAATTTTTTAATATGGCATCTCCATAAACTATATCTTGCGTAAAATTATTGCTGAAAATATTATTCAAAGTTTGCTCTTCAGGCAGGCAATCGTCGCCATTCACAAACATAACATATTCTCCACTTGCTTTTGCTATGCCTTTATTCATTCCAAGAAAAATCCCGCCATCTGGTTCGCTAACCCAATAAGAAAAACCATCTGCAAATTCCTTTATTACATCAACGCTTCCGTCGGTTGAACCGCCATCTATTATTATATGCTCGAAATCTTTAAAAGTTTGCGCACGTACGCTTTCTATTGTTTTGCGAAGCCCGGCAGCATTGTTAAGGTTAACGGTTATTATTGAGAGTTTTAGCATAAGGAGAATATAGAAAATTACCATATCCTATATTCCAATAATTTTCTATATTCCAATTAATGAATAAATCCGAACTTCTGCTTCGCCTGCAAGATATTGAATGGGATGACTTTGAGGTTAAAGATGCCTCCAAAGGCCTTCCAAAAAATATTTGGGAAACGGTTTGCGCATTTGCGAATGCTGCAGGTGGTTGGATTGTGCTTGGAGTATCAAAGCAGGGAAATAAATTTGAAATAGCAGGATTGGCAAATGCTGAAAAAATTGAACAGGATTTCATAAATACAATTCGTTCCAAGAATAAGTTCAACGTGCTTATAATGCCAAAATGCAAAAAATACAGCATTGAAAGAAAAACCGTGCTTACTTTTTTCATTCCATCTTCGGAAAAGAAACCCGTTTATTTCAATTCTTTGCAAAATACGTTTATACGTACTGCGAGTGGAGATTCAAGGGCTTCGGAGCACGAAATAAATGCGCTATACAGAGAACAATCTTTTGGAACAATGTCCGACAAAGCTGTTCCGGGAACATCCGCAAAGTCTTTAAATAGAAGTTCATTCAGAAATTTCCGTAATTACCTAAAAAGAATGGTTCCGGATTTCCGTTACAATTCATTAAATGATAAGGATTTTTGCCAAAAATTGCAAATAACTAAAAACGGCAAATTAACTTATGGTGGATTATTGCTGCTCGGAAAAGATTTAGCCATACAAGATAAGTTTCCTGATTTTAGAATTGATTACTTGGAAATTCCAGGCTTAACATATTCCGATGCAGAACTTCGTTATACATTTCGTTTGCAAGAACAGGAAAATCTTTGGGAATATTATTTTGCGTTGTTCCAAAGATTGCAGATTTACGCAGATAATCCGCTCTCTATTGGTAAAATGGGGGCGGGAATAGAAGATAACAAGCAAATGAATGCATTAAGAGAGGCTCTTGTTAATATGCTTATACACTCGGATTATTTTAGCCCGATAAAGCCCAGAATACGAGTGTTTATAGACAGAATAGAGTTTGAAAATCCCGGCTCTTTGCCTAGACCGGTAGATGAGCTTTTGGAAGTTTCCATTTCTGTTCCCAGAAATCCGGTGCTTGCCAAATTATTTCGTTGCACAAAATTTTGCGAAAATGTAGGTTATGGCTTCGATAAAATGAAGGCTTGGAAAAAAGGAAATCAAAGCGTTTCTTTTGAATCTTATGTTGACAGAACAAAAGCTATATTTACGCTCAGTGAGAATTTGCAAAAAAATGTTGTAGAAGATATTCCAAGAAGCAATACAGAAAAAGGCACAGAAAAAGGCACAGAAAAAGGCACAGAAAAAGGCACAGAAAAAGGCACAGAAAAAGTGTCGAATAATCAGCAGATTATTTTGGATAATATTCTCAAAAATCCGCATATTACATCAGAAGAATTGTCGGAAATAGTGGGAATTAGAGCAGATAAGATTAGGGTAAACCTTTCTAAACTCAAATCCAACGGCTTAATCGAACGCATTGGCCCGGCCAAAGGCGGATATTGGAGGATAAAGAAATGAAAGAAACCACAACTTACATCTGGGGTGCTGGGCATTTCGGTGTTTTAACTGCGCTTGACTGCGAACAGAAAGGCATTAAAGTTGCCGGGTTCATAGACGGCAAGGCAAGCCAAATAAAAACAAGGCTTGGGCTTCCCGTGCTGACTTTTGAGCAAATGCAGGGCAAGGTGAGCAAAATAATCATTGCGGTTCAAAATGAAAATGCAATTAAAGAAATATCAGGAAAATTAAAAGCTTGTGTAATAGATTTTGAAATCTCCGGCGTTGTTTTGAATTCAAACAAGCAGAGTATTAGCCCAAACAATTACTACACAAACCCCAAAAGAAATTCCAAAGAACCGCCTCCTCCAAGCAGAATTCCTGAGCACTTGCTAAATGAGTTCACGATGAACGGTCAAATTCCGGTTTTATACTGGTATTTTGACGAAAGAAACGACTCCATATTTCACAATTCTGCGGAAGATTACCAAAAAGCTTTTGAAAAGTTGGAAAGCAGAACTTTCAACTATTACGGCAAAGATATTCTGTCTTTCTATGCCGCTTTTGAAAAATACAGTTTGAAGGGCAAAACTGTTCTTATATGGGGATTGGCCGGCTTAAACTGCGAGGCAATGGCCCTTTGGCAAGGCGCAGAGCGTGTTTATGTTGTTGATTACAACAAGCCTGTTTGCGAGCATAGCAAAATAACGGTTATGAATCACGAAGAGCTTGTTAAAAGCGGAATAAAAACGGATGTTGCTATTTCATTCTCTTCTTTTGAGCACGATGGTTTGGGGCGATATGGCGATCCTCTAAACCCGAATGGTGATTTTGATGCTATGCAAGCTGCTCGGGATTTTTTGAAAGATGACGGGTTTATGTTGTTTGGCGTTCCGCAAGGCGATGACTGCCTTGTTTGGAATGCTCACAGGATTTATGGAGAAAAGCGTTTGCCGCTTTTGCTTAAAGGCTGGAGTGTAGAAGCGGTGTTTGAGCAAGATCCGCCTGCAGGGCAGCCACTTGGAACGTATCACATTCAGCCGCTTATGGTTTTGAGGAAAGAAACTACATAATGTAGCTTCTTAAAAAAAAGAAATTATATTTGAAATGCCAATTTTCTCTAGTTGAAGCTTTATCTCAGTCGAATAAATTTTGCTTGTTGAAACAAAAACAATTACCTCTTTTCGCATAGTTTCAAGTTGTGAAGGGCTTATGCAAGGAATATCTTCTGAAGTTAAATGTGTATTCCACTTGTCTTTATTGTTATCGCAGTAAAAGTCAATTTTCAAACCAATCTCTTGAGTCAAAAAAATATAAATTAAACCTTGTCCAAAATTGCCGGCACCAAAAATAACTAGTTTATTTGCTCCTTGTTGCTTCCATTCTTGAATTAAAGATTCTATTACTTTTTTTTGCAACCCGTAATTTATCCAAAAAGTATTTGTTCTTTCGGCTGCCCAATTATTAAGGCATTTTACAATGGATTCATTCTTTGACGGAACAATAAAAATAACATCATCTACTATTTGAACAAAATGAGATTTAGCATTGTTTGGCAGAGTAAATATTATCTCAGAAATTGTTGGACAATTTTTGCCGTTGCCACTGAAAAATAATCGAGCATCATCAATTAAAATAATGTCATTTGGCCTTTGAAGTACAAAGTTCAATTCTTCTATAAGAGGGTATGGATGTTCTGCGCCACCTGTTTCGCCACCGCTATAATGACCATCAAGCCAAAATACAACCGATTGTTCTTGAGAAATGTTTTTTAATATTTCCGGCAATACGTTTTTACTATCCCCAAGATGTCTGGTTACGTTGGATTCGGTTATGTTTTGCCCATAAGTATTATACATATGTTCCGAGATTTCTATTGTATGGACTATATCAAAGTGTTCGGCTGCAGACTTTGCTGTTCCTCCCATATAGGTTCCGGTTTCTATGAATGTATTTGCGTTAGCCAGTTTGGCCAGTTCGGTAGTGATTTGCATGGGTGCGCCCCAGTTAATTATGCCCATAGGAATCTCCGTGATTTTTTGGCTATTTGTTATAAACGTAATATACAAATTTACTAAATTATCTGCATGCAATCTCCAGTTCTTTTTCTCATATTCAATCGCCCGCATTATACGGAAAAAGCATTGGCTGCTATCCGCAAGGCAAAGCCAGCAAAACTTTACATAGCAGCCGATGGCCCAAGGAAAGACAAAAAAGGCGAAAAGGAATTATGCAAACAAACCAGGGATTTGGTTTTGAATTCCATAGACTGGGAATGTGAAGTTAATACATTGTTTCAAAAAGAAAATTTAGGTTGCGGCTTAGGTGTTAGCGCTGGTATTTCCTGGTTTTTTGAGCATGAGGAGCAAGGCATTATTTTAGAAGACGACATAGTTGCAAACTTAAGCTTTTTTAAGTTCTGCGATGAATTGCTTGAGAAGTATAAAAATGACAAAAATGTGTGGACAATATGTGGTTTAAATTATGATAAGCAAGGCGTTTCGGCATTTGAAGAAAGTTATTCTTTTATCAAAACTTTCCACCCTTGGGGTTGGGCAACTTGGAAAGACAGGTGGCAACATTTCTCTCTCAATGTAAAAAAAATAAAGGAAAATATTTTAGATTGGTACAAAAATAAGTTAGTAAAAGAGCATTTCACAGAGGTTCTTTGGAGAATGCAAAGCGACCATCCGAAAATCCATATAGATTCATGGGCCTACCCTTTTATTTTGATAAGCTTAAGCCATAAGGCTTTGCATGTGTTTCCGAAAAAAAATATGATTAAAAATATCGGACATTTCGGAACGCATATTAATAGTAAAAAACTCCCATTGTTTGGCATAAAAACTTATAAATTAAGCGTAATAAAGCATCCAAGAAATATAAAGAATAATCAAAAGTTAGATAATCTATGGGTAGCAGCATATTCACTCAAGGAAAACGATAAATACCCTAAAATCCCAGATATAAAAAACAAAAAAATTTATCTATGGGGCACAGGCGTTTATGCCTTGAGATTTTTGTTTTTAACAAGAAAGTATAAAATCGCCGGTTTTTTGGATAAACAGTTAAAAGAAAAATGTTTTGGTTATAAGGTTAAGCTGCCGGAACAAATTTTGAGCAGGAAAAATAAAGATTATTTTATATTTATAGCGTCAATAAAATATGCAGATGAAATGGCAAAAACTTGCGAGAGCTATGGATTAAAGCTGGGCGTGGATTTTTGGAGTCCGGATTAAGTCAAGTTTTTAGTGCAAAAATAAATCTCGCCAGCTCCATTGCGAAGTCCCATTCTTTCTATGTCATATTCACTCAGAAAATCCTTCGCACAAGCTACCTTCACAGAAAATTCAGCTTCTCGCAATCGGTCAATATAATCAGGGCCATAGGCTCTAACATGATCACTCTGTCCAAAAGCCATTTCACGCTCTTCGGGTGATGTAATGGAAGGATCTTCATACGTTTTATCTATAATAATTGGTACATTCAGAATTGCCCAGCCGTCTTTTTTCAATATGCGAAAAAATTCCCTAATCGCTTTACGGTCATCTGGAACATGTTCCAATACATGACTGCAATAAATAATGTCAAATGTCTCATTTTCATATTGTATATCCATAATATCCATTTTTACTTTAACATTAGGATTGTATAAATCTGCGCTTATATAATTTTCTCCAAATTGCTTTTCAAACAAAGATTCAAAGCAGGCTTCTGGAGCAATATGTAACATTTTTTTAGTTCCGACAAAAAAGTCAGTTTTTTTCTTTAAGAAAAAGTAAAGCAATCTGTGTCGCTCAAGCGAGCCGCAATGTGGGCAAAGAGCGTCTTGCCTGGGCTTTACTCCGAATAAGTCAAAGTAAGAGGATGTTTTTTGGCAAATAGGGCAGAATCGTTGTATTGTATTGTATCAAAGGATATATGCCTGTAGATTTAATACTAAGCGGTATTATTTTATTTTGAATTAAAAAATCATTTACATCATAAGAATTTTGCAAGGCCGATGCCACGCAGTCAATTTCTTTCCCGTATAGCTGCAATAATTTTCTCGCAGAAATAACGGGTATGTTATCTATTAAAGAACCTTGCTTAGCTGGGTCGTTATCTACGAAATAAATCAGTTTATATTCATTAGAATATTTATCTTCAACTAATTTTTTAGTTAGTTTCCCAATTTGTCCGGCTCCGAATATTGCTAAATTTAACATAAAAAGAATATAGAATTTTCTATTTTAAAATTATGTTGATAAAACAAGAGCGTTGGTAAATGAATTATATTTTTCCGTTTGATAAAGTCCCAAAAGACAGCCGTATAGTTTTGTATGGCGCAGGCAATGTTGGTAAGCAATTTTATGAACAGATATATATTGTTTTTTAAGGAGTAGGAGTGAAAAATTTAGAAATAATCCTTTGTGACGGAGAAAATTACAAGGTAGAATTTAAGGAAAGCGCAGATAAAACTCTTGCATCGGAGGCTTGCGCTTTTGCCAATGCCTTTGGAGGGCGAATATTTGTAGGAGTTAATGATAGCGGTAAAATTACAGGCACAGATGTTAGCAATGCGGCTCGCTCTCGCATTCAAGATACAATAAATCAAATAGAGCCTAAATTAAATGTAAATATTTCCGTTCATAAAAATATCATTATTATCGCCGTTCCGGAAGGTCGCAACAAGCCGTATTCCTGCGCAAAAGGTTTTTATTTACGTTCTGGCCCAAATTCTCAAAAAATGGAACGCAACAGCATTATTGATTTTTTACAATCGGAGGGGAAAACTTACTATGATTCTATTGTGAATCAAAAATTTTTAGTTAAGGATAATTTCAACAAAGCTGCTTTTGAGAATTTTCTGCAAAAAGCTAATATAAGCAATGTGCTGCCATTTGAATCTACTTTGGTAAATTTGGGATGCGCAGAATACATTGGAAAAAAATTATTCTTTACGAATGCCGGAGCATTATTTTTTAGAAATAATAGCAACGATATTTTTTTTGAATATGCAAACATAGCTTGCGTTTTATATAAAGGCATAACAAAAGTAGATATTATAGATGCCAAAGAATTGAATGATGGAATTATAGAGAATATTGAGAATGTGATTAGTTTTTTAAAAAGACATCTAAATATTAGATATGAAATTAAAACTTTGCAGAGAAAAAATATTTTAGAGATTCCCGATACTGTATTGAGAGAGGCTATTGTAAACGCTGTATGCCATAGAGATTATTTTGAAATTGGCGCACGAGTTATGGTAGAAATTTTTGATGACAGGGTGGAAATAACAAATCCAGGTGGTGTTCCAAAAGGAATAACAAACAAAAATTTTGGGACTTTGAGCATCACGAGGAACCCAGTTATAGCTAGTTTGCTACACAGAAGTGATTACATAGAAAGAATGGGAACTGGAATAGAACGCATGAAGAAAGCTTTAGAAAAAGCCAAGCATCAAATGCCTAAATTTAATACAAGTGGATTTTTTAAAATAACGCTTAGCAGGCTAAATTTTATTGGAAAAAATAATATAAAAAGTTCGGAGAAAAGTTCGGAGAAAAGTTCGGAGAAAAGTTCGGAGAAAATATTGGATACAATAAAAGTCAATCCACAAATTACGATAGAGGAGCTGTCTGTTAAGCTACAAAAAACAACTAGAGCGATAGAAAAAAATCTTAAAGCTCTAAAATCCAAAGGCTTAATCGAACGCATTGGCTCGGCCAAAGGCGGGTGTTGGAGGGTATTATAAAATGAATTATCTTTTTCCGTTTGATAAAGTCCCAAAAGACAGCCGTATAGTTCTGTATGGCGCAGGCAATGTTGGTAAGCAATTTTTTGAACAGATTGCAGAAACAAAATTTTGCGAAATAGTTCTTTGGTTGGATAAAAATGCAGACGGGACTATTCATAAAAAACCTGAAGTTATTAAAAATATCGACAATTATGATTTGGTAGTTATTGCCGTTGAGAATAAAGCCTTAGCTACTGAGATAAAATCTCTGCTTATGAGTTACGGAGTTCTTGAAAGCAAAATGCTACATAAAATAAAATATAAAATCCCAAATATAGTTAAAAATCCGGAATCTCTTTTTGAATATGGGTACTTTGAAGAAAAGGGCATGGAGCTTTTTCAATCTTATCCAAATTGGCAACAAACGCATAATTCTTTAACAAGCAGTTGGCAGGTTGCATTTTTGCTGGGACTTATTTCCGATTATCAAAGTGTAAATAGAGGAAAAATTAAAAATGTTTTAGAAATCGGAGTATTTAAAGGTGTAACATCACTTTATATGCTTAAGGCTGGTTTGCACAGTTGTTCTGATTTCCAGCTATATGGGATTGACTTGAATAAAGATGAAGCTATTGGGGAAGCGGTTTTTTCCGAGACAAGCATTGAAGAACAAAAGCATTACCATTTATATCGTGGATGTACGACTTTTGATATTGAGAAAATAATTCAAGAAAATGTAAAAATTGATATGGTATTTATTGAAGGTGGGCATAGTCATCCTCATCCTCTTTTTGATTTAATTCATATACTTCCATTTTTACACAATGAATCTGTAGTGATGCTTCACGATGTTGTGGATTACATGAGACCTAACGCTTGGGGAGAAAGTTTTATTTTTTCTGCTTGGACAGACAAAAAATATCAAACTTTAGAGGGGGAGTTTGGCACGAGAACTACGCTTGGTTGTATAAAAATTCCAAATGAAAAATTGAAACTCTATGACAATATTAGACGAGTATCGAAAGTTCCCTTCAGAGCTTCACCTTGGAAATGCGGAGATAACTGGCTTGGCGTTGAAGATTCCAGTTTGAATAAACTGATGCAGTTTATGATGAAATATTATGACAATGATTTCGCAGAAGAGATATATGACATTCTTAAAGAAAATCTTGATGAATATGAAAAGAATTGGCTTTTATATCATCATGAAACAAAACTTTTCAATTATTTGATTGAAAAAAATAATCAATTACAACTTTCTATAATCGATTTGCAAAAGGAAATTAAAAAATTGAGGCAATGAATATGCATGTAAATGTACATATAAATGAAATCTACATCTGGGGCGCAGGGCATTTCGGTGTTTTAACTGCGCTTGACTGCGAACAAAAAGGTATTAAAATTGCCGGGTTCATAGACGGCAACGCAAACCAAATAAAAACTAGGCTCGGGCTTCCGGTGCTAACTTTTGAGCAAGCTCAATCGCCTACGAACCCGTCTACTTCTAGAGAGAGAGAGAGAGAGAGAGAGAGTTAAGCCGCAAATAATTATTGCCGTAGCTAATTTTGTATCATCTATGGAAATATCTGAGGTTTGCGAAAAATTCGGTGTCGAATGGTCTATTTCTGATGTTGTAGAAAATAAATATGTGATAAATGCTATTTGTCAATTTAGAAGTAGCACTTGTTCATCGATTAAAGATATAGCTGAGCTTTTGGAATCAAGTAAATCAAATCAAATTCGTTTTTCTGCCGGAGCTGCGCAAGATATTATTGCGTACTTATTTTTCAAAGGAAAAAATGATGGTTTTTATATTGATATTGGGGCATATGACGGATTTAACGGAAGCACAACTTATTGGGCGGAACAAATTGGCTGGAAAGGAATTTGTGTTGAACCACATAAGGCAACTTTTGAACAAATGCAAAAGTTTAGAAAAAACAGTACATTATATAATTGCGCACTTTCTAATAAATCGCAATCAAACGCAGAATTTATTGTATTTCCAAACATTGCTACAAGAAATGGCTTAGCGAATTCTTTGGGGGAAACTCGTATTGAAGATGCTAATAAGTATAGCTGTATGGAAAAATCCTTCTGTTCTACGAAAACATTTGGCGATATTATGAATGACTTTCCAGATATAAATTATGTTGATTTTATTTCAATTGATACCGAAGGACATGAGATGCAGGTTTTAGAGTCTATTGATTTTGATAAATTTTCGTTTGGATTGATGACTGTAGAAACGCAAGATGGAAGCGATGTTGTTAAATTTGTAGAAAGCAAAGGTTACAAAAAATTTATTGTTTCTTATAGCGATGTGATTTTTTACAATCCCGCTTTCTTTAGCACATTGGTGCGGATGTGAATTACAAAGTGAAAAGTACAAAAGGCAGTCAAAAAATCTATATTAACCTTATGGAAAAAGATACATACATTTATGGTGCCGGGCATTATGGCGTTTTAACGGCGTTAGACCTTGAACAGAAGGCAGTCAAAAATTCTATATTAGCCTTATGGAAAAAGATACCTACATTTACGGTGCCGGGCATTATGGCGTTTTAACGGCGTTAGACCTTGAACAGAAGGGTATTCAAATTAAAGGCTTTATAGATAAAAACGCAGGCAAAATAAAAACAAGACTAGGTTTGCCTGTGTTTGAACTTAATGAGGTTATATCCGATAATAATAATTTAAATATAATAATTGCTGTTCAGAATAGAAATGCTATAAGAGATGTAGTAGAAAATTTGCAACTTGCTGGATTAAAATCAGGTAGTGATTTTAATTTTTCGTCTATAATGCCAATAAAACCAAAAAGGAATATGTTACGTTTTGAAGTGCATTTATGTGATCATTGTAATCTGAATTGTAAAAGTTGTGGGCATTTTAGTCCTATTGCTGAAAAAAAATTTGTAGACTTAGATATTTTGGAAAGAGACTTTAAGAGAATTTCCGAATTGTCAGGCAAAAAATGCGAAAACATTAAGCTTATGGGCGGCGAACCATTATTGCATCCAAATGTCATTGAAATTTTCAACATTACCAGAAAATATTTTGATACAACAATTCAGTTGGCAACAAATGGAATTCTTTTAGCTAATCAACCAAACGAATTTTGGGAAAGCTGTAGAATAAACAATATAAATATATTTGTTAGCGCATATCCAATAAAAATAAACGCAATGAAAATTAAAGCACAAGCCTCAAAGTTCGGCGTAACAGTTGAATTGATGGATATTGAGCCTGAAAAAAAGAAATGGTTCAAAACTTCACCGGATTTTACAGGCTGTAGTAATATTGAAGTTGCATATTCTAATTGCGCTTATGGAGGTTCGTGTATGTTTTTGGAAGATGGAAAGCTGGCGCAATGTGGGTTACCATTTTTAACAAAGCATTTCAATAAATATTTTAATGATAGCAAGTATAAATATGAGGAACCTACCGAAGATGATTTTGTTGATATTTTCAAAATTAACTCTCTTGATGAAATTCTTGAAAAATTTACTCGAGCAATTCCGTATTGTAGATATTGCACGGATATTAAAGAGGTTCAATGGGGAAATTCTAAAAGAGAAATTAAGGAGTGGACATGACGAAAAAAGAAACATACATCTGGGGTGCCGGGCACTTCGGCGTTTTAACTGCGTTAGACCTTGAACAGAAGGGTATTCAAATTAAAGGTTTTATAGACAAAAACGCAAGCAAAATAAAAACGAGGCTTGGGCTTCCGGTGCTAACTTTTGAACAAGTACCGAAAAATGAGACGAAAATAATAATTGCTGTTCAGAATAAATGTGCGATAAGAGAAATAACGCAGATATTATCGCTTGCTGGACTAAATCAGGATAAAGATTTTGAGATTTCCACATTAATTGCAATGCCTAAAGAGCCATTTGAGTTTTATAGACTTAAAATGTTTGAGCCACCAATGATCAAGCATCTATCAGTAGGTCTTGCCGAACATTGCAATCTTAATTGTGCATATTGCGATCACTATTGTCCTGTTGCCGAACATGAATTCCCAAGTACTAAGCAGTTTGATTTGGATTTTGCTGTGCTTTCTAAATTGACTAATGGAACTATAGGAAGGATTAATCTGGTGGGTGGCGAGCCTCTTTTAAATCCAGATATAACCGATATAATGCAAATAGTTCGCAAAAATATTCCTAATAGCGAGATTACAATTACTACAAACGGAATTTTGCTTGCAAAGATGGCAGAAGATTTTTGGAACGCTTGCAAAAATAATAATATTTCTATTGTAATAAGTCAATATCCAATTAAATTGGATACAAATAAAATTTGTCAAACTGCAATAAAATATGAAGTAAACGTTTTTTGGGGTATTTTAGTTGGCGGTAATTTATTTCGTATGCAAAAATATAATGTTAATGGAACGCAGGATATTTATAAATCATATAAAAATTGCGGTACAAAAGGTTGTACTTTTCTTAAAAACGGTAAAATATATCTTTGTCCGCAAATATCTTGTTCGAAAAATTTAGAAAAAGCATTTAATGTTAATTTCTCAGTATCAAGCAATGATTTTCTTGTTTTGGATAATATAAATAGTGTTCAGGATATATTAGATTTCATTTCCAAGCCGTCGCCATTTTGTAGGTATTGCTCAACGGAAGACAAGTGTTTTGTACAATGGAAAGTGAGCGAAAGAAAAAGAGAGGAATGGATTTTGTAGGCAGAGGATATGAAATTGCAAAAAGAAACGTACATTTGGGGTGCTGGGCACTATGGAGTTTTAACGGCGTTAGACCTTGAACTGAAGGGTATTAAAATTAAAGGTTTTATAGATGTAAACGCAAACAAAATAAATACGAGATTAAAATTGCCTATATTTGCTCCTAACAAAATACCATACACTAGAAACATCGAAGTAATAATAGCCGTTGCAAATACTGAATCCATGCAAGAAATAGTTAAAACATTGCGTTCAGCTGGCTTAAAAGAGTATGAAAATTTTAGAATTTCGTCTTTGGTTAAACCTTCTATTATTCTAAATATAGACAAACTTACATCTTATGATGTTGATGCAAAAAAAGAAGTAAAGAGTCCGCTTGTTAGAGTTTTTGTAGTAACATATAACAATGCTAAATTTGCAAGATATAATTTAAATGGTATTTTAATGCAAAAAACGAATTTTCCATTTGAAATATATATATATGATGATTGCTCAACAGATGGGACTTCGGATATAATACGTGAATATGCAAAAAAATACCCAAATATAATTGCAGATATTCAGTCTAAAAATTATTGGAGTAAAAATGTAGATTTGCATAAAAAGAAGCTATATCTAGGCATGAAAAATCACAATTGTAAATACGTTGCTTTTGCAGATGGTGATGATTATTGGACAGACCCATATAAGCTACAAATTCAGGTAAATTTCTTGGAAAATAATGCTGATTTTGCCATGTGCTCAGGGGGATTTTTGATAAATGATAATTTTACAGGAAGGCAGTCGACTGATTTGGGAAATGTGGATTTTGGGTATGATTTTAGTGAAATAATAAATTGTAGGCACAATTGCCATGGCATGAAAATGTTCACTAGTGTATGTAGAACTACAGCTATATCCGAGTATAAAGTTGCAAAAAAATATAAATATTGGAGAGATGTTCATATACAATATTATATATTAAAACAAGGAAAAGGGTATTATTTTTCGAGGATATTTGGTGTTTATAATATACATCGTGGGGGAATTTTTCAGGGGTTATCAGTAAAGGAACAGATAGAAATAAACTTTAAAGTATTTATGGAGCTTTATGGTGAAACAAAAGATGAGGTTATAAAAAAATTTTTAACTTAGGGGTTTTAAAATGAAGCAAAAACAGAAAATGCAAATAACCGTAACAAAACCATCGATGCCTCCGCTTGAGGAATTTATCCCTTATTTAGAAGATATTTGGGAGCGCAAAATATTAACTAATAACGGGTTCTACCATCAAGAATTTGAAAAAGAATTGTGCAAATATCTAAAAATCAAACATTTGAGCATTTTCACAAATGGAACGCTTCCGCTCACTACAGCACTGCAGTCAATGAGAATTACAGGTGAAGTTATAACATCTCCGTATTCGTTTCCTGCAACAACACATTCAGTCCAATGGATTGGAGCAACTCCTGTATTTGTTGATGTTGATAATCTCGGAAATATTTTGCCGGAAAAAATTGAACAGGCTATTACACCGAAAACATCCGCAATAATGCCGATTCATTGCTATGGCAACCCATGCAAAGTGAATGAGATTCAAGAAATAGCAGATAGATATGGCTTGAAGGTTATTTATGATGCGGCACATTGTTTTGGCGTAGAAATAAACGGAAAAAGCATTTTAGAACACGGCGATATGGCAACGCTCAGTTTTCACGCTACAAAATCGTTCAACACTTTGGAAGGCGGTGCGCTAGTTTGCAGAGACAATGCAACAAAGGCAAGAATAGACTATCTCAAGAATTTTGGGTTTGCCGGAGAAACCAAGATAATTATGCCTGGGATTAACGGGAAAATGGATGAAATTCGTGCTGCTTACGGGTTGCTTTTGCTCAAATATATTGACAGGGAAGTAGAAAAACGCAGGAAAATTGCGAATATTTACAGAAATATGCTCGCAGGAATTAAGGGAGTGCGGTTTTTGGATGATATTGAAAATGTGAAGCATAACTATATTTATTTTCCCATATTTATTGATGAAAAAGAGTATGGAATGAGTAGAGATTCTCTTTATGAAAAGTTGAAAGAAAGCGGGTTTTATGCTCGCAGATATTTTTACCCATTGATAAGCGAGTTTTTGCCGTATAAGGATTTGCCGAGTAGCAATGCGAAAAATTTGCCGAATGCTGTGAAAATAGCAAACGAGGTTATTTGCCTGCCGATGTATGCGGACTTGGCAACAGAGGATGTGGAGAGGATTTGCGGGGTGGTGAGATGTCTACACGGAAAAACCTAGTAAAATGCAAGTTTGATTTACAATTTACTAGGTAAATTTGCTATATTATAAGGATGTACAGCAGAATAAAAGAGAATGCCATAAGGGAATTTATATCATTTTTCCCTGTTACTGCCATTTTAGGCCCCAGACAATGCGGAAAAACTACTTTGGCAAAAGAAATCACCAAAACAACCGGGAATTCCATATATTTAGACATGGAAAATGCCTCCGACTATCAAAAAGTTGGGGATCCGGAGCTATTTCTAAGAAATAACCAAGGAAAACTAATCGTAATAGACGAAATTCAAATTCGCAAAGATATTTTCCCTACAATTCGCTCTTTTGTGGACAGCGCAGAGCAAAAAACTCCGATTTTGGTTTTAGGTTCCGCCTCGCCGGAACTCATACGTCAAAGCTCAGAAACGCTTGCCGGGCGTATAGCATTTTGCGAATTAGCCCCGCTTAACTGCACAGAGACAAACGATATTCCGGTGAATGACATCTGGTTCAAAGGCGGGTTTCCTCGCAGTCTGCTCGCTCCAAAAATAGAAATTAGCAACGAATGGCGAAACTTTTTTATTAAAACTTTTGTGGAACGAGACTTGCCTATGCTAGGTCTTAAACTTGCGCCAATGCAAATAAACAGATTATTTTCCCTGCTCGCTCATTCACATGGAGACTTGCTCAATTCCAGCAAATTAGGAGAAGCCTTAGGAGTTTCACACGTAACTTTTAGGCAATATACGGATTTTTTAGAAAATTCTTTTTTAATAAGAACATTAAAACCGAATTTCAATAACTCTAAAAAACGCATAGTTAAATCGCCAAAGATTTACATAAGAGATTCAGGAATTTTACACTCTATTCTAAACATACGCTCTTTTAACGATTTACTCGGACATCCATCTATAGGCGGCTCATGGGAAGGCTTTGCAATGGAGCAAATTTTAAGCAGTATCTCAAAAGACTGGATTCCTTCTTTTTACCGAACGCAGGCGGGCGCAGAAATTGATTTGATTTTAGAAAACGGCAAAGAGCGCATTGGCATTGAATTCAAAACCAATACCGCTCCAAAAGTTTCCACTGGTTTTTGGAATTGCATAGAAGATTTAAAACTGAGTAAAGTTTACATTGTTTGCCCAATAGAAGATTCTTATTTACACAAAGAGAATGTAATTATATGTGGCCCTAAGCAAACAATTGAAAGCATATTGACATATTTCAGCTGAAATTTTCTAGATTACTTGTTATGAGCAAGAAAAATGTCTCTCAAAGTAAAGATTATGCAAAGATACTGCGACAGGTTGTCGCAGAAATAAAGCAGACACATGTGATTGTAGCCAATCGCGTGAATACTTCAATGATTCAAATGTATTGGAATATAGGGAAACATTTATCAGAAGAAGGTCTAGATAAAGGCTACGGCAGTGCAGTTGTTAAACGGCTTTCTGTTGATCTGAAAGCAGAGTTCCCAGATGTAGCAGGTTTTTCTTCTCGTAATTTATGGGATATGAAGCGGTTTTATGAGTTTTATTTAGGAAAACTGCCACAACTGTGGCAGTTTTTAGGTCTATCTTGGGGGCATCATAGACTTATTCTTGATAAAATGAAAGGCGAAAATCCGTCAATTGGTTTAATTTTGTGTGCAAGCAAAGACAATGTAGATGTTGAAATTGCTCTAAGAGATGTCAATAAACCTATTGGAATAGCTGAGTATAAATTGCATTTGCCAATGAAACAGATAAAAGAATTGATAACCGTTGAGATCAACCGGAAACCGTAATGTTAAAACTCACCACGCAACAACGCCGAAAAATTGGTTGCATGACGCTATGAAACTCGGAATAATGCAACCGTATTTTTTGCCGTATATTGGCTATTGGCAGCTAATCAATGCGGTAGATAAATATGTGATTTATGACGATGTGAATTACATAAATAGAGGTTGGATTAACAGAAATAATATTTTGTTGAATAAACAGCAATTTTTATTTACGCTTACACTTTTAGGAGCAAGTCAAAATAAATTAATCAATGAAATAACTGTGTGTGAAGAACAGGATAAGCTGATAAAAACATTTGAAACTGCATATAAAAAAGCACCTTTTTTCAGCGAAGCTTTCTTGGTTGTAAAACAGATTTTTGAATATAATGATAAAAATTTAGCAAAATTTATTGGTAATAGCATTATGCGAATTGCGGATTACCTTGGTTTAAAGACAGAGTTTGTTTATTCATCTGAAATAGAAAAAGATTGTTCATTAAAAGGGCGAGAAAAGATTCTTAGCATTTGCAAAATATTACGGGCAACAGAATATTTTAATGCTATTGGCGGAAAAGAATTGTATAATCAAGCAGATTTTGAGGCGAATAATATAAAATTGACATTTTTGAAAGCTTCGCAAATTGAATACAAGCAATTCAATAATTCATTTGTCCCAAATCTTTCTATATTAGATGTTATGATGTTTAATTCCGTGAAAGAGATTGGCAAAATGCTGGAGGAATATGTCTGTATTGGATAAATCGCTGCCTGCTTATAGTGCCGATAAACTTTATTATTTTGACGAGGAAATTATTCTTAATTGGTATGCTAAACGAATTGTTGATAAATTTTCAAATAACATTTCAGTTTTGGATTTGGGATTAGGGCATGGCATTACAGCTAATTTCTTTAGCAAGCATTTTGTTGATTATACAATTTTAGAAGGTTCACAGGAAATCATAAATAAATACAGAGAGGAATTTCCTGAAAATACCGCAAATATAATAAATACTTTTTTTGAAAATTTTGATACTGATAAACATTATGATTTAATTATAATGGGTTTTATTCTTGAGCACGTTGAAAATCCTATTCAAATAATGAATAAATACAAAAAATTCTTAAAAAGTACGATGGGGGGTGGTAGCATGATATTATCCGTACCGAATGCAGAAGCTATGAATAGACGGCTAGGATATTATGCCGGATTTTTGGACAATATAACGAAGCTTTCCGATTATGATCGGGAACTTGGGCATTTAAGATACTATAAAATTGATACTTTTAAAAATGATATAGAGAAATGTGGGCTGAAAATCAAAAACATAGAGGGCATTTATCTAAAACCATTTACTACCAAACAAATTATGACATTAGATTTTGACAAAAAAGTTTTAGATGCATTATGTATGCTTGGGATAAACTATCCAGAATTATCATTAGGAATGATGGCAGAGTGTGAAATATGAAAATTCTAATAGTTGGCTCAAACGCTGCATTATCTGAAAGTCTAATTCCCATACTTTCGAAAGAATATGAAGTGATAAAAGCCGCAAGAGAAAATGCAGATTTGTGTCTTGATTTAGAAAAAGAGATAAATATACCGGTTGATATTGATGTAATAATAAATGTTGCCGCATATTTTGATACAGATACTTCGAACATAATAAAAGCCTATGAAGCAAACACTATTGGAGTTTTGAAATTATGCCTGGAGGCGAAAAAGCAAAAAATCAAGCATTTCATACAAATATCTTCCGCTTCCGCTTACGCTTCTAGCAGCTCGCCGTATTACACACAATATGCAATCAGCAAAAGACATGCGGATGAGATAGTAGATTATTTTTGCAATGTAAACAAAATCCCATTGGCAGTTATCAGACCTTCTCAAATTTATGGTGATAGCAACAGCTTTAGGCGAAACCAACCTTTCTTTTATACAATGATAGATAGAGCCGAATGTGGGGAAGATATAACAATATACGGAGCCCATGACCCGCTCAGAAATTACATACATGCTGATGATGTTGCTTACAGTATATACGAGGTAATTAAGCAAAGAATTGAAGGGATATTTTCGTGTATGTATCCTCAAAACACATCTTTTGCAGAAATTGCAGAGACGGCTTTATGCGTTTATAATTCAAATGGGAAAGTAGTCTTTTTAAAAGAACAAAAAGATATTCCAGATAATATTTTTGAAAAAGACTTGCATCTTTATGAGGCAATAAATCGCTTTCCTCAAATTGATCTGAAAATTGGCATTAAAAGAATAAAAGATTTCAGGAGTAAAATATGAAAACTATTCTGGTTTCCGGTGCATCCGGCATAGTTGGCTATGGCATATTAAATTCTTTACGGCATAAAAAAGAATTGAAGTTGATTGGAACAACTATATATAATCGCTCCGTAGCTCCTGCTTTTTGCGATGTTTTTGAAAAGCTTCCCAAAACATCAGAACCAAATTATATGCCTGTTTTAACGGATGTTATCAAAAAATATAATGTGGATATGATTATTCCTGGTATAGAAGACGATATGATTTTTTGGAATAGCCATAGAGAGGAATTACTTGAAATCGGTACATTTCCATTGCTAAACAAATCTGAACTAATAATGTTATGCGCTGATAAATGGAAGTTTTATGAAAAGTTAAAAGAGACGAGCGTAGCTAAATATGCAATTCCAACTTATGTAAGTAAAGATTTTAGTGTATTGCCTGCACCTTTTTTGATAAAGCCTATTAAAGGCTTTGGCTCAAAAGGCATTGTTAAAATAAACGATATTGAATCATTTAATGAATACAAAGACAAAATTGGAAGCATTTACATTATGCAGCCGATTATTGGAAACGATGAAGAAGAATACTCTGTATCTGCCTTTTTTGACAAGAGCAGCAATATGCTGGATTTTCTGGCGTTAAAACGCACATTATCTTCCGAAGGTTTTACTCAAACAGCGGAGACTGTATTTGACGAAGAATGGGAAAAAACAATTCTTGAGTTTGCAGATGTATTTAAACCCGTAGGGCCTACAAATTTTCAATTTAGACTAACAGAAAAAGGTCCAAAACTTTTAGAAATCAATCCAAGAATTTCAAGCGCAACTTCCATAAGAACTGCATTTGGCTATAACGAAAGCGTAATGAGCATTGAATATTTTTTAAACAATATAATGATAAATAAAACAGAAAAAAAGAAAGGTTACGCAGTCAGATATACAGCAGACAAGGTATTTTATGATAGCGATAATGTCTGATATACATGGAAATTACACGGCTTTATGTGAGGTTCTAAAAAAGATTGATGAAATGTGTATTGTAAAAATATATAATTTGGGAGATGCAACAGGTTACTATTCGCAGGTAAATGAATGCTGCGATGAGTTGAGAAAAAGAAATGTAATATCTGTTATGGGAAACCATGATTTTTACTTGGCGACAAATACAAAGTGTCCACGTTCACGTAGTGTTAATGAATGTTTGGAATATCAAAGAAAGGTAATTTCGCAAGAAAATTTAAACTGGATAAAATCTTTGCCTCAGAAAATAACAATTGATAATATGGTATTTGTGCACGGTGGCTGGATAGATAATATTGACGAATATCTTCTTGAGCCAAGCGAAGAATATTTCTCAAAAATTGAAGGCACATATTTTGCTTCAGGGCATACTCACATTCAAACATTGGTTAAATATGGCGAAAAGATTTACTGCAATCCGGGATCTGTTGGCCAACCAAGGGACAATGACAACAGGGCTGCGTTTGCTACCTTTGATGGTGAAGATTTCGCTTTGCATAGGGTTGGCTACGATATAGAAAAAGTAGGTCGATTAATGGAAGATGCAGGATTTCATGATTATTATTATGGCGGTTTGTTCACAGGAGCGAGGAATTTGACGCAACTTCGCAGACATGATAGAAAGCGGTTATGCTTATGTTGATATAGAGCAATAAATCTTCGTCAAAGACTTTTTAATTTTTCTACATTCCAGTCAATGAAAGCTTTACCCAAAAAAGAAGGCCAAATTAAATCAGCCATTTCAACACGCTAGTTTTGATAATTCCGTTGAAATTTTGCTCCGGCAATATTTCGTCCATTGTGAGAAGCAGTTTAGGATGTTGGTCTTTTATCATTTCCAGCGGGCGAAGCTCTCTTTTCAGAGTTTCTTCCTTTTCTGTGTTAAACGATACTTGAATATACAATTGCTCACCATTTGATTTTTTTGCCAAAAAATCCACTTCAAGATTATCCACAATTCCTGTATAAACCTGATAGCCACGCCGCAATAGTTCCAGATAGACAATGTTTTCCAAAATATGACCGTAATCTTCGCTTCTATCGCCGGCGATTAAACGCCGTAATCCGTTGTCCACTGCATAATACTTTGCGTTATTTGCAAATATTTTTCTCCCTTTTACATTATAACGATCTGCTTTGTAAATGAGCATGCTGTTTTCAATTCCTTCTATGTAACGAGTTACAGTTTTATTGCTAATTTTATTTCCAAAACTTGTGAGGGTATTGGAAATTTTATTGGTATTCTGAAAATTCCCTGTTTCCGCATACAGGTATTTTATTATAAGTTCAAGCGTTGCCACATCTGCCACTGCCAGTCGTTTTACAATATCTTTCAGAACCACGCTTGAATAGATTCCTTCCAAATATTGTCGTTGTTTTTCGTCATCCAGGGTGATTGCGTAGGGAAAAGAAGTTTTCAAATATTCATTATAGAGAGTGCGAAGATTTTTTTCAGACCGAACAGAGGCAAATTCTTTGAACGAAAGTGGTAGCATTTTCAATTCCACATATCTTCCGGAAAGAAGAGTTGCCAATTCTCCACTCAAGAAATAGGCATTCGAGCCTGTGATATAGACATCAAGATTTTTTTTCATGAATAAGCTGTCTACAACTCTTTCAAAATTCGGAACATTTTGTATTTCGTCCAAAAATATGTAATATCTTTGCTTACCTTGCATTCGTTTTTTCAAATAAGCGTATAGCTTCTCAGCATTATGCAATTCGCTAAAATCGAAATCCTCAAAATTTATGCTTATAATTTGCTTGGAATTGACTCCGCTTTTAAGGAGATGCCGCTTATATATTTCAAAAAGCGTTGATTTTCCGCACCTGCGAACTCCGGAAATAACCTTGATAACATCCTCGTCTTTCCAATTTTTCAAGAATTTCAAGTATTCCGGCCTGTTGATGCTGACTTGGCTTTTATTCCAACTTTGCGACATTTTCACCTCTTTTTTGGATTCAATTCCAAATATAGAAAATTATTTTTTACTCCATTTCTACCAAAAATGAACAGCTGCTATTAGCATCATCGCTCCGATTCCAACTGTCCAGAAGTATCTTTTTATAATAGTATCTACTACCAGGCCATGCGATTCGCCACGCTTGAAAATATCAAATGATGTTATCGCAATAAGCAACAGCATAGTGTAAGAAAGAAAATAGCAGTACTCAAAAAACATTATTTGATCTGCAGACACGCTCTCACGCAGATTAATATGATCCAGCATCAACACAAAAAATAGACCTGAGCAACCGATTATATTATTGAAACCATCGGACCTTATGCGCACGAACAGTATTGTGAAAAGCAATAGCAGCACTATCATAAGCGGAATTACCTTGCCTATTAGCAAATCTCCAAATTTTCGCTTTATAACTATTTTAAAGGTAAGCTCAGGATATTGGTTTATGCCTTGCATGGCTATGTTGCCAAAACTGCATAAATATGATTCCATTGCGTAAGCGTAATATGAACTGTATATATTCCACCTCTTAAGGTTAAAATTATTGCCAAGCCCGGGCTGGTCGGTGGGGTAGAGTTGCTTGTAGCTATCCAAGTCAGGAGTCAATATCACATTGCTGTCAAAGTCGTTTGAAGATAGCATTAACATTATTTCGTTGTTGCCGAATGGGTAGAGCGAATACGAGAGTTTTTGCACTATTTCAATGTCAAAGTTCCATCGATAGAGTTTTATCGGGTAATCTCCCATCATTGTCTCTACGGTATCGGTTGGTTCCATGTTTTCAACGTATGCGCCGGTAAATATTCCTTTTTTATCAAATTCATCGTCAAAGTACAGATCTGCTATTTCCTTGGGATAATTTTCCGTGCTGATAAGGTATTTTTGCCAGAGCGTTCCTACGAGCCTTATTGTGTAGGGATTGGTAAAATCTGCGTTGTGAATGTAGAGTCCGGTGGGTATTATTCTTGGCTGTTCACTATACATTTTTTCCGATTTCTGCCTGTAATCCATAATGAAAGCATCCAAGCTGCTTTGGCTGATAAGCCGTTTCATATCCCATTTTTGCTCATCTGAAAATGAAAATTTTGAATTGAAGCCAATGTTGCTTTGCAGAGGGCTATAATTATATGAGGATATTATGCCGGTCAGCATTGCGAGCAGTATAACCGGATATGCAAACACAGCCTTATCTTTCATCAGAATTCTGCAAAGCAATATAAAAAATGTTCCGCATAAAAGTATGAGTACTATATAGTAATGTCGCAATGTTGTTTGATATTCGGCAGATTCCAGAGCTTTGCCGTCGTAAATAGACATGCCTAGCAGAAGACCGGTTTTCGTCATTCTTAATAGAGCTTCGTTGCTCCATTGCTTTGTAATAGTGTTGATGTGCCAATAATCTTTTTCAAACGGTCTGCCATTAATCACATCGTAGCTCAGTTCTATGAGAGCTTTGTTGTTGTTGTCGTATCCAACTTCAAGCAAAGTACGCATTTCGCCAAGAGGATGAGCAATGAATCTTGTAGAATCGTCCATAACAAATGGAATTCCAAAGCGGTTCAATCCTGCCTGGAGTAATTTTTGAAAAATTTTCTCTCTAGTGATGTAGCTGTCAAGAGAATCCTGTTCGGAAATAAACTGATCTATGGTATCAGCTGCCTCTTGCATATTTTTGCGAGCCAGCGTTTCAACGCTTATACTTTTCAGCTTTATAATGCTGGAAGCTACAGAGAATATAAGGCTCAGGAGTACAGCAACGGCTAACCATGCGGCAAAACGTCTTTTCATTTATTTATCCTCCACTCAGCATTAATATAGAATTTTTCCTAAGAATCTTGTATCTCTTCAACATTCTCTCAAGCGTTTTTCTTCCCACGCTTATGCTTTTGGCTGTAACGGTTATGTTTCCGCCATTCAACGCCAAGGCACTCTCCACAAACATTTTTATCATGGCATGCAAGTTGCCGCTTACCCTGCTATATAGCACCTTCATTAAAAGATACGAATCCTTATTTTCTAAAATCTCACCTTCGCATTCAAAAATAAGTTCTTCTTCCATGTAAGGAATAACATCCTCTTTTTTAATTGTCTTTTTTTCGTTGCTGAACCTGACTATTCTTTTCACCACATTCCTCATTTGCCTAATATTTCCGTTCCATTGCTGTGAGGAAAAATATTCTAACGCCGAGTCATCAAATGCCATCTTAGCATTTTCCTCAATTAAAAATAATTCTATCAGCTTTGGAATTTTACTCTTTTGTTCGGAAAGCCCCTTGACACTTAGGACAAAATTGCTTAACCTGTAATACAAATCCTCGCGAAATTTACCGCTTGCTACTTCTTTCCTCAGATTTTTATTTGTTGCCGCAATAATTCTTCCTTCAAACTTTTTTGCTTCATTGCTTCCAACTGGCATATAAATCCTGTCATTAATAAGAACAAGTAATTTCGCTTGCAAATCCAAAGGCAAATCACCTATTTCGTCAAGAAATAAATCGCCGTCTTTAACTTTACTGCAATATCCTTCTTTGTTTCTAATCGCTCCGGTAAAACTTCCTCTGATATGCCCAAACATTTCAGACTCAAAAAGATTTGAACTCACTGACGCACTGTTTACGTGTATAAATAGTTTGCCGGCCCTTTCTTTTGATTCCGTATGCAATAGCTTGGCTAAATATCCTTTTCCTGAACCCGAAGGGCCAATAATCAAGATGTCATCAGGTGACTCTTTGAGCTTTTCGAATTTATTTTCTTCGGAAAGCGGGTTTTTTGCTGCGTTATTCATAAAGACCTCCTTGGATACTATAATTTAATGATATAAAATCGTGCCAATTTGTTTACCCTTGTTTTATTCGGCTTGAGCAAAGATACAGGGCTTTAAGGCAGGACTAATTTGTCCAATTAAATTTAATTAGGACGAATCTGTCCTTATTTAAAATTGCGATTATGGCATTTTATGCGGAAGCATACGAGTTTGTTGGTTTGGCACGGTATTTGCTTTTATTGTAATGAACTAAACCTCGGAGGACATATTTATGTCAAAAAATAATAATGTTGGGTTAATACTCAACTTCGATTTGCTCGGAACAAACCTTAACGCTGCTTATGAAAAAGTTGGCGATAACCACAAGGCTTTGTTATTGCCTAGTGATATAGAAGCCTCTGAAGCGGTAAGCTTGGGAGAAGTGGTTAAGAGCCTGAAAGAAGCCGTTGGCGTGGATATTCCGGCAGAGACTATTAAAGGTCAAGTGAATAGTGCTGATAAAGGCGGAAAATTTGATTGGGAAAAAATAACTTTTCAATTAAAAGCAGCGTATTTTTATGCCTATAAGGAAGGAAGCAAAGAACTAGTGAATGACTATGCCTTTGCTGTCAAAATAGACTTGTCAGATGCCGTGCCGGATTTGGGTTTCTTAAAAGTGAATAGCATTGGCCTTGCGGTTTGGAATACAACAAGGCAGGCTATTTTAACTAGAATGAATATGGGTTCTATTGACAATTTGTTATTAGCGCTTGAGGCTTCTAAGTGAGTAAAAAACCTAATATAGGTTTGCTCATAGAATGTGAAGTATTCGGCGTTAAGGCAAACGCAGCTCTTTGCCGTGCAAATTCAGGCATTGTAGCTGCGGGTGAACTGAACCCGCAAGGCAACTCTCTTGGAGGTTTTGTCTCCAAAGCCATTCCCATAAATGATTTGTGCAAAAGCGGCGCAATTCTTAACGAATGCAACAGCAATAGCCAATTTACTGCTAAGTTTGCAATGATTGGCAAAGAGAAGATAGCTGTCTTGGCAAAAAGCGGCGCTCTTGCGCTATGTTTTATAAAAAATGACAAAAATTGGCAGGCTGCTTTTGCCATGAGCACGGCAAAGCTAAAAAATAGTTCAAATGCGTTTGAAAAAGATATGGCCGTATTTGCAGAATGGGCCGGAATAGAAAATTTAAATATCATTGTTCAAAATTCGAAACAAAGCAAAGAAGTGCAGCTTTTGAAATTGATAAAAGGCAACGATATTTTTCTTGACGTTCCCGAAAACTTTCAAAGCAATCAGCTTATCATCGGTTCAAAATTTAAATTGGAAAAAAATGGATTCGGCAAGTTTCTCAAGGAACTCATACAAATAAATGAATTGGATTTGTGGATTGGCGCTACTCCACAAACCGGAAGTTTTGGAGTGAGTTTGGTGTGCGGAAAAATAGATACAAAATTATGTGCAATAGAAAATTTGACATTTGCCTTAAGCAAAGATAGCAGTACATTTTTTTGCGCAGCAGGCGGAGTTTTTACATTAAAGCTGGATAGCGGAAACATCAAATTTATGCTTGCCGGCAGTGCGTCAAACACATCATTTATGCTTACAGGAGCTTCCTTTCCTGAAACAAAATTCAAACTTACCGAAAAGTTGTTTTTCTCGGATTTGGCGTTATCTATAGGAATCAGCAATGGCGTGGCTTTTGGCATGACCGGGCGCATAACCACAGATAAGTTATCAATTTTCGCCGGTTTTATGATATCTGTTCCGCCTCCGAAAATAAATTTGCTAACGGCGGCAATCACCACAACCAAAGGAAGCTTGTCTTTGGCAGATATTGTTAGTGACATAGCGGAAATTCAATTTGATGCCGTAAAATTTTTAGATGTAATAGCTATAGAAGATTTTGAGTTGCAAGCCAATATAGGAAAAAATAAATTTGCCGTAAATACTTTTAATTCGGCAGTAGGCAATGAATTTGCGATAAGCGATTATAAAATAACCGAGCTTGGAAGAGATCAGTATATAGTTACAGACAATGTGAATATGCGGCATTTTAGAATAGACGCAAACGGAAAAGTTAGCTTGAATTGTCAAATTTATACTTGTTTTGTTTCGACTAAAATAGGAACAAATACATTCAATCCAGGTTTCTTTATCTGTGGGGTGCTGAAAATTTTTGGAGTAAAGGCCCGATTTTTGTTTAAGGCGGAAAAAGGGGTGAGTCTTATTGCGCTTGTCCAAATTTCGCCTGTCAAAATAAAGGCCGGCTCGTTTACGCTTTTTGAGTTATCCGGCTCAAAAAAAGATTTTCCAATTGCGCCTATAGACGGAGGGGCAGCCGGCAAACTTGTTAAAGCTCCGGAAAAAGGAAAAGATTTAGTTCTTTATATTAATGTTAAGAAAACAGAAGTTTCCTGCTATTTGAGCGCATATTTAAATGTTCTGGAAATTTTAAAATTCGATGCCTTGGTGATTATAAGAGATAAAAATGTTTACATAGATGCCTCCTTGTCTTATTGGGGGTTCTCTATAATTATAAACATTGCTACAAGTTACCAAAGCTTTTCAAGCGCAAATTTTGAATTCAGCATTAAATTTGACACAAGCGGATTTTTAAAGATGCTGCAGGAAGTTCAAGAGACTTTGCGAAATGCCGCAAAAAAGGTATCCAATACAATAGAAGAAGCGCAGAGAAAACTCACGGATGCGCAAAATAGCGTGCTAAGACTTCAAAATGAAATTGATAGTTGCAACCGCAGTATTTCAAATTGCAAAAGAGCCATTAATAATGCCCGTTGGTACCAAGTTGTTACTAAAACGGCAAAAGCGCTTGAGATAGCTTGGTTGGAAGTAAAAAAAGTCGGAATTTATGTGGCTATAGGGGTGGCTTATGCAGCATTGGAAGCAGCAAAAGCAGTGCTTGGCGCTGCCGGTAAAATAGCAACATCGGTTCTCAAAGCTGCTGCGACAATTATACAATATGCAACGCAGTTATTGTGGATAAAGAGTTTTGAGTTTGGCGTAAAGGCAAATGGCGGTGGCTGTACTGTAAAGTCAAAACTTGTTCTAATAGTGCTTGGGAAAGAAAAAATCATAGAAGGCAATATAAATTTGGGAGATCCCTCTTCATTTGTAAAAAATTCCTTAAAAAGCAATTCGGATGAAATTGTTGCAAAAGCGGAAAAGGGAGAAACCATACATAAAGCGGCAGAAATAGAATTCGTATTAGACGATGACATATTGGAGCAATGCAAAGATTTGAATAAAAATTATCAGAGATTCGAACAGTCAGTAGATTTTACAAATGCCCTTGATGAATTTTTCATAGGCGCAGCAATAAACTATATGGATGTTTATGGAGAGGAAAATCCGAATTTCAGAGAGGTTGCAGGAAATTTTGCCAATATGAGAATGGAATGCGAAATGAACGCAATTCAAAATGAGATGTCATTTAACGAAGAATTTGCCAGCTCGGTGGATGTTGTAGTTGATGCGCTGGACAATGAAACCTCGCGCAGTTTCTCGCCGGACTTTTTAAATAAAATGAAAGGCTTGAAAAAATATGCGAACAATGCAGTCCAAATGCACAGAAGCGGGCACGCCGGGGCATTCCAAAGAAAAGCAAAGAGAAATTTAATGGATATATACAGCAATGAAATTGAAAAGTCAATGGAAGTTCATCGAAATAAAGCGAGTGTTGATGATATTCCGATAGAAGAGTCTAATGAAAAATATGCAGATTCGCTTGTGGCATTATTGGAAAAGAATTTTGGAGATTTAGACAAGGATAGCCCTATGAATTTGATGAATAATGAATATTTGGCTACTGCTATTTATGAATTGAGAAATATGCAGGGCAGAACCAAAGTCGAGAACACAAACAGTGAGGACGATGATGAACTTCTTTAGCAAATCAATGGTTGCGCTTTTATGCCTGTGCATACATATTTTTTCAGCTCAGGCTGATAGCTGGACTTTCTTAATATACATGAATGGTTCCAACTTGGAATCCAGAAATTCTTTTGCCTCAAAAAATATAGAATCCATGCTCTCTGCAATGCCGAAAAACGGGAATATAAATATTGTTATTCTAACTGGTGGCGCAAAAAAATGGCATTCACAAGGCATTTCCGAAGACAGCATAACTTATTCGGTTATAAACAGCAATGGGTTCAAAAAGTTGAGTTCCCAAAAAAATACGAGCATAGCCGATAGCGTTGTGCTTGCGAATTTTATCAACTACGGAATGAGCAATTTTGCGTCAGAAAGATATTCGCTTATTTTTTGGAATCACGGCGCCGGTGCAGTAACGGGCTTTGGTTATGATGAATTGTTTGATAAAAGAAATATGGGCATAGCGGAATTGCGAAGCGGAATAAAAAACGGAATTGGAAAAAGCGGCAAAAAATTTTCCTTTATAGGCTTTGATGCCTGTTTGATGTCTTCCGTTGAGCTTGCAATTTCTCTTTCTCCTTTTGCGGATTATTTAATTTCCTCTCAAGAACTTGAGCCTGGCGATGGCTGGGATTATTCAGCGTTGCTGAAAACTTTAGGTGAGCGACCTGGTATTGGAACAGATTCGCTTTGCATAAAAATAATAGATTCCTATATCCATTTTTATAAAGATAATACAAATTCTTTGGAAAAAATAACATTATCTGCCATAAACTTGAAAAAAGCAAAAGCTCTGGAAACTAGCTTTAATAAAATGTCGCAAAGGGTGCTAAAACTTCCGCAAGATTCTATTGTGAAAATAAGAGCGCAAAGCAAAGTATTCGGGCAACCAGTTTTCAGCGCATATAGCTATGATATGATAGACGTTAAGTCTCTGTTCAAGGGTTTTTCTGCGTATTTTCCGCAGGAGTGGAATCAATTGGATGCTGCATTGAAAGAGGCTGTTTTATATAACCGCATGGCAGGTTTAGATACTGCGATGGTTTGCGGTTTGTCGGTTTACTTCCCTTATGACAATAAAAAGATGATTGTTAATTTAGGCGAATATTACAGGTTGGAAAATATGGGAGGCTATATTGATTTGGTTAAGCATTTCATTGATAGTGTTTTGACAAAAAAGGTGGAAATAGCAGTAACAGACAGTTCAAATCTTTTATCCAATGATATTTTACTGAAAACCAGAAAGATATATTCTATGTTGCTTCGCAAGGAGAAAAATGGAAAATTAACATTGCTAGGCTATGATTCTGACGGAGTAAAAGTGAAAAACAGAGCACTAACATGGAATAAAAAATGGATTAAAATAGGCGGGCACTTTGTATGCGTTTATGAGACTGTGGCAAATATAGATGCGTTGAATTATGCTGTTCCGGCTCTTGTGAACAATGAAAAAGCATATTTAATTATAACTTACGATGCTTTGAACCCCGGAGGAGTAGTCTATGGAATGCGCAAGGAGATAGAAGATTATATTCCGAGCAAAGGATATGAGAAAATAAAAGGCGGAGACAGCATAGCCTTTTTGTACCCGATTTTCGATAAAAGCACAATGCAGGAAAGTTCCGAATTTATTAAAGGAACTGCTTTTGTAGCAAGAACCAAAGGAGACATAAAAGTGAATATAAGCCAGATACCCGAACAAGGTTATATCCAAATATTCTGCCTGGTAGATATTTATGGAAACAGACATTACATTAACTTGGAGGAGTTATTATGAGAGGTACGGATAAACTGCATCCGAATATGCGTAGCAAGGCTGCGGAGCTTATGGCATTATGTTCCAAGAACGGACTGCCATTGCTCATCACAGAAACTTTACGCACCAAAGAAGAGCAAGAAGCGCTCTACGCAAAGGGGCGCACTGTACCCGGCAAGATAGTCACAAACGCCGCTTACCCGAACAGCCCGCACTGTTGGGGAGTAGCATTTGATTTTTGCCGCAACGTGAAAGGCAAAGAATACGATACCAGCGACGGTTTCTTTGAAAAAGTAGGCGCACTTGGCAAAAGCATAGGCTTGTTCTGGGGCGGCGATTTTAAGAGTTTCAAGGATATGCCGCATTTTGAGCATCCCGAATACATAGTTAACAACAGCGTGAAAACTCTGATTGCAAAATGGGATACACCGGAAGCGTTTATAAAATCTTGGCCGCAAGCATAGGAGAGTAAATGAGAAAATATGCCGTTATAACTGCACTTGTCGTCAGTGCATTTATGCCTGCCGTAGCTTTTGAAGGCAACGATGACAATGTAACCAGAGACTACTACACGCAATTATATCACTCGCAAGCCTACATTTCCGATTTTGCACAGACATTCACGAGCGAAGCAGATAAGTACGATTACAAAAGGTTGCGAGAATATATAAACAAAAAAGTAGAGATACTGCGTGTATTAAAAATGGCAGGTGATGAATATTATTACGGCCTCTCCTACAGCAAATTATTCGCAGTAGATTATATGTATAGTTTAGAAGACGATTTGAGAACTCGCAAGCCACACGAGAAAATGCTTGTGCGTTTTAACTCGGTGAGACCTAATTTCAATATCAATGGAGAATATACTGTTGAGCATATAGAAGCGGAAATATTGCCTCTTATAAAAAGCCGTTTTGAAGAAGCGGCCAGAAGAGACAGCATAAACGAAATTGCTTATATGCAAATACAAAGAAATATTGAGGTGCTTTCGCAAGATATATTTCATGCGGAACAGGCTCTCCATGCGAGCCTTATGCCGGAAAGGCGCAACCAGGATTTCAGGATATGGATTAGCCTCACTTTCTCCGGGCTGATAGCTGCGCTGCTTATGGTGTTTTTCCTTATTATGCTCAAGCGCTCAGATGCTACGCTTTCGAAACGATTTTTGAGTGGTGGTGCCGGATTGCAATTCATAACGGTTTTCGTATTGATAATAGCTGTGATTCTTTTTGGCATCTTGAATGTACTTGGCGGTAGCGAGCTTGCTGCTATACTGTCGGGAATATCAGGGTATGTACTTGGAAAAGGCAGCATTTCGCAACAACGTGTGCCGGAAGACAATATGCCGGAAGGCTGAAAGGACGAATTTGTCCTATTTGGAATATGTTCGGACAGAATTAACCAAATGTTTTATGCAAAAACTGCTGAAATCATTGAAATTCAAGGATTATGCGGTTGGCACGGAATTTGCCTTTAATAGAGTAACAACAAAATTGGAGGTTGATATGAAAAAGCAGGAAAGCAGGTTGAATTTGACAGGCATACCGGATGCGATGAAAGAAAAGTTTGAATGCGCATCGGGTTTATCCTTTGACGATGTGCGGGTTTATTACAATTCAAATAAACCTGCGCAGTTACAGGCATTAGCATATACGTATGGAAATCGTGTGTATATAGCACAGGGGCAGGAAAAGCATTTGGAGCATGAACTTATGCATGTTGTGCAGCAGAAGCAGGGAAGGGTGAAAGCCACAAGATATATAAATGGATTCCCTCTAAATGATGACCATGAGATGGAGCAAGAGGCTAACGCAATTGACTCAATAAAACATAGCAATTTTCAATTTAATATGGGTAATAAAGCATCGAGAGTAATTCAAAGATACTGTAAAATTAAAGAAATTATACCACAAAACGGTGGAAATTGCGGATTATATTGCATAAGAATGGCTATTGATGCATTAGGCAGGCACCGCAATGACAATGACTTTTATATCGCCGCTGAAAAATCGGGATCTTATGTTGGCGAGATATTTAGTTTTGAGATAATGAAAAAAATAGTTATAGAACTTGGGTGTAAAACTATAAAACGTGAATTTAATAGCGAAGATACTTTCATTAGAGCAATAGAAGCGACTGGAACAAATCCTGTTTTAATTCCTTACTCTGCGAAATATTTATATAATATAGGGCCGCAAGATGCTGCTCATACGCAGACAGGACATTGGTCTATTATTGAAAATTTATCCGGTGATAATATTAAAATAGCCAATCCATGGGGCAGGGAAGATACTTTTGATGCAAAATATTTATATGAAGCTAGCAAAGAGATGTCCAGTACTCCAAAAAAAGAGAAGCCTGTCTTTAACTGGGATGTCTTTATGGGCAATAACACTACAAGGCAAATAATGTATGCAATGGGTGAAGACGACAGTACGATTCCTGCTTATGTATTAACAAGGGTTAATAATAAAATAATCGTTTCAAGACGAGCCTTTACCAAGGGAGCTTTTACGGCACCAGATTTTAGAAAAGAAATTCAGCCAGTAGAACAGCCTTTGGATTTAAGCGGCTATATTGTTGAAATCAGAAGCTAACAGTTTTTTGCAAACCCTGCATACAACTCCGGTTTCCTGTCATTCCTGACAGGAAACGCTTTTCTGTATTCATCTGCTCTTGCAACGTTCAGCTCAAAAACATCTACCTCCGGCGATACCTCATGCCCCTCAACCTTAATGCCTTTCGGGCCGAAAACTGTACTGGATTTTTGATAGACAATGTTGTTGCCGTCTGTTCCTGTTCTATTCACTCCTATAAAGAATGCCTGGTTCTCAATAGCGCGCGCTTGCAAAAACACATTCCAATGCAACCCTCTGCTGCTCGGCCAGTTTGCAATGTTTACGATTATTTTGCATTGCGCAGACAAAGCCTGAAACATTTCCGGGAACCTCAAATCGTAGCAGATGCTCATCCCCGCAGGCACGTCGCAAATAGTCGCAGATACAAGCTCTTTTCCGCCGGCATAATATTCGTTTTCTTTAGAATGTGAAAATGGGTGTATTTTCGCATAGTTGGCAATTAGCTCTCCTTTTGGAGAGATGGTGACTAAGTTGTTTGTCGCTATATCTCCTTTTTTAAGAGCAAGGCCAAACGAAACGTAAACGCCGTGCTTCAATGCGCACTCTGCAAAAAAGCGAATAGACTCTGAGTTGCCGGGTTCCTCTGCGCATTTTTGAACGCTTGTGCTAAACCCTGTGAGCGTCATTTCCGGAAATATAATCCAGTCTGCCTGCTCGGTAGCTGCTAATTGAAGAAGCTCCAAAGCTTTCAGCTTACTGTCTTCTTTGTTTTCCCAAACAGGATTGAACGAAATAAGCGCTACTTTCATTTAAAGAAATTTAGAAAACGGACATTTACTATCTTTTACCCAAATGTTTATACTTTTTATTGGGGCGTTGATAATAACCCTGCTTCTTACGTACGAAATGTTCGGTCACGCTATAATTATGGTTATTGTTGTTTTAACTGCACTTGAAATTTGGGAGTTTAAGCACAGGCAAAAAGAAAGAGAATCTTTAAAATGCAGCGACTGTTCGCATTTTATAGCCGGAAAAGACTGGAAAAGGCCCGATTTAATTGGATATTGCTGCCATAAACAACTGGAAATCTGCAAAGATAAAGCCTGCCCTGAGTATCTAGTAGAAGGAATGAAGGTTTCCTAGTATTTACTATATTTATTGTTATGGATACTAAGCGAAAAACTATTTTTCTGGTGGATGATGATGCCACTAATTTAATTGTTGGCCGGAATGCGCTTATTGATAGTTATGATGTTATTACTTTTGATTCGGGAGCACGGCTTTTAAAAATGTTGGACAGCAACATTCCGGATCTAATTCTGCTGGATATTGCGATGCCGGAAATGAACGGCTACGAAACCATAAAAATCATCAAAAGCAAGCCGGAAACCGAACGCATTCCTGTTATTTTTTTAACGGCCAAAAACGACGACGACAGCGAACTGCAAGGGTTGTCTCTTGGCGCAATAGATTACATAACAAAACCGTTTTCTGCGCCGTATTTGCTTAAGCGAATTGGTGAGGAGCTTATAAAGGAAGCTTGAGTATGAGGCTGGGCTTGCTTCTTATAACATTGGGAGCGTTGTTTCTTTTTGGTTGCGATAAAGCACCGGAAGCCGGTAAGCAAAACGCCAAACCTCCCTACGCTTCCTACAAAGAAATTCCTGGCGTTACCTCCGAAGAAATAGACGCTATTGAAGAGTTGCGCCGCCAAAGGAAAGCTTTTGTGTATGGCTCTATACAGAGCACGGAAACATTTCTTGACTTGTTTGGAAATCTGGAAGGCTTTACGGATTTGTATTGTGAATGGCTAACGGAGCTGTTCGGAATTTCGTTTGTTCCCAAACATTTTATATGGGGCGATCTTCTCGGAAAATTAAAAAGTTTTGAAGTTGATTTCACCGGCGACATAACTCCCGATGAAGAACGGCAAAAAATTTATTTTATGACAGATGCCATTGCAATGCGTACAGTCCGCTATTACAGACTTGCAGACAGAGAATCTATTTCCGGCATCGAAAAAGAACGTCCGTTGCGTTATGCGTTTATGCACGGCACAACCACAGCCAACGATGTTATTCCACATCTTAAACCGGGCAGTTATGAAATTGTGTATTCAAACGACATAAATGCCATTTACAAAGCACTTAAAAACAATGAAATAGACGCATTCTTTAGCGAATGTGTTGCAGAGACCACTTTTGACGGTTATGGAGATGTTGTTGCTTATGATTTTCTTCCTTTAACCTATAATCCTGTTTCTTTAACAACGCAAAATCCCAGCCTCCAGCCGGTGATTTCCGTTATGCAAAAGGCACTGCAAGATAATATAACCACAAACTATTTAGCGGCGTTGCATAAACTCGGAAGAAGAGAATACCGAAAGCACAAACTTTACACAATGCTTACCGAAGAAGAACGTGCCTACATACGCAACAATCCGGTTATTCCGATTGTTGCGGAGCACTACAATTATCCAATAAGTTTTTACAATAAATACGAAAAGGAGTGGCAGGGCATTTTCTTTGATGTTTTAAAAGAAATGAGAGAGCTAACCGGATTGTCTTTTAAGCTTATAAACGACCACAAAACTGAATGGCCGGATTTGCAGAATCTCCTTGAAGAAGGAAAAGCTTTTATGGTGAACGAACTCATTCCTACAGAGGAGCGCAGGGCAAAAGGCTTCTTGTGGCCGAACATTCCAACTATGCTGGATAACTATGCGCTTCTTTCAAAATCGGAATTTCCAAACATAAGTCTTAGAGATGTTCCTACTGTGAAAGTAGGCTTGCCTTTAGGCACCGCTTATGCCGAGATGTTCGAAAAATGGTTTCCCAATCATCCGAAAACAGTAGATTATGAAAGTTCCGATGAAGCTTTTAGCGCGCTGGAACTGGATGAAATCGATATGGTTATATCCAGCCAGCGCCGTTTGCTGGCCATAACGAATTATCACGAATATCCCGGATATAAAGCAAATCTTGTGTTCGATAAAACTGCGGAATCCTATTTCGGTTTCAATAAAAACCACGCAACCTTAAACTCCATTTTCAGCAAGGCGCTTTTGGTGATAGACATAAAAGCCATTTCCGAGCAATGGTCTCTCAAAACTTATGATTACAAAGGAAAAATTGCGCAGGCACAGCGCCCGTGGTTAATCGGAGCATCTGTTCTTCTTTTGTGCGTGCTTGTGCTCGTTGTGTTTGTGTTTATGAGAGAGCGTGACACCGGGAAGCAGAAATTGCGGGCCGCAGTTGCCAGAGCCGAAACTGCCAATCGCGCAAAATCAATGTTTTTGGCAAAAATGAGCCACGAAATTCGCACGCCAATGAACGCAATCATAGGAATGGCAGAAATTGCCTTGCGCAAAGATATTTCCAACAATGCCCGTGAAGATATTGTTACCATTAAACGTGCCGGCATAAATCTCTTATCTATTATCAACGATATTTTGGATTTTTCAAAAATTGAAAGCGGCAAACTTGAAATTGTTCCGAGAGGCTATTACTTTTCATCTTTGATAAACGATGTAACAAGCATTATAAAAACCAGGCTTATCGATTCAAAAGTGCGCTTTGACATAAACGTGGACAGCGGCATACCGAATGCGCTTTTCGGAGACGAAACAAGACTAAGGCAAGTGTTGCTCAACCTTTTGAGCAACGCCGTTAAATATACGAGAAAAGGGTTCATATCTTTTTCCGTAAATGGAAAAATAATCAATGAATCCGAAGGAAGCACTATTATCCTGACTGTGGAAATCACAGACAGCGGCATTGGCATAAAGAAAGATGACATTGGAAAACTGTTCGGCGATTATGTTCAGGTAAATTTAAAAACCAATAAAAATATAGAGGGCACAGGCCTTGGGCTTGCCATAACGAAAAGTCTTATTGAAGCGATGAACGGAGACATAAAAGTTATTTCGGAATACGGAAAGGGCAGCACTTTTACAGTTAATCTTCCGCAAAAAATTCGCTATATGGAGCCATTGGCCGTGCTTGAAGCTCTGGAAGACAACGCTAATTTCATAATAAAATTCAATGCGCCAAATGCCAGAGTTCTTGTGATTGACGACATAGACACAAATTTGAAAATAGCCGAAGGCTTATTGGAACCATATAGAATACAGGTGGACACAGCAATGAGTGGCCGGGAGGCCATAGACAAAATTGCCGCTTGCAATTACGATCTCGTATTTATGGATCACATGATGCCGGAAATGGACGGCGTGGAAGCCACAAATCACATAAGAAAAAATATTAGCAAAGATTTGCCCATTGTTGCGTTAACAGCCAATGCTGTTTCCGGCATAAGAGAAATGTTTATAAAAAACGGGTTTAATGACTTTTTGTCAAAACCAATAGATATAGTTAAGCTGAATGCTGTTTTGGAAAAATGGATTCCAAAAGAAAAGCAAACAGAAGCGCAGGAAATTCCACATAAAGAGAGTGACTTGAATATGGATATAGAAATTGAAGGCGTTAATGTCAAAAAGGCCATAGCGGCTTCGGGCGGAACGCTTAAGAGTTATTTAAGAACGCTTGCCGTGTTTTACAAAGACGGAAACAAGAAAATTGAAGGAATCAAAAAAAGCATGGCTGCTGAAGATTATCCTTTATACACCATTCACGTTCATGCATTGAAAAGTGCTTCTGCAAACGTTGGCGCTTATGAAATATCCGAAGCCGCAAAAGCGCTGGAAATGGCCGGCAAGAGCATGGATTTGGAATTTATTAAATCGCACAATGAATGTTTCTTAAATGACTTGCAAGCCGTTTTAGGCAAAATAGGCGTAGTGGTTTTGGCAAACGCCGAAAGCGAACAGAGTTCCGAAACGCTGGAAGATAACTTAATCGAATTAAAAAAGGCACTTGAAACGTTGAGTTCTCCTGCGATTAACAAGTCTATAAACAAACTACAGAACTATGAGCAAGCGTCCGATATTATGCAAAGCGTGCTGGTGGGCAACTACGATGAAGCTATAGCTATGATAAATGTAAGGCTCACGCCTTCTGCTTCTCTTTCAAACACAGTCCAGGAGTCCGGCAGCCAGCCGTAAGTATCTTGAGTTAAAGCGTCTCCTAAAATCATTTCTGCTTTTTCACATTCCCGCCAGTCAAAATTCGGGGTTGTTTCGTAATAGCGGAGCATCCCTTTGGCAGTGCTTAGTTCCGGATGTTCATCCAGCAAGCTATGCACGCACTCCTTAAAGCTTTGCGCCGAGGCTTTGTAAACGTTTATTCTTTTGTGCTTTAATAATTCGCTTAATGCAGATATTTGGCTTTCTACCAATGCAGAGTCCGAATAAAATTGCAAAATGGATTCGTAAACAGGTCTGTTTTCCGAAAGCTCCGGCTTAAGCCTCTCTATGAGGGCCTGAGCCTGCGAAATTTTATCCGGATACATAGAATTAAGATACAAATTTCTACATTACCATCTGCGATGGAAGAACTTTTTTCACAATTTCCTCTCTGGGTTAAAAGCTGGATAATATTTCCGCTCTTGATTATTTTGGCCAGAATGTGCGATGTTTCTTTGGGAACGGTGCGAATTATTTTAATAGCGAAAGGATATAAGAATATTGCGCCGGTTATCGGGTTTGTGGAAGTGCTTATTTGGCTCGTTGTTGTGAGCCAAATAATGCAGAACTTAGATAAAGTGCAATATTACTTTGCTTTTGCGCTTGGATTTGCGTTAGGAACATTCATTGGGATAAAAATAGAGAACAGGCTTTCGCTGGGGCAGGTTATGGTGCAGGTTATAACAAACCATGATGTTACGGAGTTCGTAAACAACTTGAAACAGTTTAATTCTAATTTCACGGTAATAGACGCTGCTGGAAAATTCGGTCCGGTAAAAATTATTTTAATAATAGCGCAAAGGCATTTGCTAAGGGAAACCATTAAAGTAATAGAAACAAGCAATCGCAACTTTTTTTATTTCATTCAAGATATAAGGCAAGTAATAGGCACCCTCCCTGGCAGGAAGAACCCCATACTCTATTCGCTAAATCCCTTTCAAAAAAAAATCTAAATTCCTTATATGAACTGCAAAGAAAAAATGAAGTTGAAGTGGCATAACAAAGATGCCGGTTTTGAGCGCTTGGTTTTAGCCGGCGATATAGGCGGAACAAACACCAATCTCGCATTGGTTGGCATAAAAAACGAAAAGTTTACCATTGTGGTGGAAGCCGTTTTCCCGTCTGCTGAAATAAACGGTTTGTCGGAACCCATAAAGGAACTCTTGGCTGCGGCCAAAAGCGAACGAGCCGATTTAACAACGGCTCACGGCTGCATTTGCGCCGCAGGCCCCGTTGAAAAAAACTGCTGCAAGCTAACTAATGTCGCTTGGGATATAGACGGCAACGCTCTCTCAAAAGAACTCGGCATAAAAATGCAAATAATAAACGACTTCTTGGGAATAAGCTACGGAATTCCAACATTAGATGTTAACGACCCGGAACAGATTCTGCAATTCAAGCACACAGACGGCTCGCAACCTGCGCCGCGCCAAACCACCAAAGCGGTGATAGGCCCTGGAACAGGCATGGGCGCAGGGTTCATAACCTGGACCGGCAAGGATTACATCCCCAATTCCTCAGAGGGCGGCCACCTAACATTTGCTCCATTCGACGAAGAAAGCCAGGCTTTCAGGGATTATATGGAAAAGAAATTGGGAGAAGTTCCCGATGTTGAGGTGCTTGTTTCCGGCACAGGAATTCAGAACCTCTATGACTGTTGGTTAAACACAAAAAAAATCCCGGAAAACGATGCTTGGGCAGAAATCAACAAGGCAAAACCAACCGACAGGCCACGCCTCATTTCCAAGCTAGCCGATTCAGACCCTGTAGCGGCTTCCATGCTGCGCCTGTTTGTGAAAATGCTTGCTCGCTATGCAAGCGACATCTCAACATTGCTGCTTCCGTTTGGCGGTTTTTATTTGGCGGGCGGTGTTGCGCAAAAAGAACTGCGCTGGCTAACCGAAGACAATCTCTTTATGAAATATTACGAGATGTCATATAACAAAAATATTAAGCCTCTCCTAAAACAGGTGCCCGTTTATTTGATAAAAGACTATTCCATAAGCCTCTACGGAGCAGCAAACGCCTGTGTGAAATTGGGGAATTTATGCCCTCAAGCATAAGCACAATAAACACTGCGAAAATTTGCAAAACCTACGGCAGCAGAACCGTTGTGCGAGACGTTTCCGTTAGCGTTTCAAGAGGCGAAATAGTTGGGCTTTTAGGGCCAAACGGCGCAGGCAAAACAACCTCATTCTATATGATTGTAGGGCTTGTGCGCCCCGATAAAGGCCATGTATTTTTAGATGCTCAAGACATAAGCGGCTTGCCTATGCACAGCCGTGCAAAACTTGGGCTTGGATACTTGCCGCAAGAAGCTTCCATTTTTAGAAAGCTCTCTGTTGAGAACAATATAATGGCAATTTTGGAAACTTTGAAACTGAATCGAAAACAGAGAAAAGAAAGGCTGGAACAGCTCTTGGAAGAATTCAAAATAACGCACATAAGAAAAACTACTGCGCACAGTTGTTCCGGCGGCGAGCGCAGGAGGCTCGAAATTGCGAGGGCATTGGCTAGCGAGCCTGGTTTTCTTTTGCTCGATGAGCCTTTTGCCGGAATAGACCCTATAGCTGTTGACGATATAAAGTCCATAATAAATTCGCTGAGAGCAAAAGGCATGGGAATTCTAATCACAGATCATAATGTTAGAGAAACGCTTTCCATAACAGACCGTGCTTATGTTATGTACAAAAGTGAGGTGTTAACAGAAGGCACTTCGCAGTTCCTCGCAAACGACGAAGAAGCAAAAAGAATTTATCTAGGCGAATCGTTCTCTCTCGGATAACTAAATAATTTATTTAATTTGTGGTGTTTCGTTGCGCTTAACATTCCAGTGTGGAAATGAGGAGCTGTCACGCAAATAATCCAAAATCTGCGAAGTTGACATTGAACGAATTTCTTTGTCAATCTCATTTTTTATGCTCCGAGCCATTTGAACGCAATCAAATTTCTTGTTCATAAAGAACCTCATATTTTTTATCTTTTATGTTTTGAAATAAAATTTGCGTATGATGTTCAAATTCTTCATCATAATACCCTCCGATAACAGAAGTATCTAAATACAAAGATAACTTTTTGCAAGCCTCGCTCATATTAGCTAATATAGAAAACCTACCCCAACCCCTGTTACTTTCCCGCTAGCCTGGAGATTTATTCCGCATCCGTATTTGGTGCCGTATTTGAGTAAATCGCTTTGAGGCGGACTGATTGAACCTGGTTGCTTGAGTTATAGTTTTCCAAAACCAAATCTTTTCCGGGAAACCTTGTGCTCACAGATAGTCTTAGTTTTTCTGCTTCGTGGTAAAATTCCGAATCGGTTAAATCTTTGCTTGTGCGGTAATGAACTGCATCTTCGGTGATTTCAACACGAGCTTCATTGCCAAAAGCTTTTGCCAAACTTGAGAGCACCATTTGCGTTTTCAGAGCCTTGTCGTAAGATTCCTTTGCTCTGCGGGCAGAGACCGTGTCGCCTTCCTTTAAAAAATTCTCGTGCAAAGATTTCCACGCTCCGGTGTTATACGGGTTTTTTGAAAGATCTTTTTTCAAGTCATTATTGGTTTTTGGCGGTTCTTGCTTTTCGGCTTTTTCCAGAACTTTATCCGCATCTTCCGATTTTTCGGCAGACTTTGGCGGCGCAGGTTTTTCAGCCGGCTTTTTTTCTGCGGGTTTTGGCGGTGTATGTTTTTCCTGGGATTTCGGTTTATCTGCCGTCCCTGAAATATAATTTTCTATTACAAGAATAGCCGCTAAAATTGCAAGTATAAATAGCCAGAAATTCAAAACGCCATGTTTTTTCTTTTCTTTGGTTTTCAAACGTATTTTCGCAAATTCTTGGGTATCTGAGCCGCTACGGGCCGGACTTGCATCTCCTGTGATTTCGCAAATAGCCCCGAATTTCTCAATCATGGATTTTATAGATTCCGCTTGCGCTTTTTGTTCGGTTGAAAGCAAGTTGAAAGGAGGTGCCTTTAAACCTCCCGAAACCTGCTGAGAAGTTATTCCGGGCACTCGCAATAAAACTTTTACGAGCGACTCCATGTCTTTTTGTGCAGTTAAACCGGTTATTTTTAGAGTAAACACAATTATAATATAGGAAAAAATACCCTTGACAAGAGGTCAATAATTTTCTATATTACATCTTACACAAGAGGTTTTATGAAAACATTGAATAAAATTGGAGTTGCAGTAGCATTATTGTTAACCGCCACTCAATTCTCTTTCGCCCAAGTTGGCGTGCCTGCTGTTCAGGCTCCAGCGGCTCCAGCCGCTCAAGCACCCGCCGCCCCTGCAGCGCCAGTTCCGCCGGTTAGTGCAGTTCCTTCTGTTCCATCGCACGGTAGCGCTACCGTGCAGGCGCAGCTAGCTGCGCCTGCAACTCAATCTGTATCAGCTCAAGATTCTATTTCTACCAAGCCTGTGTCTCAGGCTCAAGACAGTGCAGCTCTCGCAGCAGCCCCTGCCGAACCTACCTTGGCCGCAGAACCTCAGGCGGCTGAGCCTGCCGAAGCCGCCACCGTTGTTGTGGCCCCGCCGGCCCCAAAAACCCCCTCAGAACCTCTTAAAATTGATTATGGCGCACGTGTTGGCTTTGGCATTAGCGGCTTCAACGGCCACAAAGTGCTCACATTCAACGACGTTTCCACACAATACGGCATTGACATGAGCATGAGCGCAGCTTACAGTATTGGCTTTGCATCTTCCATTAAAATAAACAAACTCATAAGCATAGCCCCGGAACTGCAACTCTCATACTATAGCGCAAGCGGCGAAACCACAGTAAACACCAATTCTAGAGAATTCGAGAGAATGATAGAAGCTTCCGTATATATGTATTCAATAGAACTTCCGGTTATGGCTCGCTTTAATGTAGATGCTCTTTTGAACGGATTGTTTTTAGAAATTGGCCCACAATTCGGCTATAATATTTATTCAAAAATTTACAAAAACAATGTGCCCTACAAACCCGATGTGAATGCTTTCGCCTTTGGCCCAAGCATTGGCGGCGGAAAGAACGTAAACGGCATATTAGCAGGCATAAGATGTTATTATGGAATTATCGAATATGCCAAGAACTCAGACGGCTACCCTTGGACGGTCCAGGCTAGCTTAACCAAATTTTTCTTTTAAGGAGAAACCACAATGAACAAGAAACTGTTCTTAACGCTTGCCGCCGGCATTTTCACACTATTGTCCTGTAGCGACCCAAAAGTCGAAGTAGGCGACAGCTCTGTCAAATCAACATCCAAAGTGACTGTTGTGGTTACTAATGCCATAGACGGCTTGCCTGTTACGGGAGCCAAGGTAACCCTTATGTCCGGCAAATCTGCCAGAGAGCAAGGCGGAATCCCCGGCACTTACGTGTTTGACAACGTAAATGTTGGCTCACACAATGTGCTGGTTGAAAAAACAGGCTATGCAAAAATGATATATAGAGAAACAGTTTCTTCCGATGGCTCAGAAAATGGCATTTACGTTAATGTTTACGTAGCTCAAGACGTGTCCAGAAAAGTTGATCTTTTTCCGCTGACTTCCAGCCTCGAAGGTTTTGTGTATTGCACAGACAAAGACAACAAAGTTTCTCCTGCTAAAGATGCAACCGTGAAATTGATATTTAAAGATGCCTCAAGCGGCGAGAGCTTTGTGGATAAAATTATTTCTGCAGACGATGTAACAGGCGTCGATGGCAAATACACCTTTGGAGCATTGCCTGCAACATATTTTGAATATGACATTCTAGTGGAAGAAGGAACGTTTTGCGGCATAGATTATCAAGCTTCAACTCTCCCAGATGCCAATGTTAACTTGGCTTTAGGCGCATTGGTTAGCAACGGCCAAAAAACTATAAGCAACAACGCAAATGCAGAAGTATTTGTGGTTTCCGATTACACCAATATAATTAAATACAACGAATTAGGCAAAGCTGTCACATTCACATTCACAGCCCCTGTTGACACAAGCAAAATGTTAGCAAACACCATTGACTTAGGCGCCGAATATGCAGATATTAAGTGGAGCAATGGCTACAAAACATTAACCCTTACCCCGGCTAAATGGGACGCTAATTTTGATGTTTGCTTTACGGACCTTAAATCTACTGCCAATAAAGATTTGACTGGAGGCACGTCAGATATTTTAACTCCTACCACTATGTGCTACCCGGTGTTTATAACAACGATTGAGCTTAAAAATGCCGTAACCGATCTTACTTTCAAAAATATAGGTACATGCGGCGGTGGCGGCGGTGGAGCCGGTGATGTGAATGAAGGCTTCGGCGGAGGATGTTTCTCTTGGAAAGGAATTGAAGGCGCAACAGGCTATGAGCTTCTTTGCAAAATCGACAACGAAAAGAAACCATCAAACAACAAAAATTACGCAGTATGCGGCACGGCAGATGCTAACGAAACTCAGGCTCAGGCTAGCTTTGGCGGCGGCGTAACAATAGGTGGCGACACTGTTAGAGTTTGGGTGCGCGCATTCAACGACCAGTACATAACCCCATTCGATGAGGGTAAAATTGTAAAATTGTGGGATAAAAAAGCTCCTGAACTTTCTTTTGTAGCTCCCAAAGGTGATTACGTAGCAACTATTAATTTGACCGACTATCTTATTAACAGCGGCAACGCAAACACTTATGCCTACTGCTGGCCTACTGCTTTTCCGGAATCCATGGACCCAGCGGCTATAACTGTAAGCCCTCTAAGCGCAACTGTGTCTAGACTGAGCAACCCAACACATCGTTGGCTAAATGACAATAAGAACTTGTGTTTTGATTTTACAATTAATTTAGGAGATAAAATCACTAGCGCCATAAACGTTGCATTCTCCATTAACGGCTTGAAAGATGCTATAGGAAATGAATTTAAAGGTAATTATTCTGATGGAACTGAGAATAAAATAACCTTCAGAGTTGTCGCAACACCATAAAAAACAAAGAAACCCCGAAAGGGGTTTTGTTTTAACCATTTGGAGAAAACCCGATGAACAAAAAGCTTTTCTTATTGCTTGCGACCGGCCTAATAGCCATGTTGCTTTCCTGTAGCGGCGACGCTTCAGACCCCTCATCTGTGCAAGCACAGGCTAAACTCAGCGTAACTGCGCAAGACGCTAACACTGGCGAGTTTGTGGATGCAAAGGTAACCTTGCTATCCACAGGGAAATCCGCAGATTTCAAAGCTTCGACCCAAAGGCCGGTTGAGTTTAAAGTCCCTGTTGGCAGGCAAATTGTGCGTGTTGAATCCAAGGGCTATGCCATAATGGAAGTTCAATCCGGGGTATCTGCCGATGTAGCCGGCAGCGTTTACGTAGCTCAGGAACGCTCTCACGATGTGAAACTTTATAAGGAAACTGCAAGCTTAAGCGGCTTTGTTTTTTACACAGACGAAGAAGGTAAGAAAGTTCCCGCCAAAGATGTAATCGTGCGCATTACATTCGGTGAATATGAGAGCTGTGACCCCTCTTGCGAAGGCTATTATGATCTTGGCATTGCAAATAGAATCGTTGATTCTGAAAAAACCGGCGATGACGGCAAATTCACATTTGAGAATCTTCCCTCAGTAGGCACAAGCTTTAGAATTGAAGCACTCCCAACCTTTATAAACGGTGCTTATTTCGGCGAAAAGCTCATAAAAGACTTCAATGATGTATCTTCTAGCTTGTTGCTTGGCGCAACTGCTCAGGTTGTTAATGTAGAAGTCTTTGATGTGGAAAAAATTGTGTTTAAGCTGGAAGACTACACAAATGTTATTGAAGATACCGCTCCTGTGGTGTTCACATTTAGCGACGATATAAATCCGAATTCTATAACAAGCGGCATGATATCTGTTCTTGGCGTTCCTGTTAGTGTAAAATGGGCAGGAAACACCCTAACCATAACCAATAACCAAGGCGTATGGAATGGCGATTTCTCTGTTTCGGGTTTCACCATTAAATCTGCAAAGGGCGCATCGCTTTCCGTTGCCAGCAAATCTGTAAGGGTTAATAAACCGGATTTAAGCAAAGCAGTAGTAGAAGGCTTGGAAGTTCTTAACCATATAGCGGGTTTTAGAGAGCCTGCTTCTAATGGAGGCCTTGGCCTAAGCAATCTTTCTGCTGAAAGCGGCCTAGTTTCATTACGCTGGAACAAAGTTAAAGGCGCAACCGGCTACGATATATATGCCACGAAAAAAGACGCTGGCAAATGGGTAAAGGTTAACAATGTTGCCATTAACGACACAGCCATGTCAGGCTGTTTCAATACTGATTGCACTGCTAAATTAGATGGCAACATCTATACATTCAGAGTTCAAGCTTTGAACGCTAAATCAAAAAGCAATTTGCTCAATGCAAGCAACGAAGAAATAGAAGTAAAAGACATCACCGCTCCGAGTTTTGCCAGCGGTTATTCCTTCACAAATAGCTTATCCGATAATTTGGTTCATGCTACTTTTACTCCAAACGCATACTTATCCAATGCGCTGCACGGCACCACTAGAGTGGAGAAAGTCGGCATTGTAGTCATTGAATTCAATGAGCCAATGAATAAAACGGCTTTATTGATAGGAGCTACTCCTATTGATATTGGCGGCAAAACATCTACAGGCATGGGCAAGTTAAAAATTGACCTTAACATAACCGATGCAAACTGGGATGCCGATGGTAAAAAGTTGACATTAAACTTAAATGTTGATCCTGGTGCCGCATTGGCTTTTGGCACGGTAAATGCGCAGTACAGTCTTGGCGGCTTTAAAGACAAAGGCGACAATGCATTCTTAGGCATTTATGGCAGTTCTGCTATTAGCAGCCCAAGAATCCCAACTGTAAACCTAAAGTTTGATAATATAAAGGTTGCATCTACTGATGAAGCTATCTGCAATGGAGGCTCCTTAAATACTGCTCAATGTAATTACGAAGGCTATTGCGCTATGGTTGCTAATTATAATAAATCCGTTTGCGTAGATAATCTTAGTACCATCTTTTATGGCGTAGAACCTTATCCAGCACGTATAGCATATTGCAAGATAGCTTATAATGGCAACAACGTCACCGCTTCATCTTGGTGTAAGGGTCATTATACTCAACCTTGTGATGACTTTGGCTATTCTGATAGCAATTGCAGAAGTTACTGCAAGGAACCAGATTATGTTAGATCTTCATATTGTAAACAGTGGGCGTATGATATTTATGGCACTTATAATGACATTGGCTATTGCCAAGCGTATTATAATAAAACGCTGACTGATAATATTGATATTAGTGGTGGTGATGCTAATGTGTGGTCTGATTGGTCTGAAATATTTCCTCTTTGCGAATCATATAACACATCTTCAACGGGAACCATAAGTACCCCTACTAGGCAGTGCAAATTATTTAATGTAACCTCAATCGAATGTTGCGAAGGCTACAATAACGGCGGCGCTAGCGTATACGACCCATCAGCCTATGGCTCCACCTACGGATGTGATTTTAACACATATTGCCCCGATAAAATAGGTTCTTATGGCTGTTCGCAATATTGCGCAACATTTGCTCCTGGTAGTAAACCAAGCTGGTGTGACTAAAGGGTGTTTGTAAAAAAAAAGCGCGGTTCTTTTGAACCGCGCTTTTTTTTTGCGCACAACCTGTGCTAGCTAAAAGAAATAAGCAGCGCCTATTCCATATTGCTTATATGAAGACTTGTCACCGCTTTCGCCGGAAAGACTTGTCATGCCTATAATGCATTTAAGGTCAATTCCTATTTGAGGAGTTGCATTATAGCCTGCGCCTATAGCAATGCCAAAATCCATTGAATTTCTATTCTTAACCTTTACAGTGCCGCTACTGGCTATGCTGCCCCATTTTTCTGAATATTCATTTTCTGTTGAAAAAGGAATATCTACCTGAACTCCTACGCCAGCCCATGCATCTCCAAACCCATATTGAATCATAGCCGGAATGTTCAGAGCTAGTTCCGTCAAAGTGGATTCCAAAAGATAGGGGTCTTCATTGAAGGAGAATTCGTATATCGTTCTATAATGGAATTCAATTCCGGCACGAATAGCCAATGGCCCTGAAATGGGAATGGCTGCGACTAACCCGGCGCCAAAACCAGTGCCCATATTAATATATTTATCTTCTTCTTTATTGCCGGAAGATGGATCAATAAGGTTAAATCCGGCTCTAACACCGAATTTGGCTCCTCCTTCTTCTGAAGCAAGTGAAATTGTAGCGGACAAAGCAGTAATAGCTGCTATAACAATAAGTTTATTCATAAAAACTCCTGCGTTTAAGGTTCTGTAAAAATATAGTAAGTACTGATTAACTTATCAACATTTACTATATTACCCCCATGAAATGTACAGTCAGAACTCATGGCCAAAAGGATGTCTATGACATTCCGCAAATAGCAAGTTTGCGCAGCGAATTTGAAGTTAAAAAAGAAAAGGGCGCAAGCTCCAAGGTTCGTGTGTTGGAAACCTGGCCGGATGGCTCGCTCAGGCTCGTTATGATAAACGAGAAAGTGCTGTCCGTAACCGTGCGCAAGCAAAGCAGCGGCTTTCCATCTTCAGTTGAAATAAACGGCACTCGCTACAATGTCGATGTCAGCAAAATCGATAAATCCTATTACAACAGCACAGAAGCCAAGCCGGCAAAGCAAGGTAGCGGAAAAATTACCGCCGTGCTTCCCGGGCAAATATCGAGCTTGCAAGTGCAGCCTGGGCAGGCAGTTAAAAAAGGCCAATTGCTAGGCATTCTTGAAGCCATGAAAATGGAAAACGAAATTTTGGCACCGCGCGACGGCAAAATTCAAATGGTTAGAGTAGAGCAAGGGCAAACCGTGATGCGAGGCGATTTAATCCTGGAAATCGCTTAGAAATGTCGAGAACATTCTTCATAGGCGATGTGCATGGCTGCGCAGAAGAACTTGAAGAATTATACGAAAAATTTTCCCCGAAAGCAGGTGATGAAGTCTATCAAACAGGGGATTTAATCAACAAAGGGCCGCATAGCGTTGATGCTGTAAAGTTCGTTCTAAAGCATAAAATAAAATGCGTAATGGGCAACCACGAAGCAAAGCTTTTGCATATTCTGAAAAAACCGCATTCCGAACGCTCCCATAAAGAACTTCGGTTGCTGGAAAGCGTTCAAGAGCCGGAATGGGTGGCTCACGAAGCCGCAAAATTCCCGCTCTGGCTGGATACCGGCAAAGAGCTTTTGCTGCATGCCGGCTTGGAGCCGGGCGGTAAACCTCTTGAAAACATGGACGAGAAAAACATTTTGTCAATCAGGCTCTGGAATGGCTTGCCGTGGTATGAACAAACGACCATGTCAAACCGCCTTGTTATTTACGGGCACTGGGCAATGAATGGCCTTGTGGATTTTCCGAGCGCAAAAGGAATTGACACCGGTTGCGTTTACGGAAAGCTCTTAACAGGATATTGCCCGGAAGAAAATAAATTCTACCAGATAATCGCCAAAAAAGAATACTCGGAAGGCAAAGGGGAAATGTTAGGGATATTCAACGTCCAGCGGGGCGGTGAGGCTCTTTAAGCTATCCACCATAATAGAGTCTTTCGGGGGGAACATATTGCGGTAAATCATATTGCGCCGCTCACGCATAAAGCGGCTCTCTTTGGATTCGGGGTTTCGCTTGCCCGGGCTTGCAAGCATGGCAGCCAAGTTCACCGATTGGTCTATAGATAATTTAGAGCAACTTTTTTTGTAGTAATGCAGAGCCGCCTCTTCGCAACCGAAAATGTCTGCGCCCCATTGCGCATAGTTAATGTAAAGCTCTAGAATCCGGTCTTTGCCGAGATATTTTTCCATTAAAAGAGCGTAACCGAATTCCTCGAATTTGCGCCACCAGGAACGCTTGTTTGTGAGAAATAAATTTTTTGCGAGCTGTTGAGTTATTGTGCTTGCGCCGAAAATTGTTCTGTTTCGTTTTTGGTTTATTTCCAGTGCTTCGGCTATGGCTCTAACATCAAAGCCTGGGTGAAAATAAAAGCCTGCGTCTTCTCCGGCAATAACCGCTTTTTGCAAATAAATGCTAATGCTGTCGAGCGGAACAAAGGTATGTTTGATTTTGCGGTGCGTGGCTTCCCTTAAGTCTTTCATAAAAGCACTTTGTTCGGGGTTTGTATCTTTAAGTTCTTCAACCTTTGCCAAAAATTCCTTTCCATATTCATAAGCTTTCCAAGCCGCATAAGTGCAAGCCAAACTAAAAGCAATTGAGTATAAAACAAAAACCAGAAAAATCAAACGCACAATCTGATTCAAAACTTTATAGACAATCTTCAAGCCGAAAAAAATCTTTCCAAAAACGAATTTAACTCTCAACTCTCCACTCTCCACTCTAACTCAAGTTATGGTGTAATAAAATAATTTTCAGGGTCTATGTTAACGCCGTTAAAAAGAACTTCATAATGCAGCACGGGCCACAAAACACTGCCGCTTTTGCCGGCGAGAGCTATAGGTTGCCCTCTTTTCACGTGTTTTCCAGACTGAACAAGCGTGCTTTGCAAGTGTGCGTAAACCGTTTTTATATTAGGCGTGTGCTGAATTTCCAGCACGGTTCCAAACCCTGAGTTGCGCTTTGTTATGCTTTCAACAATGCCGTCTCCTGTGGCTATAACCGTGTCGCCTTCTCTAACCGCAAAATCAAGGCCCTTGTGCGGCAGTTCTTTTCTCGTAAACGGGTCTTGAATGTAGCCGAACTTGTTGGTTATGTTTTCTCGCTGCCTAACAGGGTAAAGCAGAGGCAGGCTATTTGTGTATTCTTCGTTTGACACAAGTGTGTCGCGCAGTTTTCTATATGAGTCAAGGGCTTTTTTAATGCGTGGAAAATCCACGGATGCCATGTTTTTTTTAGAAGGTTTTTCGTCGCTTGTAGAGCTAATGTTTATGTTGCCGGTAAGCCCGGACATTTGGTTTATTTTTTCTCTCAAATTTGTTCCGCTTTCAATTTTCGAGTTCGCCTCGGAAATTTGCTTTTCCAGTTTGTTTGCTTTGAGCTGCATTGCTCTTTGCTCGTTCGCTATTTCAAAAATCTTGAAATTTTTTTCGCTGACAATGTTATCGGGAAGCCAAAAAATAAATCCTAAAACTATTAGGACAAACCCGAATATCCACCAAAACACGACTTTCGCCGGAAACGAGAAAGATTCAGGTTTGCCGGTGCCTTTTGAATATAGCTGGACTTGTATTTTTTTTCCATGTTGCAACATTAAAACATCCTCAGCGCATAAAGATATTTTTCTGCGGAAATAGTGATGGGCATTAGATACGCATCTTTTTTCGCTGCTTCGATTAGAGTTAAAATTCGCCTGCCCATAATGCAGTTATCTTCCAGCCCGAACTTGAAGTTTGGCGGGAACACAACCTGGTTGACCGTTTCCCAGTAGTTGCGAGAACTTTGGCCGGTTACAGGGCTTAAGCCAATCCACATTTCTGTTTCCGGCAGTTGCTCAAGCCACTGGTTGAGCAACCCTTCGCTAAAAAACGGTTGCGTGAAAAATCCGTCTGCTCCGGCATCGAGTTTCTGTTTGCAGTAATCCAGCTCCTTCCTGAAACTCTGGCGGTAAGGGTCTTGCCCTGCGTAAACTTTGAGTTGCGGAAACTTGGTTTTTATGTGCTTTATTGCATCCGGTGCTTTTATTCCGCTCGGAACAAAGCCGGGAGTGTCTAACGGAGGGTCGCCGCTTATCAGCAATGCTTGTTTTAAACCGAGGGGTATCAGTTTCCCAATGAGGCTCTCGAGATCGCCCAAAGTTCTGTCTATAAGTCTAAAGTGTGGGATTGCGTCAACGCCGTTTTTCAGCAAATGCTCGGATGCTTCAAAGCTCTTTATTTCAACGCTTCTTATTTCAGGAATGTTTATAGCGTGGATTTTCGGAAAATGCCCTATGTGCCTTTTGGATTCTTCCAAGAGGCTGCTCAAGCTTTTCGGCACCAGTTCAAGAGCTATTTGCATTATATCAAAGCCTTCAGTTTTTCCAGAGCGGAATCGGAGTCTCCGCTTTCCAGCATTTCTTTCACTTTCAACAATTCGCGCCTTTGTTTTTCTTCCGGCGTTTCCAAGTATTTAATCAATCTTTCAGGGTATGTTCCGTGTTCCAAATGAGTTTTTGTTTCCAACAGCTCAGGGTCTTCTTTTTGCAGCAGGAGTGCCCTGCTCAAATATTCGTCCACTTCGGAAACGTTGCCCAAGCAAACGCAGCAATCGAAAATTCTCAGAACGGCATCTACAAAAAATTGATTGTAATCGAAAGCCTGCTTAAAGCACCCAAGAGCCTCCGAAAAATTTCCCTGCTCAAAAGACACCATGCCCAGCGTGTAATATGCGGAATAATGCTCGGGATAAGCTTCAAGTATGTGCTGAATCTGGAACAGGCTATCTTCCAGTTTGCCTTGCTCGGCTAAATCGGCTGCTATTTTGCTCTGCTCTCTGAGTTCTATTATTGTTTTGCCATCGAGTTTGTTGCTGATAGCAAGGCCCTGCAGCTCGGCAATGGTGTCTTTAACGGTTTCATCGGCGGGGGTTTCAAGCCGAGCCATAAGCAAGTATTGAAAAAACTCCTGCAAATCCTTATCGCAGAGCCTTGCATTGTATTCTGCGTAGGTTATCATCTATCCAGCTCTCCTGCGATTATGTTTATGCTGGAAAGCACGGCTATTGCATCTGCAATCATGGAGCCTTCCACGAGTTCGTGGAAGGCGGCGAATTGTGTAAAGCATGGCGGGCGAACTTTCACTCGCCAGGGGTGCCCGGTTCCGTTTGAAATTAGCGTGAAGCCCAGTTCCCCGTTTGCAGCTTCGGATGAATCGTAGAATTCGCCGGCAGGAATGCGAATGCCTTCGGCCACGGTTTTAAAATTGCCTATCAACGATTCCATGTCTTGGTAAACTTTTTTGCGCTCCGGAACTCTGATTTTCGGGTTGTCTATGTTCACAGGGCCGGGCCGCAAGCGCCCCAAGGCTTGCCTGACTATTTTAATGGACTCTTCGCATTCGGCAAGCCTCACCATAAGGCGGTCGTAAACGTCGCCTTTGGTGCCTGTGACAACTTGCCAGTCGTAGGTTTCGTAGTCGTAATAGGGTTCGTCTTTGCGAATGTCAAAAGCTGCGCCCGTTGCTCGCAGGCATGGGCCTGTCCAGCCCCAAGCCAAGGCTCTCTCCGGGCTTATGCTGCCAACATTTGTTGTGCGGTCTAAAAATATGCGGTTGTTGTCAAGGAGTTTGTGAACGTCGGAAAGCGAATCTTCGCACATTTTCAAAAGAATTTTTACATCGTTTTCAAAGCCGTCGTAGGTGTCTCTGTACAAGCCGCCTATTCTGGTGTACGAGTTTGTGAGGCGTGCGCCGGTTAGCTTTTCCCACAGCACAAGGCCTTCTTCTCTTGAATCGAAGAAATACCAAAAGTTGCTCAAAGCGCCTAAGTCAACAGTGGCGGCGGCCACGCAAACGAAATGATCGAAAATGCGTGAAAGTTCGCCTGTTATAACTCGCAAAACCTTTGCTCTTTCGGGAATTTCCACGCCGAGCATTTTTTCAACGGCCTTGCAATAGCCTATGTTGTTCAGAATAGCGGAGCAGTAATTGAGGCGGTCTGTGTATGGCAGCACCATTTGCCAGGTGCCACGCTCTGCCATTTTCTCAAAACCTCTGTGCAAATAGCCTATTTCTCCAACGCTTGCAACAATGGTTTCGCCGTCGAGCGCAGTTAAAAACCGCAAGCAGCCGTGTGTAGCATTGTGGCTAGGCCCAAAATTCAGAGCCATAAGATTAAGGTGATTGCCGTTCTTGTCCAGGACTTTCATAAGGTTGTAATATAGAAAAAAATTGCCGTGGCTAGTGGCTTAAGAATAAATATCCTTTCGCATACTTATAGTTTTGCGATTTTTGTTGTATAGTTCTTCGTTTACAACGAATTTGTTCTTTTCGTAGAAATTCAAAATATTTGCATCGTGCTCAATATCTGCATCTACAGTAAGAAAGCGGCAAGCCATATATTTTTTATTGCACTCACGAGCCATAGTGCAAGCAGAGTAAAGCATAAAAGACCCTATGCCTTTATATTTTTCTCGGAATTCACTATTTGTAGCGAGTTTGGCTACCTTCATTGCCGGAATTGTCTTGAATGGATAATCCAAAAAATGTAAGGATTTTTCTGTAACAGACAGTTTTATTGCATCCGCTATCAAGGACATATAAGCAATAATTTTGTCGGTTTCTTTTTCTCGCAACAGCAGTGTAAATGCTATATGATCTTTTTGTGAACGTAAAGCATCTGTTTTTAAATATTCGTTATACTCTGTAATAAAACAATTAAATTCTGATAATTGGTTTAATTCAAATAATTTTTCAAAAGAGAAAAATGCCAATCCATTTTCAGGTGTAATATGGGTATAGTTATCCATATTATTTAATCATACTCAAAATAAGTTTATCGTTTTTTTCGAACTCTGCCAATTTCTCAGAACTCGGCGTTTTGCGCACCTCAGCAATAACTTGCCGAACAATATTCTTGTCTCTGATAACAGTTGCTTGCACTGGTTTAATTCTAGCTGCCATAAAAAATACCTTTAATTAAAAATCTACTATAAATATAACAAAAAAAATGCAAAAAAGCACAAAACCTTTGCTTTTTGGAATGTCTTGTTGACGCTTTTGAAGATTTTGTTATCTTTTGTTGACGCTTATTCTACGACTCGGAAGAAATTTTCCAGAGGCTCTCTTTGCGAAGAGAATGTGTTCACTACGCAGGGCTTTGGATAGCCAAACGGAAGTGCCAACAAAAACAGCAGATTTTCGGAACCGGGAATGTGCTTGCGAAGCAACGACGGATATGCCATAACGCTGTATTGAGGGCAGCAACCAAGGCCTTCTTTGCCCAGCTCCGTTATTAACGCCTGCAAAAAAAGGCCGCAGTCTAAAAACGTGCCTTTCTCGCATTCATCTTTGTTCACAGCCAAAAAGAAAACCTGTTTTGCGCCAAAGAACTTGTAATTCTCACTATCGTGCTCTTTGCGCTTTTCTTTGTCTTCCCTGCCTATGCCTTTGTGAGCCAGGAACGCCTTGCCGAGGTCAATAGCTCTTTTTTTGTAAACCTCTGGTAAAGGATTCGGGTTGTAAACATATTCAAAAGCAGCCGGTTCGCCGTTATTGAAAGCTTCAAGGTAGTCTTTGCGCAGGTTCTCTAAAGCCTGTTTTTGAACCAGAATGAGCTTCCAGGGCTGGGTATTCTTGCTGCTTGGGGCACGGCTTGCGGCTTGCGCCATGGTTTGCACAACATCAAGGGGGACAATTTCATCGGTGAATGAACGGATAGATTTTCGCATAGCAGTAATTTAGTAAACGTTGCCGGAGGCGTTTTCTATATTATACCTCCTATGAGAGCAGCAATGAGAAAAAGTGAGTTTGAAACAAAACTGATTGTTGGGATAGCATCCCACAGGTTAGCCCTTTTGTCGGAAATCGACAATCGTAGCTTGTTTTACTCCAAACAAATGTACGATCCCGAAGACGTACGGAAAATTTATCTTCTTGAATTGAGGGAAGACTATTTCATTATTCGCTCCGATTTGATTTTCGACGAGTCTGTTGGGAGGTTTTTCTACGTAACCAAAGATATAATTGAATACAGCGAAGCAAATCTGAGAAGTTCTCTCAAGGCTTTGCGCCAAACCGAGCACAGAGTTTATGAAATTCTAACAAGATTAAGGCTTAGAGGCTATTATACAAAAGCAGACTTTATTCGCAGGATTACGCATCTCATTCCGCAGTTAGATTGGGTTGGAACCATTGTAAAAGACCGCAAAAGCGGAACCACATTCATAACAATTCGTGAAGACGTTTTGCACCTCACATATTCCGATGGCAAAACCGAATCTTATATGGATATAACAAAAAAAGATTTTAATGATAAAATTATAACGCAATGCGTTGAGCTAATAACGGCAGCACTCAAACTGTTAGGTTCTTAAAAAGGTTGAAATGTGATTGTTCTGCTTGCAGATCCGGATAGAAAATTTGCAAATGAGGTTTTGGAATCTTGGTCCGTAACAGAGGTTACGGTAACGGTTGTTAATAGTGCCGCAGATATTATTTCCGTTGCGGCAGGCGGCAATATTTCCGTAGCTTTTTTGAGCGCAGATTTTCTATGGGCGGCAGAACTTGATACGGTGTCTTACCTAAAAGATTACAATCCCGGCGCAGAAATATTTGTTCTGTGCGACCCAAAAAAAACCGCTATGGCAGAAACCCAGTTCACACGTGGCGTGAACAACTATCTGCAAAAACCTTTAACAGTGGCTACCCTTGAAAACGCTGTTAGAAAAGCTCTGCAAAAAAGGAACAACAAAAAAAACTATCAACTCATGGAAAGTCAGGTTCTCGAAGAGCTTTTCGGCAGCACTCCTGAAATGCGAAAAACTTTGAAAACCATTTACAAAATAGCTCCAACCACAAGCACGGTTTTAATAACCGGAGAGTCCGGCACAGGAAAAGAATTTGCAGCAAACATAATACATCGATTGAGCAAAAGAGCAGACGAACTTTTTTTGCCTGTGAACTGCGGAGCAATTCCCGAAAACATTGTTGAAAGCGAACTGTTCGGAAGCCGCCGAGGAGCTTTCACCGGGGCAGTGAATAAAAAGGGCCTCTTTGAAGAAGCCGATGGCGGCACGCTTTTTTTGGATGAAGTTGCGGAACTGTCGCCGGCGGCTCAGGTTAAGTTGCTCAGGTTTTTGCAAAACAGGGAAATTAGGCGAGTTGGTGAAAATGAAAGCAAAATCTTAGACGTTCGCATAATAGCCGCAACAAACAGAAATGTTTTGGAAGAAGTAAAAAAAGGAACATTCAGAGAAGATTTGTATTACCGGCTGAACACTTTTCACATTCTGCTGCCTCCGCTGCGCGAAAGGCGCTCCGTTATAAGCAACCTCATTAAGCATTTCATAATAAAACATCAAAGCGAAACCGGCAAAACAATAAGGCGCATAAGCCAATCTGCGCAAATAGCCCTTAAAGGCTACGATTATCCGGGCAACATCAGAGAACTGGAAAACATAATAGAACACGCTATGATTCTGGCAGAAAACGAAGAAATAACTCTGGAAGATTTGCCGGAAGCCTTGCACCCAGGCTATTCCATTCCAAACAACAGGTTTCTGCTCACGTCAAGCTCAAGCCAAAGCGAAGCTCCAAAATCAGACAACGACGAAGTTCTAACTCTGGCAGAGCTGGAACGCCGCCATATAATAGAAGTTTTTGAGAAATACAAAAGTGTTTCGCAAGCGGCAGAAAAATTGGGCATAAGTCGCACCACATTGTGGCGCAAACTCGAAGAATACGCTCTTACTGCCCGCTAGTCTTTATCCAGAAATCACGGTAGTTTTCCCTGTCTTTACCCTTGCGCATTTCAATTGCGGTTTCCGGATGAGCGTTGAAAACGCCTGTGACCATTTGCGGAATAATGTAGCCCCATTCCAAGCCGTGGCCTTTTTGCATTGGTATAAAATCGCTTGCTATTATATCCAAAATAGGGCGAATGTCATATTTGGGGTTTTTGAGGAAACCGAGCAGCAACTCAGTTGTGCAATTGCCGGCTCCACGCCCAATGCCGTAGATTGTGCTGTCCAAATAGTTCACGTTTTTTATTATGGCTTGTATTGTGTTTGAGAATGCAAGCTGCTGGTTGTTGTGCCCGTGGAACCCTAGCTCCTTGGTTTTAATCCACTTTTTGTAGCGCCTAACCTGCCTGTCTATGTCTTCTTGGTAAAAGTAGCCAAAGGAATCCACCAGGTAAAGCACGTCGGCTTTGGATTCTTTTTCCACCTGGTCTAGAGCTTCGTCCAGCTCGAACCCGTTGTCACGGCTTGCCGCCATAATGTTTATGGTGGTTTCATAGCCTAAGCCGTTGAATTCGTTCACCATCGCTATGCACTTGTCTATATCGCGCACATAGCATGCCACACGCACCATGTCGTAGGGAGATTCGGAGCGAGGCTTTATTTTGCTCATGTCTGCTCTGCCAATGTCTGCCATTACGGAAATCTTAGGCCCGTTTTCCACGCCGTCTTTCATTTTCCAAAGCAAGTCGTCATCGCAAAATTTCCAAGACCCGTATTCTTCCCTGCTAAACAACTGGTCTGAATTTTTATATCCGGCTTCCATATAGTCCACGCCAGCGGTTGCAAGCGCTTTATAAACTTTCTGCACAAGCTCAAAAGAAAACTTGTGTTTGTTGAGCAACCCGCCGTCACGGATTGAACAGTCTAAAACTTTGATTGATTCGCGAAACATAATAACTCCTGTAAATGTTTGCGGGGTAATGTAGAAATTATTTTGAGTCTTTTTCTATATTATTAGCCGAATATGAAGTCCATATTATCAATTGTTCTGTTTGCTTGCTCGTGCATCTATGCGCAGCAAGACACAATTACTATGGATATTGCGGTTTCAACAGAAAAAACCTTGCCTATAGGGGTTATAAAGTTTGATGTGGACGGCAGCGATTGGAGCAAATTGGAGGAAAGGCCGGAAAAAACCATAAATCGGGATTTTTTGCTCAGTGGGCGGTTCACAACCGTTGAATTAGATCAATACCATTTATTCTCGCTATCCCGTGCGCAGGCAAAACATTATGTAACAGGCAGGCTCTCCAAAAACGGAACGCAGGCAACGCTTGAGTGCAAGCTCTACGTAACAACCTCCAGAGACGTGGTAAAAGCCTTCGCATACACAAGCTCCGTAGAGCAGGTTCGCGCATCCGTTCACAAATGCGCAGACAACGTGATTTACGAACTCTGGGGCGTTCACGGGTACGCTTCCACGCAAATGGCATGGGTAAGCAGAATAGACGGCAAAAAGCAGATTGTTGTAGCCGATTACGACGGCTTTCGCAAAAGGCAGCTCACAAAGCATCCAAGCGTGAACACCTTGCCGGCTTGGAACCCGGACAACACCAGAATCTATTTCACAAGCCTAAGAAACGGCAGGCCGCAAATTTTTGAAAGAGTTATTGGTTCCGAAACCGATAAGCTCCTGTTCCCACAACTAGACCAAGCCTTTGGGTCTGCGGCAAACCCAAAAGACGGCACTTTGCTGTTCTCTGTTATTGGGCAAAGCGGCACAGATATATGGCAGGGCAACCCGCAAACAGGCAGTTCTTCTCGCCTTGTTTACACAAGCAGCATAGAAGTTAGCCCGTCGTGGAGCCCGCACGGAACAGCGTTTCTGTTTTCCAGCGACAAAGGCGGACAACCGCAAATTTACATGGCTTTAAGAGATGGCAGCGATATGCAAAGAGTTTCTTTTGTGGGCAGGTACAACGAAAGCGCAGTATGGTCTCCCGATGGTGAGCGCATAGCCTATTGCTCCATGGATAACGGAAAACTCAACATTTACACCAGCTCCATAGACGGAAGCGATGTGCAAAAATTAACATTCGAAGGTAACAACGAACATCCAACCTGGTCGCCCGATGGAATGTCCATTGCGTTTGCCAGCAATCGTTCCGGAACTTACCACATATACATTATGCGTCGAGACGGCAGCAATGCCACTCGCATAACAACGGCCGGAGAAAACACTTCTCCGGTATGGTCCAACAACAAAAACAAAGGAGTCCCATGAGAACATTGTTTTCACTCTTAGCAATAAGCTTTAGCCTTGCCATGTTTGCTTGCGCTAAAAAACAGCCACCAGTGGAGGTTGAACCTCCTCCAGCAGTTGAGGAAGAAGCCTACGTTCCTCCTCGAGCCACTTCGACCGACACCAAGGAAGACCCTCTGGAATCAGAGAGACGTCGCTTGGAAGCGCTTATGAACAAAATAATGTCCGAAGACGTTTATTTTGAATACGATCAAGCGACTCTCACAGCCGAAGCCAGAGGCATTCTGTCTGAGGTTGGCGACATACTCAAACGCGAAAATCGCTTCACAATTCTAACCGAAGGCCACACAGACGAAAGAGGCACAGAGTCTTACAACTTTGGTCTTGGAATGCGCAGAGCAGAATCTGTTGTGAACTTCCTGGTGAATTACGGCGTTTCTTCCAGTCGCATGACAAAGCGTAGCCTTGGCGAAGAACAGCCAAAGGTTTCCGGCAGCAGCGAAGCCGCTTGGTCACAGAATCGCCGGGCAGCTTTCAGAGTCCAAGTAAACAACTAATTTTTTGCTTATGAAAACATCTCTTTTGCTTTTTTGCTTTGCGCTTTGCGCTTTATTCCTTGCCTCTTGTTCAAGCGTAACCATGTTGCGCACAAAAGAGATTAAGGAATCCACCGGAAGCGTAAACAAACGTATAGATTCGTTAATGCAGGTTATAGATTCTTTAAAATTCGAGCAAGACAGAAGCTTGTCTCGCCTTAAAGCCGATTTTGCGGAACTCAACTCAAAAATCGACAATCAGGGCAATCAAGCAGAATCTCGCATGGAAGAAATAACATTTCGCTTGGATCATATTTTGAGGCTTACGCAGCAAAAGACGATGGTAACCAAATCTGCCGCTTCCGGCAAAAAAAGCAAGGACTCGGATTCGGAGCTTCAAAGCAGAGAGATGGAAGGTCTTTACAACACATCACGTTCCGATTATTTGCGTGGCGAATACGCTGTTGCCTACAACGGTTTTAAGCAGATTTACGAAACTGTTAGCTCCGGAGAAATGGCAGAAAACGCCTTGTATTGGATGGGAATGTGCATGTTGGATGCAGGAAAAAAAGAAAACGCAGAAACATTGTTTAAATCGTTGCTTGAAAAATTTCCGCAAAGCCCAAAAGTGTGCACCGTTAATTTCAAGCTTGCCGGCATGGCAGAAGAAAAAGCAAATACAACGGAGCAACGTGCTTATTTGCAAAAGCTTTTAGGAACAAAACATTGCGTTTCAAGCAACGAGTTTCAAAGAGCAGCAGATATTTTACAAGGGAATTAACGCTTTTCTACATTATCCCTAAATTTCACTACGGGAAAATTCATTTGAGCATAGCATCTACAAGCGTTCGGCGGCCAGTCTTAACACTGGTCATGTCGGCGTTCATAGTATTGTTCGGTGCTATAGGCTTAAACCAGGTTGGTGTTAGAGAATACCCAGCTATTGACCCTCCCATAATAAACGTGCGCACAACATACACAGGCGCAAACGCAGAAATAATCGCAAGCCAAATAACGGAACCTCTGGAATCCTCTATAAACAGCATAGACGGAATTCGTTCCATAACTTCCGTTTCAAGAGAAGAGCAATCCAACATAACCGTAGAGTTTAACTTGGGCGCAGACATGGAACAGGCCGCAAACGATGTTCGCGACAAGGTTTCCCAAGCGCAGCGCAGACTCCCCGAAGATGCCGATGCCTCCATAGTTTCAAAAGCCGACGCAAACGCTTCGCCCATACTAGTGCTGTCGCTGGGCAGCAACGAAATGACTCCGTTGGAGTTAACAGACTTGGGCGAGCGCGTAACGGAACGCCTGCAAACAGTGCCCGGTGTTGCGGAAATAAGAATTTGGGGAATAAAAAGATATGCAATGCGAATTTACATAGACCCGGTTAAAATGGCAGGCTATGGCTTAACGCTCGAAGTGATAAGAACCGCTTTAGACAAAGAGAATGCGGAGCTTCCGGCAGGGCAGCTGGAAGGAACCTCTGCTCTGGTGAGCTTGCGCTCAACCTCAAAGCTTGTTAGCGAAGAAGATTTTCGTAGCGTTATTGTGCTGAACAAAGGCGATCGCTTTGTGCGGCTCGGTGACATTGCAGAAGTTGTGCTTGGCGCAGAAAACGAAAGAAACACTCTCAGAATGAACGGCAGGCCTATGGTTTCTCTGGCTGTTGTGGCTCAGCCCGGTTTCGACCAAATAAAAATCGCAGACGAAGTTTTAAAGCGAGCTAAAGAAATAGAAAAAGACTTGCCGGAAGGAGTTATTATAGAAACCACTTTCGACAACACCCGTTTTGTGCGTGCCGCTTTAAGCGAAGTTAAGGAAACAATGCTCATAGCGTTTATGCTTGTTATATGCGTTATATTTGTATTCTTAAGAGAGTTCAGAACAACATTCATTCCCATGATAACCGTGCCCATTTCCTTGATTGGCGTGTTTTTTGTAATTTGGATTTTGGATTTTTCCATAAACATATTAACGCTTTTGGGAGTTGTGCTGGCTATTGCCATTGTTGTTGACGATGCCATTGTTGTTGTTGAAAATATTTTTGCAAAAGTTGAAAAGGGCCTTCCTCCAAAAGAAGCCGCAAACAAAGGCGTTAACGAAATTTTTGTAGCTGTTATTTCAACAACCTTGGTGCTATGCGCCGTGTTTCTCCCTCTTCTCTTTATGCAAGGTTTCACAGGCCGTTTGTTCAGGGAATTTGCGGTGATTATAGGCGGTTCAACAATAATATCTTCTTTTGTAGCATTAACGCTTGGCTCCATGTTATCCAGCCGCATACTGAAAAGGCAAGACTCTCACAATAAATTTTATTTGCTTACAGAACCGTTTTTCAACGCTCTCTCCTCAAACTATTCAAATTTATTAGGGTTTGTTTTAAAGTTCCCGGCCTTGTGCATACCGTTGATTCTCGTGTGCGCAGGCATTTCCGCTTTGCTGTTTATAAAGCTGCCCAGCGAACTTGCTCCGCTGGAAGACCGCTCAAGAGTTGTGGTTCAAGTCACTGCCCATGAAGGCGCTCCGTTTTATTACATGAGCGAAAAAATGAAAGATGTGGAATATATCATAAGAGAAAACGTCCCGGAAATAGACCGCATTCTTGTGCAAACATCACCGATTGGCTCAGGCAGCGCAAACAACGGCACTGCACAAATCATGCTCGTTTCGCCGAATGAACGCAAACGCACGCAGCAGCAAATAGCAAACGATCTCCGCAGAATTATGTCGCAAGTCGAGGGAGTTCGCATTTCAATTCAGCAAGACCAAACAATAAGAGTAGGAACTCGGGGAGGCTTGCCGGTGCAAATAGTTGTGCAGGCAAACGAAATAGATTCTCTGAAAAAATATTTGCCGGGCCTTATGGAAAAAATTCAGCAAAGCCCGCTTTTGTCAATGGCAGATGTGAACTTGAAATTCACCAAGCCGCAAATGGATGTGGAAATGGACAGAGATTTTCTGCGAGCCTCCGGCATTACGCCAAAAGAAACTGCCCAAGCACTCCAGCTCGCATATAGCGGGCTTCGTTACGGATATTTTATGAAAGAAGGTAAGCAATATCAAATAATAGGCGAAATAGATGCTCGCAATAAAAACGAGCCTGCCAGCTTGCAAGCACTTTACTTGAAAAACGCAAACGGAGATTTGGTTTCTCTGGACCAGATAGTGACTTTGAAAGAACAGGCCGTGCCGCCGCAGATTTTCAGATACAACCGCTATGTTGCGGCAACAATTTCCGCAAACCCTGCAGAAGGTGTTGCTTTGGGAGATGCCATAAACGAAATGCACGGCATAATAAAAACCGAACTGAACGATTATTTCAAAACAGAGCTTGCCGGCACATCCCGTGATTTTATGGAAGCAAGCGGAAGCCTGGCTACGGTGTTTATGCTTGCGCTGTTGATAGTTTATATGCTGCTTGCAGCCCAGTTCGAAAGTTTCCGCCACCCGTTTACCATTATGCTAACCGTTCCGCTTGCGCTTTTTGGCGCAATCACATCGCTTTACATAGGTGGGCACTCCATAAACATATTCAGCCAGATTGGTCTTGTTATGCTTGTTGGCTTGGTTACAAAAAACGGAATTCTAATAGTTGAGTTTGCAAACCAGCGTCACCAAACCGGGCTAACGCTCCGGCGTGCCGTTGCAGATTCGGCCAGCGCAAGGCTGCGCCCAATTTTAATGACAACGCTATCAACGATTTTCGGGTTTATGCCCATAGCTTTTGCGCTGGGAGCCGGCGCAGAATCCAGAGTGCCTATGGGTGTTGCGGTAATTGGCGGCATAACGGTTTCGCTGGTATTCAGCTTGCTGGTTATACCTGCGGCATACATATTGGTGAGTGAAAAGGGCCGCCAGTCAGGTTAGTTTTTTACTAAATTTTAGCAAAGAGGTTTTTATTATGCGTATTGGTATAATCGGAGTTGGCACAGTAGGTAGCGGTGTTGTTGAAATTATAGAAAAGAAAAGAGATGAGCTTCATGCGAAGTTCGGAGTTCTCTTGGAAATTGCCGGAGTTGTCGCAAAAACAGAAAAAGAGCTTGCGCCGTTCAAGGCCAAAGGTTACAAAGGGTTCACAGATGTAATGGAATTTTTGGAAGACGATTCCATATCTGTTGTGTGTGAACTTGCCGGCGGTTACGATTTGCCGTTTAAATGGATTAAAAAAGCGATTGAACACGGCAAGCACGTTGTAACCGCAAACAAAGCGCTTTTGGCAAAGTACGGCAGCGAAATTTTTCCGCTTGCCGAACAAAAGAAATGCCACGTTCTTTTCGAAGCGGCAGTTGGCGGCGGAATTCCCATTATACGCAACTTGCAAGAAGGTTTGGTTGGCAACGAGGTAGAATCTCTTTGCTGCATAATAAACGGAACATGCAATTATATTTTAACAAGAATGGCAATTGAAGGACTTTCTTTCGAAGACGCTTTAAAAGATGCGCAAAAGCTCGGCTTTGCAGAAGCAGACCCTTCTTTTGACATCGATGGCATAGACTCTGCGCACAAAACCGCAATTCTTGCAAGCCTTTGCAGCGGCTCCTTTGTGGATTTTGAAAAAATCCACGTCACCGGAATACGAGACATCTCAGCCAGAGATATTCAGTTTGTACAAGAACTCGGTGGTGTTGTGCGCCTTTTGGGTTTGTACAACAAGGTTGGCAGGCAAGTGGATGCGCGAGTGCACCCGTGCATTGTGCCAAGCGACCACTTGCTCGCAAGTGTTAAATACGTGCTGAACGCCGTGTATTTGCAATGTGACAATCTCGGACCAACGCTCCAAACGGGAGCCGGAGCCGGCAAACTGCCAACAGCAAGTGCCGTAGTCGCAGACCTTGTATCGCTAGCTCTCTCTGTGGAAACAGGAACATTAGAGCCTCTACCCATGGGTTGGTTCCAGCGTGAAAACTCCGCATCGCTTGTGCCCATTGGCGAAACCAGCGCCCGCTATTATTTCCGCTTTGTTACAAAAGATAATTATGGTGTTTTGGCTAAAATCACGGGAATTCTGGGTGAAAACGAGATTTCCATAGAGTCAATTTTGCAAAAAAACACCAAAGACAGGGAGAAAGTCGATATAGTTGTAACAACGGAGATGGCCAAAGAGAGTTCAGTCCAGGCTGCTCTGGCAAAAATAGACGTTTTATCGGAAATCAGCGAAAAAAGCAAAATGCTCAGGTTTATTTAAAAAAAAACTTGACAAGAGGAATATATTTTACTATATTTAGTAGTCAAAGCTTTAACCAAAGAGGTTCCTCAATGAACAAGATTGCTAAAATAGCAGTTATCACATCAATAGCCCTGGCTTTCACAGCCTGCGGTGAAGACAAGAAAAAAGCAGAAGCTGCAGCTGCTGCAAAAGCACAAGCAGAAGCTGCTGCTGCAAAAGCACAAGCAGAAGCTGATGCCGCTGCAAAAGCTGCCGAAGCCGCTGCAGCTGAAATTGCTGCCGCTGCCGAAGCCGCAGAAGCTAAAAGAGTCGCAGACTCTATAGCCGCTGCAGATTCAATTGCTGCTGCCGCTAAAAAGCCAGCTGCAAAAGCCGCTCCGAAAGCCGCTGCTGCACCAGCTGCACCTGCCGCTGCCTCTGGAGCAGCCGCAGAAGCCACGAGCGATGCAAAAGCAAAGCTGAGAGCAGCTAGAAATAAAAAAGACTAAGAAGATTATCTTAAATTTTACCCGCCTGTCTAAAAACAGGCGGGTTTTTTTATTTTCTACATTTTTCTATATGAAAATTCTTCTAATAGGTAGTGGCGGCAGAGAACACGCTATTGCTTTGTCAATAAAAAAATCTAAACTTTGCACAGAGCTTATTTTTGCGCCCGGAAATCCGGGATTGGCTACTATTGGAAAATGTTTTCCTGTAGATATTGCAAACCCAAACGATATAGTTCGAGTTGCTTGCGAAAATTCGGTGGATTTCACGGTGATAGGGCCGGAGCTGCCACTAGTGGCAGGTGTTGTAGATGAATTTCAAAAACATGGTATGAAAATTTTCGGGCCTACTGCTGCTGCTGCGCAACTGGAAGGCAGCAAAGCGTTCAGCAAGAAATTTATGAAACGCCACGCTATCCCAACTGCCGCTTACGAAACATTTTCCGATTTGCAAAAAGCACTGGATTATTTAAACGAACATCCTGTGCCGCTAGTGGTGAAAGCATCCGGTCTTGCAGCCGGCAAAGGTGCAATCGTATGCCAAAAAAAAGAAGAAGCTGTTAATGCCGTAGAAGAAATGCTCGGAGAAAAAGCCATATTCGGCGAGTCCGGAAAAACAGTTGTTATAGAAGAGTTTATGGAAGGCGAAGAGGCTTCAATTTTTGCCGTGTGCGATGGCAAAGATTACCTGCTGCTTGCTCCGGCTCAAGACCACAAAAGAATTTTCGACAACGACAAAGGCCCAAACACCGGTGGAATGGGTGCTTATGCACCTGCGCCGCTCGTGAACAACGACATGATGAATATCATAAAGGAAACGATTATTAAACCAACGCTTAAAGGCATGGCCGACGAAGGTTCTCCATACACCGGCGTGCTTTTCGTAGGCATAATGGTCACGGCCTCCGGGCCAAAAGTTGTTGAATACAACTGCCGCTTTGGAGATCCGGAAACGCAAGCCGTCTTGGCCATTTATGCTGGCGATTTAGTGGACTTGTTCTGCAAATCGACTACAGGGAGAGTGAAAGAGCTTGCCGGAATAAACCCACAAGGACACGCCGCAGTTGTAGTGATGGCAAGCGCAGGCTACCCAGGAGAATACAATAGCGGATTGCCAATTACGGGAATAAGCGATGCGGAAAAAGCAGGAGCTATGGTTTTGCACGCCGGAACAATAATGCAAGATGGCGAATTGCAAACAGCAGGCGGCAGGGTTTTAGGTGTTGTAGGCAAAGGCCCAAGTTTAAAAGAAGCTCTTAAAAAGGCTTACGCCGGGGTTAAAAAAATTAAATTCGAAGGTGCGCAGTTTAGAACCGATATAGGAAAAAAGGGACTGTGAAGCTAGCCGTTCTTTTTATAATTGCAACAGTTTTTCTTGTCTCCTGCTACACAGGTTCTCTTGAAAAACAGGATAAACTGCAAATAGAAATGCTCGATGTTGGGCAGGGGCTTTCTTTTTTAATAAGGGGAAAAAACTGCAACACGCTTTACGACACCGGCACTCCCAAATCCGGCATAGACACAATGCTGCAAAACAGGGGCATAAAGAATTTGTGCACAGTTATTTTAAGCCACTGGCACAACGACCATGTTGGCGGAATTCCAAGCCTTGCAACTATGGCAATAAACGGGGAGTTGCAAATAGATCGTGTGCTTTTCACAAAAGACACGCTTTTAAAAGGCGGAGCTGCAAACTTCAGAGATTCAAGCCTTATGCTTTTAAGCCAGGCCGGCATTGAAGCAAAAGAAATCTCAAGAAACGATACTATCGCAGATTTTCTGCCCTGGGCTGCCAGGGTTCTTTTCCCAAACAACAACGGTTCCTTAACGGAAAACGCATCCAGCTTGGTGATTCGCATTAGCGATTCGCAAATAGGGTTCCTGTTTATGGGCGATTCGGAAGAAAAGCAAGAAAAGCAAATACTGGAGCTGGAGCCTACACTCAATGCTTTTGCCATGCAAATAGGGCACCACGGCTCAAAAACATCCTCTTCTTGGGAATTTCTTGCCGCTGTTCAGCCTAAAATGGCGCTCATAAGCGCAGGCAAAAACAACCAGTATGGGCACCCACCACCCGAAACTCTGGAAAAACTGAAACGCATACTGCCGGATTCCAGCCAAATTTTCAGAACAGACGATGGCGGACCGGTTAAAATAGAGTGGATTTACAAAACCGGAATGTGGCGGGAGTAAATTTTCTACATTCACAAAGTATGCCTAGCATTCGTTGGATAAGAAATGTTACCGTAAACGGCGTAAAATGCACGCTTGAAATTGTAGTTGGAATGCAACACATAGCCGAGCGTTGCTATGTACGCATAAATCAGGAACCGGAATTGTGGTTTACGCCAGCATCCGAGTCTCGCGATGATATTGTTAAAGAAGCGATGCAAATTCTGTTTCAGAGATTGCAAGGCACCGAAGTTTTAAATTTAGATGGGACACCTTTTCAATGGGAATAAATCCGATATATCTTAGCATACACGGCCACTTTTACCAGCCGCCGCGTGAAAACCCTTGGACCGGGGAAATTGAGATGCAAGGCAGTGCATCTCCTAACCACGATTGGAACGAGCGCATAGCAGAACAATGTTATGGCCCAAATGGCACTTCGCGAATTCTGTCTTCAAACGGGCGCATAGAGCAAATAGTGAACAACTATAGCTATATGAGCTTTAACATAGGGCCTACTCTTATGAGTTGGATAAGGGCAAAGCGCCCCGATATCTACAACAGCATAAAAGAAGGCGATGTGCTTTCTGCGGAAAGGCTTGGCGGGCACGGCAATGCTATAGCGCAGGTTTACAACCACATAATAATGCCGCTTGCCGACAGCCGGGACAGAATAACCCAAATTCGCTGGGGCATTGATGACTTTGAATTCCACTTCAACAGAAAACCCGAAGGAATGTGGCTTGCCGAAACCGGCATAAATATGGCAACCGTTGTGGACTTAATAAAAGAAGGAATCAAGTTCACAATTCTGTCTCCAAAACAAGCAGCATCTTTCAAGGCATTGAACAGCAAAGGGAACGACTGGATAAACTGTGAAAACGGAACCATAGACACAACTCGCCCTTATAGAATTATCCCAAAAGATTCAAAAGGGAAAATCCTTTGCGAAGGGCATTTGGATGTGTTCTTTTACGATGCAAATCTCTCCACCGCTGTTAGCTTTGAGCACTTGCTCAAAAACGCAAACAATTTCGGAAGCCGCATTCTAAATGCGGTAGATAAAAACAAACCGGGCAACAAACTTATATCCATAGGCACAGACGGCGAATCTTACGGACATCACGAAGCGTTCGGCGATATGTGCGCTGCATGGCTCTTTGAAAAATTCTGCCCTCAAAATAATATTATGCCTGTCAACTACGGATGGTATTTGGAAAAAAATCCACCCGAATTTGAAGTTCAACTAAAGAATGCCCACGGTGAAGGCTCTGCTTGGAGTTGTGCGCATGGAGTAGGCCGGTGGTATAGAGACTGCGGTTGCTCAACCGGAGGCGGTGCCGACTGGAACCAAAAATGGAGAGAGCCTCTAAGGCAGGCTTTCAATAGAGTAAAGAAAAGCGCAGATGAAGTTTTTGAAAGAGAATTTTCCGCCATAAGCGAAATGAATTGCTGGGATGCGCGCAATAAATACATACAAATTCTGCTGGAGCCGGATAACATTGAGCAAAAGCAGGAGTTTGCAGCTGCCGTGCTTAAAGAGCAGGCTTCCGAAGAAGATAAATCCGTTTTATTCTCGCTTTTGGAAATTCAAAAATTCTGTTTGTATTCCTTCACCAGTTGCGGCTGGTTCTTTAACGATGTAGAAGGCCTTGAACCTGTGCAGAATATGCGCTACAGCTTGCGTGCCATAGAGATTTTAAAACCGTTCCTGGCAATTGGCGACGATTTGGAAACCGAGGTTCTAACAATCTTGAGCAAAATAAGATCGAACGAACGCAAAAAAACGGGAACTGAAATTTGGTCGGAATATGTTCGCCCTAAAATGCCAATCCCCTACATTTTAATAGCCGCAGAAGCTGCAAAAATTCAACTGAAATTGCCGCAGCATCAAACGCCTTCGTACATAGATATTTCTGCCATAAAAAGCAAAGACCATCAAATAGTTCTGCAAGCCACTTATAAAAACCCGGATACTCTGGAAAGCAAAAGCGCAAGCGTTCTGGTTGTGAGCGATTCAATAAGCAGAGTTAACATAATTTTGCAGCCAACCGATTCAAAGCACCAGCTTGATTTTGTGGAAAAAGACAAAATAGACAGCGTGGATCTCAAAAAGCTTTACCCAAAAGCATTTGTTATGCGCTTGCACGAACTTCCGCAAGATATTCTTGCCGAAATAAACGCTACGTATTTGGTAAAGCAGCCGGAAATTTGCAAAAACCTGCTTGATTTTTCAGAGAAATTCGGGATAAGCATTGATTGTCTTGCAGACCGTTCAACTTCGCTTATAACGCCGCTAAGAAATGGTTTGGTGCTCAGCTTAAACGTGAAAATGAGGCTTCTTGCAATAGAAGCTCTTTATGGCGATGTTGGCGTTGACCTCGATAAAATAAAGGAACTTAAAGAGGAATTCGACATTCTGAACATTCCTATTAAATCAACTTCTTTAGATGCCATGTTCAGAGAGAAGCTGTCCAAACAGGTATCCAGAGTTCAGGAAATGCAAAATCAAGGCTTGGATAACACCGAAAAAATGAAACAGTTGGTGGATAAAATAACCGAGCTTATAACCATTTCAGACTGGCTGGGTTTAAGCATTAACAAATACGCATTGGAAAACCAGAGCTACGACGCCTATTTGCTTTACAGAAAAAATTCCGAAAAATATACGGTTTTAAAACCTATGTTCAAATGGCTGAATTTTGATGTTTAAAAAATAATTTTCCATTTAATTGGATTATTGCGAATGTATTTTGCAATTCTTTCAAATTCCGTTTTATTACGGATTATATGTTCGTAATAATTGCGTTGCCAAGTGGAATATCCCAATGTTTTTGTAACGCCGATTTTGAATCCGCGAACAATTGAACAAATTGAACGTGGAATAATTTTTTGGAATTCATTTTTCGGTACCGTGATTCAACCCCTACCGTGGCATTTATGGAATCATTCGTTATTTCAATTATTCCATGCAAATGATTTGGCATTATAACATATTCGTGCAAAATCGTATTTGGAAAATGTTGCGGAATTTCACGCCAACATTGAACTGCAATTTCACCGCATTTATTTAAAATCATTTTTTCGGCAACAATTTTACCGAATAAACATTCATGGTTTTTGCAACACACCGTGATAAAATATGCCCCGTTTATTTTCACCTAAGTTAACAGCGTAAAATTTTTGTTTCTACTCTATTAGACGTAATTTGCACCAAAAAAACGAAAAATATTTTCAAAAACCCAAAAAAACCTGCTAAATCCCCCGAAAAAATCAAAAAAAAATGCCAAAAATGCCAAAAATGCCAAAAAAAGTGAAAATTTCCTTTACAATGCCAAAAAAAATTTCTATATTTATTTTTGAAAATTTTCAAAATAGGAGAACACTATGTTCACAATGAAAAAACTAGCTCTAGTAGGTGCTGCAGGTTTAGCTGCTCTTTCTATGTCTTGCTCAGATTCCGGTGACGAATCCAATCCAGGCGGCAAAATAGAAAATCTTGAACTTGGCACAGCCTCAACTGGTGGCGTATATCCGATAAAGGGTATCATTACCGCTGAAGGCGAAGCTAATCTCGTCAAATCTGTTACCATTACAGCCACAAACGGTGGCGATGCACAGCGCTCGGGTAATGAGGCCATTGATGCAGAAACCGTCACTCTCGAAAGTTTAGGATACAAACTAGTTCCAAATTGCAGTGGCGCAAATGGTAAAATTACATTAAAAGTAAAAGCAACATTTGCTGATGGTGATCCTGCAGAATTAGATAAAGAGTTTGATGTTAAATGCACTGTGGTGCCAACACTCCCAACTGGCTTTGATAAAACTGAGACAATAACTCTTGGTGGTCCGAATAGTGCATTAGGTTCTTTCTTGGACATAGATGCAACACCATTCGCAATTTACACCCAAAGCCAAGCTGGAGACAAAAAGAATGACATTGACTTGTTCTTTGAAGGCGCAAATTTCATAACTCCTTCTTATGCGCCATCCACAGGTTTAGGTTCTCAAGTGTCTGGAAGCACATCTGTTGCTACATTGTGCAAAGTTGCGTCTGGCACCACTCTCAGCAATGTGGATGCTGTAATAGATTACTTCCTTGATGAATGTTCAGAAGAAGGTGAGGCATCTGTGCCTGTAGAAGCTAATGGCTCTTACATTGTTTTCACAAGTGCAGAAAATCTTGCTCTTTTGAAATTGCAGGGTGATGTTACTGCTACCATTACCATTGTAACTGGTCGCGCTCCTTTAGATTTATAATAATATTATAACATATTCTTCTATTACCCTCCATGCCAGAAGCATGGGGGGTTTTTTGTTTTTAGGGGGCGTGTGTGTTGTGCTGGGGATTTTTTTCTATATTAATGATCATGAGCACTATGACACAGACATATCCGCAAGCTTATAGAACAGTCTGCACTCCTAGCGGAAACAGGCTAGATGCTGTTATTCCAAAGGAATATATCGGCCAAAAGCTTGAGATTATAGTTTTTCCTCAATATGAGGAGACTGAGTACAATGAGGAAACCTTGGCGGCTATGCAGGAAGTTCGGGATATAAGAGCCGGAAAGATAAAGACTAAAAGCTATGCAACGGTTGCGGAAATGAATGCCGCTCTGGATGCAGAGGAAGATGACTGATGCTCATTGTCAGAATCCGAATTGGCCAGAATTTGAATTATTTTCAGAATTTGCAACAAATGGTTGCATTTATGCGAATAAATCCGTTTTGTGCATTTCTAATTCTGTAAATTCCCAAAATTCTGGCCAATTCGGATTCTGACAGAGAACAGCAATGTGAACACGCTGTCTTTGTACTTGCGGTTCGTTTTAGCTTTTTCCCGTTTTTTGGGCATAGAATATCTCCGTTTTTTGATTCTACTCTATTAGACATAGGCGGCTAGCCAGCGTTGCCGCCGGAGAAACCATTGAATTTGCACCTAAGTTAATAGCGTAGAATAAAAATATTTTTAAAATTATTTACTATATTTATAATAGAGTCTTTGGCTTTATCTCCGCTTCCAATTAAATTGGTCGATTGGGTTGAGATAAAGTCATAGGCTTTTTCTTTGTCTAACCAAACTATAAGTTTATTTCCGCTTCTAAATAAATTCAAAAGGTCTGCAATATTATCTTTGGGGTATAAGCTTTTTATATCATTTACATTTACATTAGCTTTTCTTATTAAAGGATTTACGTGAGCTTTTATAACCACAATAAAATTATTGCCATTATGTTGCAACGAAGTAAGTATTATCTTGGAGTTATCATTGAATTTCGTGCTGTTAAATACGGCAATAGGGTTATTTATAGCTTTTGGCAAATCTTTTATATCCGATAAATCAAACGGATGACGATTTCTGTAGTTTAAGCTAGCTTTCTTCGCTAATTTTTCAGCGCTTAGTTCAATAGGTAAATTAGGTAGTCCGGCAGATAATAGGTTTATGCCAGGATAGCCTAGGCTGTAGATATGCTTTTTGGGTAGCGTTCCCTCAATTTGCAGTTGCAATTCTTTGTTGAATTGGTTGTTAATGCCTTTTTCCATGTTTTCTGTTTCCATAGGTGGAATTCTCCGTTTTAAAGTTTCTATAGTAAACGCCGAAAAACTCTCTAGGCTAGTGGCTAGTAGGGAGTGGCTAGTAGGAAATAACCACTAGCTACTAACCACTGACCACTAGCATAACGACTTTTT